>Ga0180435_10004758_pt1 | contig 13315 bp, 8 predicted proteins | sample SS_ome_3_FD_132467 | JGI IMG/M metagenome (GOLD analysis project Ga0180435, IMG submission 132467) | Hypersaline lake sediment archaeal communities from the Salton Sea, California, USA - SS_3_S_1 metaG | ecosystem: Environmental > Aquatic > Non-marine Saline and Alkaline > Hypersaline > Sediment... | reverse complement strand
GAGTATGGTGAGCTACCGCAGACCGGATCGTGGTATTCGGCCGATGCCGAGTACTCCGGCCATTGCGCTGTAGGCGACATCAACCAGGACGGTTTCCCCGAGTTTGTGGTCAGCAACTATATCGGGCAGAGCGGATTCGACGAGGCCAGTCTGGTCGAGATGTATCTTAACACCACCGGGCTTCCCAACACGCAGGCAACCTGGGCCAGTGCCGATTCGTTCTATACTTTCTCTTGCGCTCTTGGTGATGTCGACAACGATGGCGACCTCGATCTCGCAGTGGCGACCGGAGAGGGCTACGGGAATATCCTGACGCCGGAGAAACTGTATCTGAACGTAAACGGCAGTCTTCAGACAACGCCCGCCTGGGAGTCCTCGATTAACACTGCTTCAATGGATGTGGCCTGGGGTGACATTGACAATGATGGTGACCTTGACCTGGCAACCTGCGACGATGTCAACGGGGCCTTCATTTACCTCAACAACAACGGCGTTCTCACCTCCAGTCCCTCGTGGCAATGCGCTAATCCGGCATCGGCCAACACACTGGTGTTTGGCTATGTCAACTCCGACGATTGGCTCGACCTGGTCGTGGCATTCAATGATCAGCTCGGCGGACACGGGCAGTTCTGTGCCTATCTGAACAACGGCTCCGGTACTATCAATACCTCGCCCTCGTGGCAGTCATCCACCGGTGGGTACGGTGCCGCGGTTGAGCTCTACGACTATGACAACGACGGTGACAACGACCTGGCGGCCGGCCGATGGTTTGACCGTCTACGAGTCTATGAGAATCTGGGCAGCGGCTTTACCTCGACACCCGTGTGGCAAGCCTCACCGAGCACCGTGGCCGAAGAGGTCGCCTGGATAGACATCGATGGAGATGGCCTGGAATGCTTTGTCGACACGATCTCAGCGAGCGGCAGCAAGTCGCTGTTCTATCTCCAGCGACAGCCAATCCAGTTTCTTGACTCAGTCGTCAAGGACGGCACCAGGCTGGGACCGGCCGACTACTGTTTCGATCTGAGAGCCGGCTGGGTATCCCTGGCCACGGCTCCGGTTACCGGTATGGAGGTATACTACCAGTACTCGACCAAGTGTGACCTGACGATCTCTCACTGGGATACCTACAACATGGCCTACGCCAACACCAACGATCCCAACCTTGAGTTTGATGTTGATGTCGCGGTCGGCCAGGCTCCTTTGAGTGTGAACTTTTCGGACAATAGCAGCGGTTCATCCAACCAGCTTTGGAACTTTGGAGACGGAAACACGGGATCGGGATTGAGTGTCGGCCATACTTACCAGGGGGGAGGCGCTTACGATGTCGCCCTTCAAGCGGATCTCTCAGACGGCGCCCACACTCGCAAGATCAGGAAGATGGTGGTGGCACTGGCAGATACGATATACTTCCCGGACACAGTCCTCGGCGCGGTCAGCAGCTTCGTGATCCCCGTACGACTTAAGAATGACCATCCTATACGGGAGCTGACTTTGCCGCTGGTTTACGCCGGCGATGTCAATCTAAGCTACACCGGATTTGATACTGTTGGTTGTCGAAGCAGCTCGCTTTACTCGGTAGCCTTGACCGGAGAAGCGCCGTCACAGAAGAGACTACGCTTTAAATTTGTGGCCTCAGGGGGAGCCGGTGACTATCGACCGCCGCTGCCGGCGGGTGACGGCCCGATCATCAACCTACATTTCACGCGCCTTTCGGGTGACGGCACCACCGCCATTGACACCATGATCTTCTCTTTCGACTCCCTGCTCACCGACGCCGGTTATGTTGCCTATCAGCCGGCGGTCTATTCGGGTACGATGTCATTTGGCGTTGACTGTGGCGACATGGATGGTGACGGATCAGTCGCGACCATCTCCGATCTCGTCCATCTGGTCGACTACTTCTTCAACGGGGGAAGTGCACCGGTGTCTCTAGCGGCCGCCGATGTAGACGGCGAGCTGGGTATCAATATCGCAGATATCGTTTACATCGTCGACTACATGTTCAACGGAGGCCCGGCGCCTCATTGCGGTTGGTAGACGGATCTTCTAGATTTCGGCCGCCGGAGTCACTTTCGGCGGTCTTTCTTTGAGCAAACCAAGAGGGTGCAAGGGGCAGGGAGAGCGAAAGTCGCTTGTAATCGCGAAATACTTTCCGGATGTACCGATTTGTGACGCGGGGAAGGCAACAATGCAACATAGTCTGCCGTAATCTCGCTTGTATACGTTCTAGAATTGCTTACATTGCGCTCTCCAAAGGAGGAGCCGTGAGCGGCACCAGTACCAAAACCCGCAGTGACTATACCGAAGGCTCGATTATAGGTTCTATCCTCGGGATGGGGTTGCCTTCGATGTTTGGCTTTATCAGCCAGAACATTTATGGTCTGGTCGATACATTCTGGGTGGCGCGACTGGAGAACGGGGAATCGGCGGTTGCCGCTGTTACCTTCTTCGGAACTATCATGTGGCTCTTCTTTTCCTTCAACCAACTGATAGGTCCCGGATCGGTGGCGATTATCTCCCGACGCTACGGCGAAAAGGAGTACGATCGGGCCGAGACGGCCATCAAAGAGACTTTGGCGCTCAAGCTGTTCTTCGGGCTCCTGATGGGCGGCCTGGGGCTCATCTTCCTAAGCGACATGCTTTATCTCATGGGTGCCCGCGACATTGCCCTCGAACAGGGAATAGCGTACGGACGGGTGATGTTCATGGGCATCGGGATCATGTACGCGACCTATTCGATTTACACCGCTATGCGGGGGATTGCCAACCCCAACATGTCGATGTGGCTGATGATCTCCTCTAATATCCTCAACATGATTCTTGACCCGATTTTCATCTATGGCTTCGCCTTTATACCGGCGATGGGAATCGAGGGCGCGGCGGTCGCCTCGGTGGTAAGTTTCACGATTACCTTCGGTGTGGGTATGTACCTCCTGTCCAGTGACTACACCAACGTGAAGCTTCACTGGGTCAGCAAGGTACCGATGAGCATCAACTCGATGTGGAAAATCGTCAAGATCGGCATCCCGGCCTGGCTGGGTTCGATGTCATTCTCATCGGCTCGGCTGGTGATTACGCCCCTCATCGCGACTTTCGGAACGAGCGTTGTCGCGGCCTATGGCGTCGGCAACCAGGTTACCCATTTCGGTATCGCGATCCTGGTCGGAATCGGTCTGGGGCTTGGATCCCTGATCGGTCACAACATTGGAGGGAAGAAGTACGACCGTGCCAGGAAGACCGGTGATCAGGCGATTATGCTCGGTGTAGGGATCATGACGGTTTTTGGGATTGTTTCGTTCTTCTTCGCCCGTCCAATCATGGGGATGTTCTTCGACTCACCCGAGACGATTGAGTACGGCGTTACGATGTTCCGGATCATGGCGATCGGTTTTCCCTTCATGGGTTTGTTCATGATGGTCGAGGAAATCCACATGGGTGTGGGCATGAATACCCCGGGAATGATCGCCAACATCGTGCACGCCTGGCCGATGGAAGTGCTCCTGATCTTCTTGTTCACGCAACACTTCGGGTTCGGCGTCGAGTCGATCTGGTGGATCATCACATTGTCGGGGAGTGTGACAGCGGCGGCTTTCTATTTGTACTACCGGGGCGGAAAGTGGCTTACCGCCGAGGTCTAGCTACACCTGTTTTTGTTGTGCCGAACGACGGTCGGCCATACCATCCTGCCAAATGCGAATAACCCGAGCTTGAGAGAGAAATGGAACTCAAAGACAAGCGATTCCTGGTAATCGGAGGCGCCGGATTTATCGGCTCTCACGTGGTGGATCAGCTGCTCGATGCCGGAGCGCAGAAGGTGGTAGTCTATGACAACTTCTGCCGCGGCAGCTATCGCAATCTCGACAACGCCCTCAAGGATCCGCGGGCCTCGGTCTTTGATATCGGCGGAGACATTCTCCAGACGGATATTCTCGCCAAGGCGATGGAGGGTATGGACGGCGTGTTTCACCTGGCGGCCCTCTGGCTGCTGCAGTGCTACGAGTATCCCAGGGCTGCCTTTGATGTCAATATCCGCGGCACTTTCAACGTCATCGAGGCGGCCATTGCGGCCGAAGTCAAGCGGGTAGTGTATTCCTCGAGTGCCTCCGTGTACGGCAATGCCCTGGAGATCCCGATGACTGAGGAGCACGACTACAACAACGAGACTTTCTATGGCGCCACTAAGATCTCCGGCGAACATATGTTCAAGACACTCGGCTGCCGCTACGGGCTGAGCTGGGCAGGCCTCCGCTACATGAACGTTTACGGAACCAGGCAGGACTACAAGGGGACCTACACGGCTGTCATACACAAGATACTTGACCGACTCGATTCGGGCCGGCCGCCGATCGTGTACGGCGACGGATCCCAACAATACGACTTCATCGATGTCTCCGATACCGCCCGAGCCAATCTCCTGGCGATGCAGGCAGAAACGACCGGGGAGTGTTACAACGTTGGCCGCGGCATTGGCACCTCCATCAAGGAGCTCGCCGAGCAGATGCTGGAGATCACCGGTTCGGACCAGGAAATACAGTACGAACCTGCCGGCCAGACTTTTGTTACCAATCGTATCGGTTCGACCGAAAAGGCTAAACGCGACCTGGGATTCGAGTGGACCGTCGATCTGGAAGAAGGGCTACGGAAGTTGATCGAATGGCGTCGCGCAGATCAGCGGCAGTAGTCCTCATAGAGCTTGCATCGTTCTGAAGGAGACCTGAACATGCCCAAGAAAGCGATTGTATTTGATCTCGATGACACTCTTCTGGCCGATTACTTCGAGGCCCGCAAAGCCTTCCTGAAAGCCGGCAAACTGGCAGAGGATAAGCACGGCGTAGCTGCCGAACGGGTTCGTGATTGTATAAGGGCGACCTCTCGAGTTCTGTGGTACACCAGCCCGTACCGTGAGTTTTTCGTCCAGGTAGGCATGGGTTCCTGGGAAGGTCTTTGGATGGAAATCCGAACCGTGCAGGAAGAGACTGCCGCCATCAAGGAGTGGCTGCCCGAGTTTCAACGTGTGGCATGGGAAGGATGTTTGACAGCGCTGGATATCAACGATGTTCAACTCGCCGCTGCCATGGCTGACCGATACAAAGAGATCAAGCGAAGTGAGTTCGACGTCTATGAGGACTCAGTGCCGACTCTGGAGGCCCTGGGCAAGGGTTACCGCCTGGCCATGCTGACCAACGGCCAAGTCGATCTTCAGGGCGACAAGATAGAGATGACGTCCCTCGGGGGTTACTTCGAATCTATTACTATCTCGGGTGAGATCAACATCGGCAAGCCGGACTCACGGATATTTGACCTGGTCCATGAGCGTCTGGGACTCACTCCCGGTGAGACCGTGATGGTCGGGAACAGTCTCCACTCCGATATCGGCGGTGCTAACGGTGTGGGGATGACCTCGATCTGGCTCAATCGCGACGGCTCGCCCAACGAGTCTGAGATCAAACCAGACTACGAGATTCGCGGACTGGGCGAGTTGGCAGAAATCCTCCCGAAGCTTTAGAGCTATCCGATCCTTCTTACAAGCTCCTCAATCATGGCCAGGTGCTGGTCATCGTGTTCGGCTGTGAATAAGACCATGTCGACGACTCTCATCGGCTTCTTGAGGCGCGGATGGAAAGCCGAGCGAGCCACCAGGGCGTCGTCGAACGACTCCAGACGGTCGATCATGGCTTTTCGTACGTTCTCGAATCCGGCCAGAACATCCCGGGGATCTTGAGCGTTGTAGTCAGCCTTTTCGGTCGCCTGGTTGGACATGTCGGCCATCACTAGCTCTTCGACTCCCTCGACATACTGGTCCAGCCGGTGGTCGTGAAGTCGCTCAACCTCTATCAGATGTCCGATATTCTCCAGGATTGACCACTTGCCATCGACTTGGGTCGTTAGCGCCTCGTGGGAAAGACGACTAATCTTGTGGGCCAGGATAATCGGAGTGCCTCTCAATCGTTCCAGAAGCAGGGGGAAGACCGTAATCGGAAAGTCGAAGTTGAACTTGCGTTCGATCCAATCAATACGCGTAACCATAATTTCCTCCGTTTTGTGCAGAATACCCCTTCTACGCTCTTGTGGACGTGGAAGTGTCAATCTGAAGCCAGATTTCTGCAGTGTCAATCGCATAAACACATAGACATATGGGCAACTCGGAGATAGATTGGAGTAGGAGGTCTTCGCATATGTTGAAACAAGCCGCGTTACTGTTGGGACTGATCTTACTGACGACTATGGCCGTCGGGGACGCACAGGGTGATGGCCTGAGGTATTTCGAGTTTACCATTACCGGGCATCCCGACGCCGAAAACTTCGTCGCCGCGACCAGGGACACCGATGTCGTGGTTATCGTCGATTGGCAGTTGAGTCTTCCCCTGAGCGAGCGGAATCTGCACATCAACGGTCCCATAGACAGCACCAACGGCGGATTCAATATGGAGTGGAGCTGGCATCATGTCCCCAACCAGTGGGTGATGGCGGAAATCTCGTTCGAGTTGTGTGATGGGATACCCTCGTTCGTCGAAGCGGATCTCCCATACTGGCTCCACAACGTGGGCGGCTTTTGCCCCTGGGGATCTAAAGTGTTGCGTGAAGTGCCGGCCCCAACTTGTTGCAGTATCAGGGGAGATGTCAATCACGACGGGTCCGACCCGGTTGATATCGCCGACGTGGTGTTCCTGATTGCCTACATGTTCAACGGCGGACCGGAGCCGCCATGCAGCGAAGCGGGAGTCTTCCCCGAGGCCGATGTCAACGGTGACGGCGGGCCGCCGGATATCGCCGATCTGGTCTATCTTGCTCACTACATGTTCGCACAGGGACCGCCTCCGCCACCTTGTGATTGACATGCGCAGCTCCCACGTCTACAAATAGGCAACTGTAGACTGGAGAAGAGAAGACCTTGAAGACTATCTCGATACAACGCGCTCGGCGAATCGCCATCCATTCCCAGTTTCCGCGTCTATCCGGCGCACGCCAGCCGCACCAGCGGACGCTACGACTCCTGGATCATCTCGGCTATGTGCAGCTTGACACCATTTCGGTGGTCGAGAGAGCCCACAATCACACCCTGTGGGTGAGGCAGCCAGAATATCAGGCGGATACACTCGATCGACTGCAGAGAATCGAACGGTCGGTGTTTGAGTACTGGGCGCACGCGGCCTCGGTTCTACCCATGAGCGACTTTCGTTATTACGAGCCGATGAAGCAGGCTTTTCGCAAGAATCCGCGCCCGTGGGCCAAGCGCTTCCTCGAGCATCACGGTGACCTGGTCAAACCGCTAATGAAACGAATACGGGACGAAGGCGCCCTGGCCTCAAGAGATGTCGCTCAGCCGGGAGATCGAAAGCGGGGTCCCTGGTGGGATTGGCGGCCCGCTAAGATGATCCTGGAAGTCCTGTTCTGGCAAGGGCATTTGATGATCAGCGAGCGGCGAGGATTCCAGCGCGTTTATGATCTTGCTGAGCGGGTCGTGCCTGAGGACCTGGATACCACTCCGGCAACTATCGAGGAAACCGGTCGATTCCTGGTGCGACGGGCTCTCCAGGCCTCTGGCATCGCCGACCAGGCGGAGATCCGCAGTCATATCGAAGCCCCTAGCCTCGGCAAGAATCTGATCCCCGACGCGCTCGATAGCCTGCAGCGCGAAGGGGAGGTGGTCGAACTTCAGGTACGGGGTCTGCCCAAAAACCGCTACTTCTCGCTGGCCAACGAGTTGGACTCACTCTTGAGTCTGCGCAAGAAGGCCCCCCAGTTGCACATCCTGTGCCCGTTCGACAATCTCATAATACTGCGAGATCGTATTGAACGATTGTTCGGCTTTGAGTACCGTCTCGAATGCTATGTCCCTGACAAGAAGCGCAAGTACGGTTACTATGTCATGCCGATTCTCTTCGGCGAGAAGCTCGTTGGGCGGCTGGATCCGCATGTTGACAGGAAGAAGCATTGCCTCACGATCCGTGGCCTCTGGCTCGAGGATGGCTACAGCTCCGGGCAGGAGTTCGTGGCCAAACTCAATGAAAAACTCGGCCGGATGGCCGAGTTCAACAATTGCCTTGAAATCAAAGCGTCTCCCAGGGTACGAGGTCCGATGCGCAAGCTGCTCGGCCCCAGCCTTGGTTAGCTTCCGGTAACTTGTATTGAGCCGGTAACGGTTGTCAGTACGATATTCCCAGCACCTGAACCCAGGACACCTGTAAGCGTCGTTGCCGAAGACGCCTGATTCGTCAGCGTCAGATTGGTGGTATTGATGCTGCCGGTCACGACCGTGGCGGAGAAGTCGGCGTTAGTGCTGGTCGGGATGGTCAGGTTGATGCTTCCGGTGGTCGTACCCAGCACGATATTGTTGTTAATCGGCAGGGTAGCAGAGACGGTAAAGCTGCCCGATGTGATGGTGCCGGTTATCGGGGCGTTTGTGCCGGTCATGGTCACATTGCCCGCGACCACGTTGACGCCGATGGTATTGTCAATGTTGGTTATTGATACCGCTCCGGCAGCCTGAACAACCTCTATCACCATGTCACTGGGAACGGTAATCGTGAATTCTACGGTGTAATTGACATCGCCGGTAGAGCTGGGATGATCGCTCTCGATGAGCAGCAGACTGTCGTTGACAAAGTTGGTAATGTCGATATCGAAGTCATCCAGGCGACTATTGGCATCGGTCTGACTGGTAGATCTAACCTTCGTAACGATCTCGACTCGGATCGAATCGAATCCGTCGCTGCCGACAATCGTCACACTGCCGCTGAGGTTGTCTATAGACAGCTTTCGCTCGGTGTCCACAAAGAACGAATAGGTATCGCTGCCGGTGGCCTCGAAGGGGCCGGTTCCGGGATTGGTGGTTCCGTTATCATCGTCACTGCAACCGGTTAGAAGAAAGACTAAGACCAGTAATATAGCGGCAAAAGCGGGTTTTCGAGCAAACACGACAACTCCCTTCGTCTCTTGAATCAGCTCGGGTTGACTTTGCCGCCGAATTTAGGCTTTTGAGGGCCGATTAGCAACCCATAAAAAAGGAGAATGTTGGGAGCGATTCAGGACTAGCGGAAATCACGGCTTTTCAATCGAATCTTCTCGCCGTTTATCATAAGTGGTTCGAAATGATGAGCTATCAAGTTAACTACAGCATCACGCTTCTCGAGAACCCCGGTGGCGATTAAAGCCCGTGACCGCACGATCGTCTTCTTGAAACGCTTGAACATGTCCGGTTTGACGACGATGTTGGAGAATCCGGTCTCATCCTCCAAGGTGATAAACATAAATCCCTTGGCAGTCATCGGTCGTTGGCGAATAATGACGACACCGGCAGTCCTCACAGGGCGGGTGGTAGGTAGGTTGTCGAGATCGGCCGCAGAGGCGATATCGTCGCGCTTGAGGCCTTCTCTCAGCAATGTCATAAGATGGGGTCGGGAAGAAAGGTCTAGTCCTTTGAAGTCTGCCACCATCTCCTCGATTAGATTCATTTCCCGAAGTAGTTGTCCTCCGCGATCGGGGCTGGTTAAGGCCAGTTCATTCGGGTCTCTTTTCGACAGCTCCAGCACGGCCCACAGCGCTTCGCGTCGCTTGACTCGGAAGGCTCTGAAAGCATCCAACATAGCTAATCGTTCAAGTACTTTGGGCGTCAAGCGAGTCCTGTAGACAAAATCAGCGATTGACTTAAAAGGGGAGACGGCCAGCTCTCGTTCGACTACCTCTTTGGCTTCGGTGCCCATCCCTTTGACTTGCTGAAACCCGAGTTGGATTTTCCCTTTGCCTAACACAGTAGTGTCCCATTCCGATTTTGTGATATCGACATCCTCGAACTGAAGACCTCGCCTTTGAGCTTCATAGACGATCGTCGAGGGACTATAAAAACCCATCGGCTGAGAATTAAGAAGTGAGCAATAGAACTCCTCAGGATAGTACACCTTCAGAAACGCGGAGACATATACCAACAAGGCGAAAGAGGCGGCATGTGATTCGGCAAAACCAAAATCTGCAAAGGCTGCCAATTGGTCGAAAATACCGGTAGCCGCTTCGTGTGATATCCCATTGGCTTTCATGCCGTCGATGAGTTTAACCGAGATTTTTCGCATCTTCTCGTGTGAACGCTTGTGGCCCATCGCCCGACGTAGTTCATCCGCCTCGCTGGGTGTAAAACCGGCAGCTTCGACGGCAACCCGCATACCTTGTTCCTGAAAGAGTGGTACTCCAAGAGTTCGTTTCAGGATAGGTTCGAGGACCGGGTGGGGGTAGGTGATTGGCTCCTCGCCGTTACGTCGTCGGAGGTAGGGATGGACCATACCTCCCTGAATCGGTCCGGGACGTATCAAGGCCACCTCAACTACCAGATCGTAGAACTTCCTTGGCCGGTGGCGGGGGAGAGTGTTCATCTGAGCCCGCGATTCGACCTGGAATACGCCTACAGTTTGAGCGCTACAAATGAGATCATAAACCTTTGGATCAGCATAATCCAGTTTAGCCGGGTCAATCTTTTTGCCGTGACGTTCTTCGATAAGCTTGAATGCGATATCCAAAAGTGAAAGCATCCCCAGACCCAGAAGATCGATTTTGACAAACCTTACCGCTTCGGCATCATCTTTATCCCATTGGATCACGGAGCGGTTGGGCATGGTCGCGTTTTCGATCGGCACTACTGTCGACAACGGATTCTTAGTGACGATCATACCGCCCACATGAATACCTAAGTGTCTGGGAAAGCCTCGAATTTGGCCGATCAGTTCGATCAGAAGTTTGACCCGTTTATCATGAGGGTTAAATCCGGCATCAACCACGGAATCATCGATATCATCACCACGAGAGAAAGCATCCAGAAGTTTGGCCAGTTTGTTGACATCGTCGAGCGAGAATCCCAGTGCCTTGCCGACATCGCGAACAGCCGATCTTCCCCGATAGCTGATCACCTCACAAACCATGGCAGCGTGTTGTCGTCCGTACCGCTCGTAAACATATTGAATGACTTCTTCGCGGCGGTTGTTGGCAATGTCGATGTCAATGTCCGGCGGTTCTTTTCTTTCCTCAGAGACGAACCGTTCGAACAGCAACTCCAGCCCAATGGGATCAACTGCCGTTATCTCCAGGCAGTAGCATACGGCTGAGTTGGCTGCCGATCCTCGACCCTGACAAAGGATGCCGTTCACCTTGCAGAATCGGGCGATATCCCAAACGATCAGGAAATAGCCGCAGAGGTCCAAACGTTCGATAATCTCCAGTTCGTGTTCGATTTGAGCTACCACCTTACGGGTCAGGGAGTGGTAGCGATGCGAGGCTCCTTTGTATGCCAGCGACCTGAGATAAGAGGCGTTGGTGCGACCAAAGGGGAGAGGGAAATTGGGCAGGGAGCTGTCGAGTTGATCGAGAGAGAATTTGCATCGCTCGGCAATGGCAGCACTGTTGGCAATCGCCTGGGGATGGTTCTTGAACCGCTCAATCATCCGCGAATGAGCTTTAAGGTAACGGTCAGAATTTGGATAAAGGAACTCGCCGGCATGGTCGAGGTCGGTGTGGTTCTTGATACAGGTGACAACATCCTGAAGTCTTCTCCCGTCAGGAACAGCATAATGAACGTTGTTCGTAGCGACCGATTTAATACCAAGCTTATCCCCGAGAGTGGCTAGATCCCGGCAAAGGGACTGATGTCCGGGCAGGTTGTGGTTTTGAAGTTCGAGATAGAAGCTTTCTGAGCCAAACAGGTCTTGATACTTCAAAGCGGCAGAAGCAGCAGTTGGCTCGTCGTCATTTATCAGAGCAGCAGGGACTTCCCCAAGCGGACAACCGGAAAGGGCAATTAGTCCCCGGTGATAGTTAACAAGCGTTTCCCATCTTACCTTGGCCTGTCCTTTTTCGTTCTCTAGCAAGGCTTCGGTGAGCATCTGTGAGAGGTTGATGTAACCTTCGAGATTGGTTATCAGGAGTGTTAAATGGTGTCCTGAGGTGAGAGTGATTTCAGACCCGAAGATCGGTTTTATTCCGTGTTCTCGCGCAGCCTGGTCAAACCTTACGATGCCATATAGACCGTTGTGATCTGTGATCGCCAGCGACCTGTATCCAAGTTCCGCGGCTCTTCTGACAAGATCCTCGGGATGAGAGGCTCCATCCAGAAACGAGAAGTTGGTGTGAAGATGTAGCTCAACGTATTCCATGCCCCCGGACCTTGTTAATCGTAGACGCCCTGAAGAAACCAGCGACCGATCAGCCTGTCGAAGTAACAGAGAAAGTTCCTGTAATCATGTGTCCTGAACCGGTAATACAAACGACTGAACTGGTCGTCCCACCACCCGCCGGAAACATCCCAGGGACCTTCTTGAGAAGTTATACCCTGAAAGCCTGTTCTACGAGATTGTAAGGATGCAATCACACCCTCTTCTACCGTCACGACGAGTGCGGTGGGAGTCTTAGTTAAACGAAGACCTCTCACAGGAATGCGGGAATCATTCCAGAGAATGTGATTCGCAGTTGACTTAATCTGACGATTCGATTTCAGATTGCCCTTCGGGTGACTATAGCTTGTAAGGTTGAAACATTTTTCGGGAAGAAGAGAGAAGCATGGTTTTGCGAGGAAAACGGTTTTGTCACTTAGTGAGGATTGATCGTTGCCACTTGAGTACTCTTCCGAAAGGGAGTTGAGAGACAACTGCTCTGTCGAGATTAGCGATGTGCAAGGAATCTCGATCTTTATTCCAGTTACTGGCGAACTAAGAAGAGTTTTCTCCAGTTGTCCTTGCAGCTGCCTTGAAAATTTATGAACGGAAAGAGTAGGTTCTGTCAAAATCAATGATATCGATGTCTTCTCATGATTCTCGTGTGTGATCCCTACATCGATCTGACAACAACCAGTTTGCTGCGGTCTGATTTTGTCAAACAACTGCTGAGCCAGAAGTCCAAACCTTCGGACAATAGCTTCTATTCGGGAAATGCGGTAAGTCAGGAATATCTCGTTCGTGAGGCTTTCCTGGGGATACCTTCGGTTAAACGGCATTTTTACTAAGGCTTTTGACTTAGCCGAGACCTTACGACCGTCCTCACCAAACCTGTGGGCAATTTCCGTAGTGGGAATCGAAGAAAGGTCTTCGATACGATTGATCCCCAGGTCTCGAAGAGTGTCTCTTGCCTCGGTTTTAAGATCGAGGTGCTCCACCGAGAAGTTCTCAACAAACTTTCTGTCGTTACCGTGAGGGACAATGGTGCTGCAGTTAACTGCCGATGTCTCGGCGGCAACTTTGGCCGCGAACTTTGAGTCGGCAATTCCAACAGTAGCTTCATATCCAAGCTGTTTGACAACTGTGAGAAAGAGTTTAGCACATTTGCTCTCTCCACGATG
>Ga0180435_10004757_pt1 | contig 13316 bp, 12 predicted proteins | sample SS_ome_3_FD_132467 | JGI IMG/M metagenome (GOLD analysis project Ga0180435, IMG submission 132467) | Hypersaline lake sediment archaeal communities from the Salton Sea, California, USA - SS_3_S_1 metaG | ecosystem: Environmental > Aquatic > Non-marine Saline and Alkaline > Hypersaline >... | reverse complement strand
CAACGCCCTCGGCTTGAAGTATCTCGATGATCATATCTGCATTGCTCATGGTGGTTCCCCAGTGTTGAAAGAGTATTTTGATGAAACGCGAGAATATCTGATCTTGGTCCTGTCCCCAATCCTGTAACTCGATTTACACTATAAACATTTCCTTCTATGTGGCTTGATCTTATGAAGACTATCCCAGGTGAATTTTCTTCTGATTACATTGCTGCCAGGTCTGCACCAGAATCACAGATGTACCATGCCGAGCGCTCATCACAGGAACCCATGAAATCTGTGCTTGAGAACAACCCTGAGATCTATTTTGTGCCACCCAAACGCAGCAGTGAATGGGGCAAATGGGAATACATACCAGGGTCCTACTACGACACCACCACAGGTTCCAAACATCCCTACTGGCGAGACAAGCCCTTGCCACAGGCAAGCAAAGACATAGATCAACTTCGATCAGATATGCTGAAATGGGGCTACTGTTTGGTCGAAGATGCTCTGAGTTCAGAACAGGTTGAAACCATATACCAACGAGTGATGGAACAGGCAGAAGGTGAAAGACTCGCTGGCATTGCCCAGAAAACTCCCAGCGGCCAGAACATCAATTGCTGCGTGAATAAAGGCCGTTGCTTTGAGGGGCTCATTGAGCTGCACCCTGATGTCGTGCAGGGTGGTGCATTGATCGAACAGATGGTTACTGAGGCTCTGGGGCTCAACTGGATCTGCACATCTTTGATTGCTGCTATATCGTTGGAAGGTGGCGTGCCGCAGGCGTTGCATCAGGATCAGAATATTGCGCTTGATGCCAGAGCGCCCACGCTGGTTAACATTCTCACAGCCATCACCGATGTTGACGAAAAAAACGGCGGAACACTGGTTATTCCCGGGTCTCACATCGTACTGACAGAAGCCATGCGCGCCAACCAACCCGTTGGGAAGCTACCTCCTGCTATCAATATTGACGCAAAAGCCGGCACAATGATTATCACTGACGGCAGGCTGCTCCATGGCACAGGTATCAACCACACCAGTTCCCCACGCATTGTCATGCTAAACGGCATGTTAAGTCCCTTTCTGCGACAGCAGGAAAACTGGATGTTATCAGTGGACCCAGAAGTATTGTCTCGCGCCAGTCCCAAGCTGCTGCAACGGATGGGCTACCAGGCGATGAACGCAACACAAACCAATGAGGGACACGGATTCGGTGCGACAGGCAAGATCGCCGAAGCCGCTGGTTCGCTGGTGGACTTCAGACTGGCAGCAGACCGAGGAGAGTATATACGGGTTGGCGTGCTTGGCCCGGAATCAACGGCTGACGAATTGAACGTCGCTTTCACGCTGCGTGACGTCGTCGGTAAAGCACGGGCAGGTGGTCAAAGCGCACCAGTTGGCATAAGTGGTCATAAAAAGAACTAGTGCAATGCAAATGCGAGAGGCAGTACAGGCTAAACGTCAGCGCACATAGCCCGCGGTGCAAACTGCTGCACCCAGAGACTCCGGGGTAACAAACTGCATTGAAATCAGCATCTGTCCGATCGCAAAACCAGACAGCAGGAACCGGAAATCCCGATTCTGGAGGGGCGCCAAAGCGAAGAACGACATGGGTGCTCACAAGGACGGCAGACAGAAGCGTGATTGTAGAAAATTTGGGTCAGTGATACTCAACCCCGACCTGAAACCAGGTTGTGTTGATCGCGACAACTATCTTGACGCGTTCCACCGGTGTTAAGTGTTACCTATCTGTCGGGTCGCTCATGGGTGTTTCCTGGACCCAGGAAACAGGCTGAAGCACAACGGGTATCCCATTATTCCACCGTGTTAACCAACGGGCGCAAGATTAGCAATCAGCACTACGCTGATTGGGATCATGACAAGTCCAACCAGTACAAGGCTGAGGCTCTGCCAGAGTTTAATCAGAATGTGCGTGGTCGCTTTGTTATTGAAGAAGTTGACCAGCACATAGATCGCAGCAGCCGGGACCAGGATCATTGTTGCGATCCACGCGACGGCAATCGTCTTCAGCAACTGCTCATCTTTCAGTGCAGGTTCAACCAACAATACTGAATAGCCCCACATGGGAATCAGCAGCGTTAAGAACAGGGCCAATCTAACATTGAATACCCGGCTTCGCAAACAGGCTGCCGGAGTGAGCGTGTTGCGCAGTCCTGGGCGCGTGAAAAGTAAAAACGCGCCAGCCAGACAAAGGATAAGGATCCAGTCTCTTATATCGATCAGTGGCGGTGTCGTCAGAATGTCAACAAGGCTGGTGCCAATTGTGCACAGCAGTGCAACGGCCCACGTACGATTGCTGTAGACCCAATGATCAGGCGTCAACCAGAAACATAGCACTGTGATCAATGCCCCGGTGACCGTGAGCACCATCAGCCCGAAATATAAAAATGCTGAGCCAAGGGTCATTGGCGTTGAAATGATTGTTGCCAGCGCTAAAACGGAGGCGGCGATATGTATCTGACAAAGCAGTGCCAACCACCGGGGAGGATTGGTTTCGTGTGATGTCTCGGAAGAAGTGGTTTGAGAAGCAGGCATAACCGCTTAAGTTTACCGCCAGCGCTCCTTCGGATAAGTGATTCGTATCACAGGACGTTTGGCTGGTGGTTGGTCAGTGGTAGTCGCGGTCGCCTGGAGTTACCTGCCAGTTGTTGAAATCCAGTGCGCCTTCTGGATCCATCTCATAGGTCGCCTCAAACCAATTGTTTGTTTTGTAGGGTAACATTCCGGCTCTCTTGAATAGAGCCCAATGACGCCAGGAGGGAGGGCCGAAAAAGTTCACGTATCCACAGCCTGCTTCGCGCGCGATGCCAATTGTCCTTCGGAGTAATTCTTCTTCGGTCCGCTGATCATCCTGGGGTGCAGCAAATTCTGACAGCGTAGCTTGCGCGCCGTCGAACCTCAAAACACTGTAAGCTACCGGCGTATCGTTTTTAAGCATAACGAAGCCTTCATACTTATCCAGGGGGTGCTGGAGATAACGCCAGTTTAGAAATTCGGCATTGTGAGGGCTCCAATAACCTTTAAACGCCATTGTCTTCAGCGTAATCGCATCGATAGCACTTGAAAATGAAGCCACCTGTTCAATTCGATAGTCTGTTGGTTCCGACGATCGAAACACAGGTTTTGGCCAGAGAGTATGCAAAGCGTTAGCGCTTGCGCCAGCTATATCGCGCAAAAGGCTGGGTGTTCGCGGGGTCCTTTCTGCGAGTAACGCTTTCATATCAAGCAGAAAAATTCCACCAGCAAGACAACCCAGAATTTCGTCGGCTTCTCCCGCCTTGGTTGATACCGTTCGTGAACCTTCGTTTGGCCCGGAGATTGTGCATGTTTTGCCGTAGAGCTCGTGTGAATGGTTTACTTCGCGGCGGATGTGGGACAAACCTTTTCTTTGCCAGTTTGGCAGCGTCGCGGCATCGCCTGAGACTGCGCCAGGCACAGGTTGATCGCCGCACCAAATTGGCCAGGGAAATTTTGCACCCGTTTTAACAATCTCCTTAGTTGCATTGTCTTCGACAATCCACGCTAAAGCGCGCCCATATGGGTTCTTCAGATACATCCAGTCATAGGCTGTTCGGGGCCGAGTCTTCCCAAATGCCAGGTCCACGCAGCGGTAGATCCCCTCGAAGTCTGACTCGAGTGCCTGGCGCACCGTAAACCTTGGATCGCTGCTGGTTTTTTGCGCGGGCTTGCGGTGAAACGCATCAAACGGATCTTCGGGGATGGCGATCAACTGACTGGGTCCTGTGCGTCGCTATAGACGATCGCTGAAGAATTCGTAACGTACAGAAACTTCGATTTCATAAGACTGGGCATCTCCGCTGGCCGCAAAACTGGCGGGACGTTCGCTGTCTCTGTACCTGAACTCCAAACCCGCGCTTAAAAGGCGTGTAACGTCATAGCGACCGCCGATCAAACCCGTGAGCACATCTCGATCAATGTTGTCTCCGGCATCGCTGATGAATGCAACGTCACGAAGCGCGGATCCATCAACATCCTCTACAACGGTATAGTCGATGATCAGCGCATTGGTGATGGCATCCCGTCGGTCCAGAGTCAGTCGGGCGTATAGCTGCCAGCGCTCACCCGCGGGCAGGTAGTCTGCGCCTAAAGCAAACTGATCCAGGCTGCTGGCGAGGGATTCGCCTGCGGTTGCCGTCTGTCTGCGTGTGTAGCTGGCTTCAAGTTCCCAGTCCGACACGCGCCTGGTATATACCACGCTGCCGAAAAAAGTGACGTCGTCATCGCTGGTATCAAATCCGGTAAAGTCCAGCGCGTAACTTTCTCTTGGTCCAAGGTCACTGGCGGGAATAGGCGGTGCATTCGGGTCTGAGAAGTCACACAAGCTGGCAATTGGCTGCCCCTGACCGCCACCAACGCCACAGGCATTGAAGTTGGCGCGCAGCAGGTTGCCACCATCCGAGCCGCCGACGTTTGTATTGGTAACCGTTTGGCTCGGACGATCCTGCTTGGTGTCTACCCAGGTTGGGCCGCCCTCGATTACCAGGCTCGAAAACTCGTCGAGCCGGTAGGTCCACAGCAGAGCAAGCGTAAAATAGTCGCTCTCAGCGCTGATGCGGTTGTCTGCGCCATCAAAATCCTGGTTGGCATAGCGTACGCCAACGCCGATATCCTGCTTTTCGCTGAGGAGATAGTTCAGCACAGCACCGACCTCAGTTGTGTTGCTGTCGCTGCGGTTGATGTTCCGTTTGAAGTCAATTGTCTGGTAACCCAGGCTGCCGCCGACGGACCAGCGACGGGAAAGCTCACGCGTTAGCTCAACGCTGATATCATTACGCTCATATCGGTTCTGACTGATATCAATGCCGGTGTCGCCGCTGTCAAAGTCGTCCAGATCGAATTGCAGGTTTGAGACGTCGCGATAACGCTGGTTAAGGATGATCTGAGTGATGGGATCAATGTCGTAGCGCAGTCTGAAACGCTGGCGATGTTCCATGGCGTTGGCTTCGTCTGCATCCGCGTACGACTGGTAGTCTCCGCGGTAGTTAAGCAGGTAATCGAGACGCCGCTCTGAATCGCTGCGCAGCTCCAGCTCTGCACCTGCTTCCAGGAGCATGTCACTTTCTTCGTCGCCATCCACGCCGTACACATTGGAATTGTAGGCGGAAGAGCCGATGAACGCGGCTGAAAATTCGGTGGCCTGACTTGTTTGGCCCAGAGTTACAGCTGCAGCAATCAGAGCCAGCTTTGGAAAAATAATGTTTTTCATTCTGGTACCACTACGGTGTCACCCGGTGCTAATAAAAAGTTGGAGCTGCGAGTGCGGCCCTTGATGAAATCGACATAGTCGAAACGAAGTTCTTCTTCAATGCTGTCGGTGGTTCTCAGAACCATGATATCCCGCTTCTTGGCAAACGGGGTGAAACCACCCATCTCTGCGATGGCATCCAACACTCTCATATCGTGGCGGAGTTCCAGCACGCCGGAGCGCTCTATGCCGCCTCCGATGACACTAACGACCTGGCTGCGCATTTCTACAACGGAAATATCGACCTGGGGTTTGGCAACATAGTCGATCAGTGCAATCTCGATATGTTCAGCAAGTTCTTCCGGCGTTTTACCGGCCGCGCGAATGTCGCCAACCAGAGGGATGGAGATTTTACCGTCGGTGCGCACCAGGGTAGGACCAGAAAGCTCTTCCTGTTGCCAGACTAAAACGTTCAGCAGATCTGGAATTCCGATCTTGTAAACATCCTCTGTATCTTCCGATTCAGCAGCGGACAACTGGGTACTGCTAACACTGAATAGAATCAGGGCAAGTGCCCCAAGCACTCTGGAGGAGCAGACCTCTGCTATATGTTTTGCTTTGATTTTCACGTGCTTACCTTGCTTCGAAAACTAAAATATTGGTTGCCCAGGGCAATAACTGCCGGCTGCAGTAACGCGCGGAACAAGCCGAACTTATATCCAACCACGGGCAACCTTAATATTTCCTGACTGTCCGCGATCGGCAGTCGGTTAACCCCGCGCTGCCCACCAAATGCCAACTCGTAACCTGCCTGTCTCGACGCGCTTCGAACCACTGTATTGGTGGCGTTTGCCGGATAAGCGAGTACGGCTACATCAGCATACTGGCCGAGTTCCTGCTCCAGTTTTGCCTGGGATTCTGTCAGGTCTTTGCGTAGTTCTTCTGTATTGAGTTGGCTCATCAATGCGTGATCCCGGCCGTGGGAACAGATACATAAACCTTCAGCAGCCAGCTTACGCAAGGCATCCCAGTTTAAGACCTGGTTTAAGGGTGGGGGGTGGCCGAGGAGGTCCAGGGTTTGCTCCACCCACGCCATGGCTTCGCCATGCGGCAGGGATTTAACGTGATTGCGTATTACTTTATAGGCTTGTCGCCGCAACTGTGAGTTCTGCAGAGACAGTTCGGGTAGCGGTGCACAGTGCAGCGTGGTCAGCTTTGTTTGCAGGAGCGCAGCATGAATTCGATCCCACCAGAACCCGCGAGCTTCTCCGTCCGGGAAAGCAGTAGGCACAAACAAGGTGGCCGGTACGCCGATTTCTTTAAGAATTGGCCACGCCAACTCTGCAAAATCCTCATAGCCATCATCGAAAGTCACCAGAATCGCTTTGGCGGGAAGTGTGGATTCACCGCGGTGGGCTGCCAGCAGCTGAGCCATGGAAATAGGGTTGTAGCGTTTTGCCAGCAACTGCATCTGCTTTTTAAACTCTGTCGGGCTCGCGCTGATGAGTCCGGGTTCAAGATTAGGTGATTCGTCGGCGTAGCCGATACGGTGATAGGTCAATACCCGGAACTGCTGATCACGGTTATCAAAATTTTCCATCAGCGCAAACAGGCCTGTTGCATCGAGCCCGGCAGCGATGGTTTCGACGAGCTTTTTCATCAGGACATCGACTCGTTGAGGTCAGATGCCCAGGGGTCAAACGCCTGACGGCCTTTATACACGGCCCAGCAGACACCTACTAAACCACCCAGGCCGCAGCAGAGGATGAAAACCAGTATTGGGTTTGGCCAGGTCGGAGCCTGGGGTTGAACCGGCTCTGCGATAAGTCGTGCAGTGACGCCAAATTCGCCGGCATCGGCGAGGCGCTTGAGTAATCGCTGATCCAGTAAAGCGCGACGACGCTCGTCCACCAGATCCTGAGTCTGATTCAGCTCTTCTGTCACCATCCGCTCTTCTCTGCGCATCTGATCAGCCTGAGCAAGTGTCGCGCGCTCTTCGCTGAGGACAGCTGCGAGTTGTTCTTCCAGCCCCTTTGCCGCCTCAACCTCTTTGCTGATCAGAAGCGGCGTTGTGCGTTCGGTACGCGTCAGTTGATTGCGCAGTAAATCTACCTCGCGCTGGGCCGCCTCCACGGTTGGGTGTCCCGATCGCAGGGTTTGCCGGGTTCGCGCCAGCTCTGCTTCAGCCTGTATCAGACGGTCCTGGAGAGATCGGGTGACCGGATTGTCATTCAAAGCGGAGGATACGCTGCCTGCGAGCAGCTGGGTTTCAAGGGCGATGCGATTCTGCCGCACGGTGCCCAGACGTTGAGTCTGATCTCGAATAATCTGCAACTGTGCGGCTACGGCATCTTCAGCGCTGCCGCCGTTAAAATTCCTGCGACGCAGAGTATCAAGCTGCTGTTCAAGAGATGCGACATCTGCCAGCAAGGCCTCATATTCAGCCTGCTTGGCGCTGAGACGCTGGTTCTGATTATCGATTTCCTCTTTTTGAAGACGGTTTCTATAAGCGGCGACAGTTGCATCAAGCAACTCCATGCCATAGACAGGGTCCAGCCCGAGATAACTCAGGGCAACGACCTGGGTGCCACTGACCGCGCTGGCCTGAATGGATTCCTGTGCGGCATCCAACTCGTCTTTATCAGGTTCAGGATGCTCCAGTTGAGTCAGTTCTACTGCTGCGGCAAGCACAGACCGGCTTTGCATCACTTCCGCTTGTGTTGCGATAAACGCTGAGCTGGTATTAACCGGAGCTACGCGGGTTTCGCTCGGGTCCTGACGTTCCAGCACCACCTGTGCGGTCACCGTGTACAGTGGTGATGTAAAGATAAGCACTGCAATACTCAGAAGTACACCTGCAAACAAACACACAGCAACGGTCCGCCAGTGCTCTCGCAGCGCGTCAAACAGTTCTTCGACACCAAATGAAATACCGCCATATTGGCCACGGCCGGCCTGCTCCTCTGCATACAGAGACATGACCTGGCGGACACCCGCCTGTGTTAGCTCCAGGCGTACCTCCGGCAGGTTGCTGTCTTCACCCTCTGCATTGGGGTCACTGGGTACGTTCATGTCAGCCATCTAATAGGTTTCCGTGTAACAGAATGTTAAATCTTTGTTAATTCAGTGGGTAGAAATAGCGGCAGGGTGCCTCGTTTCAGAGTACTTATCTAGAATGTATTTGTCGGTATGGTGTGAGCACCTTGTATAACCGGGTTATTCCCCTGGCTTTTGCTTGCTAAGCTTGCCGCTGTTTGATCCTCACTAATTTTAACTATTTGCAGGGTTTGCCACTTTGAGCATGATTCACCCGATACCGAGATCTCTGGCTGCGCCCGAGCGCGTGCTTGTGTCGAATGCGGAGTATGCCACGAGTAAGCGTGTTTTTGATCTGCTGGTGTGCCTGATTGCGCTACCGGTTGTGTTACCGCTGGCTTGTTGTATCGCTTTGGCTGTGGCTCTGTCCAGCCGAGGTCCTGTGTTCTTTCGACAGGGGCGTACTGGTGCAGAGGGTCGTAAATTCACGATGTTGAAATTCAGGACAATGGTGCAGAACGCTCCACAGCTGAAGTCACAGTTGGTCGCAGATGTGGTTTCCACCGGGCCGGATTTCAAAATGCTTAACGATCCACGGGTGACGCCAGTCGGAGCGCTGCTGCGCAAAACGAGCCTGGATGAACTACCCCAGCTGTGGAACGTGGTTAGAGGCGACATGTCCCTGGTTGGCCCGCGTCCAACTTCGTTTGGCAGCGAAACCTATGCGCTGTGGCAGACCGAACGGCTTGAGGTAAAGCCAGGTTTAACGGGTTTGTGGCAGATAGAAAAACGTGGAGATCTAGATTTCGATGAGCGCGTGCGGCTCGACATTGCCTATTTGCGCAATCGTAGTCTGCGCCTGGATTTATGGATTTTATTGCGTACCGTTCCGGCTGTGCTTGAACAACGCGGTGCTTACTGAGTAGTAAAAAGTGAAGCAGTTGTTAGATAGATACGCGTTATGGTCCGCATGGACAATGTTTGCAGTGTTGCTGGTTGTTGCGGTTCCACTTGGCGCCTGGGGGCTTCTGGGTGGCATCGCCGCTATCACGCCGCTTGTACTGCTGGTAAAACCCCGGTTGTACCGACGTCATGCGCTGCTCATTGGTTTGTTGGCGATAGTTCTGGTTGCGCTTGTCAGTGGCGGTGCTGGCGGTGTGCTGTCAGTTCTTGCTTCGATAGGTGTGTTAAGCGTCGGCATCGGGTTGGCACCAGGTGTATCGGAGCGTCGCAGTCTGGTGGATGGTGCACCGGTGAAATATGTCGAGAACAGAGAGTCGTGTTTAGGGTTGCTGGCTGCGGAGGTAGGCCGCGCGCGGCGACACCAGCGGCCATTGCGCGTCGTTGCCCTGGGATACCAGGACAGCACTGAGCGAACAACAAACGAACACCAGTTGTCTCTCCTAAAGCAGGCGGTGCAGCAGGAAGTGCACGTTTACTGCCCTGTGTATCAGTTTGAAACTCACATTGTGACGGTTGTTCCTGAATTACAGGAAGAAGACCTTGATGCACTGGTGAACCGTCTGCATGCGGTGATTAACCTGCAGGCGTTGCCTCCGGTTTATGCGGGTGTCGCAGCGTTCCCTAAAGACGCGGTCACCAGTGTGGCTTTGTTAGACAAGGCATTGGAAAACTGCGCGAGCTCGGCGCAGAACGGTGAACACACACAGATTCTGACGGTGGTTGGTGGCACGGGTTTCAAAGCTGAGATGCCATCGCCATGAACAAATCCGCGGCGGCTGTCAGCGGCCGTGGGCACACAGTAGCCTACATCATGTCCCGGTTTCCAAAGCTGACCGAGACATTTGTGCTTGATGAAATTGTGCAGCTCACACGCAATGGCTGGGATGTTAAAATATTTCCGCTGTGGCGTGAGCCTGCAAAACTGGCCCATGACGATGCACTCACCTGGGTGGCAACGGCCCAGTTCCTGCCGATGCTATCCTGGGAAATAATCGCGGACAATGTCTACTGGATGGTCAATCAGCCACGACGCTACTTCTCTGCTTTGGGGTGCGTGTTATCAGAAAATATTGTCAGCCTGAGATTCCTGGCCGGGGGGCTCGCTGCTTTCCCCAAAGCCTCTACCATGGCGCGTCGTATGCAGGCGCAGGGCGTGAAACATGTTCATGCACATTTTGCCAGTCATCCCGCTGCAATCGCCTATGTTGTGAACAAACTGACCGATATTCCATGGAGTTTCACCGCACACGGCTCTGACCTGCATCGTGATCAGGCCATGCTGGGAGAAAAAGTGTCCAGCGCAAAATTTGCGGTGGCAATTTCGCAATACAACAGGCGTTTTATTCTCGAACACTGCGCAGCGGATGATGCTGATAAAGTGAAGGTGGTGCACTGCGGTGTGGACCTTGCAAATTTCGATAAGATGTCATCTGCAGATGTCTGTCGCGGACAGACTGATGATGCTTTGTCTAACGATCAAACGAACAGCGTTATCAATATCGTCTGCATCGGCACGTTGCATGAAGTCAAAGGGCAGGCTTTTCTGCTCAGAGCCTGCGCGCGGATTGAGGATATTAACTGGCAATGTCACCTTGTTGGCGACGGCGAGGATCGCGCTAAGCTTGAAGCGCTCGCCGTGACGTTAGCAATCAAGGATCGCGTGATCTTCCATGGTCAGTGTACAAGAGAGCAGGTGCGCGACGTGTTGAACAAGATGACAATTGCATGTGCGCCCAGTGTGCCTACCCGCGATGGCAGACGGGAAGGCATTCCGGTAGCGTTGATGGAAGCTGCGGCGGCCGGACTGCCTCTGGTAGCCAGTGATTTGTCAGGCATCCCTGAACTGGTTGTGCATGAAGAAACCGGACTGCTCACCACTGTTGCCGACGTTGATGATCTGGCCCGGGCCTTATCTCGTCTGGCTCGCGATATCGGCCTGCGTAAGCAACTCAGCGAGGCCTGCCGGGACAAAATTGAACGTGAGTTTTCGCTCGCCAGCAATGTGTCCATGTTGCAAAAACTAATGCTCGAGCCGGCGGCCTGATATGTTGTTACTGATGCTTACTCTGTTGGTACTCATAGTGATACCGTTTACAGCTTATCCGATGCTTTTGTGGTTACGTTCGCGTATCGCACCAAAGGCGATAATGCGCGAGCAGATCACGCCGTCAGTGGACCTGGTGATCTGTGCGCACAACGAAGCGGATGCCATTGAGGCCAAACTCCGGAACGCACTGGCCCTGAACTATCCTCAGGATGCATTAACCATCTGGGTAGCTTCAGATGGATCAACAGACAACACTGTGAAGCGGGCCAGCGCATTCGTTTCTGGCCGGTTACACGTGCTGGACTTGCCCCGCGGCGGGAAGGCTGCAGCGCTTAATCATGTTGTCAGTCTGGGTGAGGCCGAAGTGATTGCGTTTTCGGATGCAAACAGCATGTGGCAGGATGATGCGCTGCTTGCTCTGGTCTCCCCGCTGGCAGATCAGGACGTCGGTGGCTCAGCTGGGGACCAGCAGTATGAAAAAGCACTTGCGCAGAACAGTGGCGAGCGTGGTTACTGGAACTTCGATCGCCTGTTGAAATCCTGGCAAAGCCAGGCTGGCAATGTGATCTCGGCAACTGGCGCTATCTATTGCGTGCGGCGGGAATTGTTTGAACCTGCTCCTGCGGATGCAACCGACGACTTCATGATTTCAACCGCAGTCATTGCTGCGGGTAAGCGATTGGTATTTGCCCAGGATGCGGTTGCCGTTGAACCCGCCGCTACGGCTTCAGGTATTGAGTTTCAGCGCAAAGTACGGGTAATTTCGCGTGGATTACGCAGTGTGTGGTACCGCCGGGCGTTGCTTAATCCAGCCGGATACGGGCTGTATGCATTCGAGTTGCTTGTGCATAAACTCTGGCGCAGATTGGTCTGGATACCCTTGTTGATGCTGATACTGCTGTCACCTTTCGGGTTGAAGGGTGACGCTATGAGTACACTGATCAGCCTGGCAGTTCTGAGTTTTACCTGTATCGCAGTTCTGGGCCTGCTCTGGTCTGAGCTTCGTCGCTGCAGAATTTTTTCAGTGGCAGCTTTTATCATGATGGTCAATGTGGCCTGTGCGGTCGCAGCCTATAAATTTGTAACCGGTCAGCGCATGACCCAGTGGAATCTGCCACGCGATTCAAACCCTACGTCGAGAGCGGACGCGGAATCATGACTTTTGTAACAACCCTCCTGCTGGGATTGATCTATTTAAACGTACCAGCGGTTGCTGTGCGTGAGTTCGGTGTACCATTTGCTGTGGGTGCCCTCATTCCCATGCTCCTGGTGGTGCCTGTATTGCATCGTGTGCTGATCAAAGGTGAGCCGCTCAGATTCCCGCTGTTTCTGGTGCTGGCGCTGTTACTTCTGGTTTTGCATGCGTTGAGCGCGCTGGGCGGTATCCGACCTCATGAGTCGCTGGCGATTGTCATCGACTGGGCCCTGGAAGGCGTGCTGCTGGCAGCGTTGATCGTAAATGTGCTGCGCAGCAAAGATGATGTCATTGCCGCCGTGAAAGCGCTGGTGCTGGCGGGCTTTGTCATGGGTACGGTTGTGATCATTCAGCAACTGGCTGGCGCTACTGACAATAACTTCATGGGGTTTGGCCAGCTTGATTCGGCCATGGTCAGTGATTCGGGTCAGCTGCAAACGCGGCTGGCGGGTCCAATTGGCGAGACCAATCGGTTTGCTCAGATCATGGCAGTGCTGATTCCTTTAGCCGCCGCACTGGCGCTTATCAGTACCGGTGCCACGCGCTGGTTCTACTGGCTGGCCACGCTGGTCATCAGTGGTGGCATGGCGCTGGCTTTTTCGCGTGGCGCTGTCGTGGCTTTAGCACTGGCCGCTCCGTTTGCGCTTGCCTTCAGATTTATTGCGTTCCGGCACGTGGTGTTGGGTGTGTGTGGCGCAATTGTTCTGCTTGCTTTGCTGCCTCATTACGCCGAGCGGGTAGTCAGTATTGGACAGGTTGCAGTGCAGTCGCTGGGCCTGTCGCCTGGTGGCCTGCGTAACGCCGACGGCGCGGCGCGGGGCCGCATGACCGAAATGATGGCAGCGGGCCTGGTGTTTGTTGAT
>Ga0180435_10004756_pt1 | contig 13317 bp, 21 predicted proteins | sample SS_ome_3_FD_132467 | JGI IMG/M metagenome (GOLD analysis project Ga0180435, IMG submission 132467) | Hypersaline lake sediment archaeal communities from the Salton Sea, California, USA - SS_3_S_1 metaG | ecosystem: Environmental > Aquatic > Non-marine Saline and Alkaline > Hypersaline >... | reverse complement strand
TCCGCAAGCTCCAGACCTTCGGTGCGTGCCCAGTGTACGCGTGCCTGCAGTGGCAGTTTGTCGTGTCCAGCTACGTTGGCGTAGTGAATGCCGAGGGCGTTCATGCCTTTGTCGCCGAGTGCCTTGGTCTGACCTAAGTTCAGAATGGCCTTGGCGAAGCCGTCGCCCTGTGGCTGGACGTTGATGCTGCGTGCGTAGACACGTCCGCGAGAGTCAAAGGTGAAGCGGAAGTTGAATGTACCGCTGAATGCCTCGTGAGCACCGCAAGCGAATTGACGGTAGCTGAACGATGCAGGAAGGTTTATCAAGGACATGATGTCCTCATTCAAGCGGTAGTCCTGAGTCCAGAGTACATCGAGAGCATCGAAGATTTCAGGAGTAGTAGCGCGCTTGATGAATGCACCGCCCTTGATGAGGTTAGACTTGACCACTGCATCCTGAGTGATGTTCCAAGTCTTGTAGTCGCTGTAGTCTGGAGCACTGTCAAAGTGACCAGGCATCAGACGCTCCGGAGTTACAAGTGTAACAGCCTCAGCAATGCTGTGGATGAGTGATAAGCCGAACTCGTTGAGCTGGAAGTCAGTGATGATTTCCATGCCTGACACCTTCAGATATGCAGCAGCCTGTACGGCCTCTTTGGCAGCAGCAAGGTTCTTGTCTGCACTACCTTCGGTGAGCAGGTTCAGCAGGTTGTGTGTAGTAGCACCGAGGTGTTCAGTGCTGTCGTCGACGACAGCATGGATAACCGCGATGCGAGCCAGTCGCTGAATCTCTTCGAGACCGTCTTCAAGGACAAAGTCCTTGATGATTGAGTGTACAGCTGACTGGTAGTTGTTGAGTACGTGAGTGTTGATTGTAGTAGTCATGGTCTTAAGCTCCGATAGTAAACATTAATGCAGTGTAGGTTACAACAAGGATGACACCAACGATGGTGCCGAAGATTGTGATTATTGTGTTCATGCCTGTTCCTCCCAAGCGAGTTTGTTCAGGATGGCCTGGACGTGGCCGAGTGGTACGTGGCGTTCACCCTTCATGTCGAGTTCAGCCTTAATCTGTTCTGCGGAGAAGCCGCAGTGGTAGTAAGGTTCAATGAAGATGGTGAGTTCCAGCTCGATGCGACGCATGCGATGCTCAACGAGGTAGTGTTGACGAGGCTGGCAAGTATAGTTGTAAGATAGTACGGACATGTCGGTTACTCCCTGTTATTTAAAGACAATGATGTCAAGTGCAAGAAAGGTAGCAAATGCCACAAAGCCCATCAGGAAGGACTGAGTCAGTGTGATTACGATACCAGTGAGTAGAACAGTAATAAAGATTGATGTAGACATGATGATTTCCTCATAAGTCAAATGAGTCAAGAGCCAATCTCTCGACCTTGCCGTCGGAAGCTCATTGCCGCAGACACTAGTCCAGTGCAGCCTAGCCGAGTGGAATCGGGTTGTATCGATTCCAACGAGACTTGCTGTCAGCCTGCGTGGCCTAGCGAGTGAGGTTAGCGACGCAGGAGCTTAGCGAGACTCGTGGTTACGCGTTTAGGCTGGCGGTTCTGGTAGTAGCTCAGGAGTGCTAGTACGTAGAGCGCTTCAGCGCGGTGACTTGAAGGCCAGAAGGTAGGGCACGACGTGCGTGCTGCCAGGTTCGCACTTGACGGTGTCGAGGACAGTGAGATTATAAGAAGGCATAGAGAGAGATAATGGAGCCGTATGCGAGCCGAAGGGAGGCAGGAAGCCGACCGGAGTGCCAAGGCTGGTTGCGTTTTGGTCGCGGGAACGAAGTGGGAGCGGCCAGCAATCCAGTCGCATAGGCGACCAAACACAGGGATTCTTTGCAGGCGCAGGGTATGGAAGCGAGAGAGTCCCCGAGCCAGATAAACAGTACGCGGCGTAGCGATACCCGTTTTGCGCCTGTTAGCGAGCCTGGAGAGGCGAGCGTTCTTGTGCTTGTGTTACAGTTGTCCACTTCAGGGTGAGCGGTAGCGAACTCAGGCTATTGGATGAGCGATAGATGCACGTAAGTGGCGAGACACACTAGTGGCTCGATTGAGCAGTAACCTCTGGTTACTAGCGAAACATAGCGCGGTGATGCGAAGCAGCACATCCCACTGTGGTACCCGAGACTACGTTACAGGCGACAGATAAACCGGTGCGCAGCAGGATTTAGCTAAGACCCCCCCTAATGAAGGGAGAAGCAGGTAGTAGTAGCAGAGCATACTAAGCGAAGGAGAGAAGGACGATGATGCGAAGCAGCAGAGGAGTGAGCGAGAGAGCGATTAAGAGAGAGTAGAGACTGAGTGATTAGCACAGAGACATATCAGTGGGAGTATCCCCACGTATACATACAAGGAGTGTAACAAGGTTATAACATATGTTTAGGGAGAGAGGTGGGTGCAGGTGTACACCAGCCAGGCTAGGCTAAGACTCAGGAGAGAGGAGAAACCAGGGTTTCCCATGCCATAGAGCAGAGGGCCTATGGGGGAAACCACTAGGGTTTGAGGGGGAGGGAGGGGTGACCACGCATAAGCTACCCGTTTTAAATATTTAGTAATAAATAATTAAAATTGTAGGCAGTATTTCTGGTGTTCCAGATTAGCGCAGCTGGGATGCTGAAATTGGGGTAATCAGCTCTGTAATCGCCTATGTCGAAGGCGTTGCCGTAAGTGGCTTTCCTATTGGCTTCTTCTAGCTCGAAGCGGAAGAGGAGTGTCATAGGGTGCCATTTGAGGTCGCCAGAGAGGTATCTGTCGTTATGGCCTGTGTCGAAAGTGTCGTGATTGCTGTCATCGTCAACCCATCCCCAGAGGAGAAAGACTACGAGCCAGAAGTGGAGTTTAGATACCTTGCGGTACTTGACGAAGCCCCTGTGGACTATCTTTACGTCGTGCTGTGGCAGTGGGGTTAGATACCAGCCCTTGAGCAGCTCGCTCCATTCTGGGTTGCGTTCGTCCAATCTCTTGATACGGACATCATTTGATGGGTCGAGTGCGTAAGAATGGACTACAGAGCGGCTGTAGGCACGGAATGGGACTACGAACCAGTACCAGACTAGTCCGAAGACCTTAGCGAATATCATGAATGCTTTTGCCATTACTTGATTCGCTTTGGTTTAGGCTTCTTTGGTGCTGGAAGGGTGATTTTTGGTGTAGGCTTGCGCTTCTTCTGTGAGAATCGCTCGCTGTACATACGTTCAGCCATAGTGGCCTCCTATAATTTGATTGTTGTTGTGCCTTGACCGCAGTAGATGTCATGCTTGATTGCATGGAGTACTGCTTGTCTGGCTGTTTTGCCTAATGCTAGGGCAGAATCTGCGTAATATGAGCCGCTACCGTACGCTGCATAGCGCTCCTGGATAGTATAGGGGATAGCTAGGCCATCATCCCAACTGATACAGAAGTCTCGTGTGGCGACAATGAGGGAGGTCTCAGGGTATGCAGGCATTTCATCTGCATCTGCCCCTTCTCTCCACCATCTGACCATGTCCATGCCCTCGCCAGCCATTCCTACGAAGCCTACGCCGTGGATTACTCCATTGCGTTGGATTCGGAAGAGCTTCTTAGTGCGTTTTGGGACATTGCCCTCGGTAACTTGGTTATCTGCCACTATATGGGAGCCATCCCAAGCTATTACGCTCATCAGTGGATGTCTACCAGTTCGTACCAGAGCATTTCCCACGAGAACGTGAGGTCTGCGCCAGAGCGGTTCGTTATACGCATCAGGTAGTCGGTTGCTGGAGCCATAATCCACTCCTCGCCGTTGCTTACGTCACTGATGCCGATTGTGTTGCCTGCACCAGCGCCAGCCAGCTCTACCTTCTTGTAGTTATGGTCTTGTCCTGCTGTTTGTTGTGACATTAGTGTCTCCTTATGCGGTTGTTGCAGCTACGAGTACTTTGATAGCGTCGACGTCAGCTACGATGGCGGCTGCTTGCGCACCAGTCGATGCGTACTTCCATTTGTAGTACAGCTCTCTGCTGAGCCAGCCGAGGTGTCTGCTGTACCTGTTTACTATCGCAACTTGACCACCTACTAAGAAGTCGTAGTCGACGGAGAACTCAATTGCTGTATCCATTACAACGGTTAAAGTAACTATCGCGGTCTTATGGTTAGCATCATCAGTGCGGGCAGCCTCATTGGCGTGCCTGATGCACTGGATTGCGTAGTGGTAGCTTGCTGGATGTTGGAGGGTTAAGTCGCTTATATCCGCCATACATCACCTATAGTTGTGGTGCGTTCTTACGCTTGTTGCGTCTAGCGCGGATGTCAGCAGCGATTTTCTTGTCTCGCTTCTCCTTGGCCAGGCGCTTCCTACGCTCAGCTTCGGTCTCTTTATTCTTCTTTCGGCCGGTGGCTTTGGATACTGCGGAGTCGATTTGCTTACCACGACCCTTCAGCTTGTCCATAGCGCGTTTTAATAGTCCGTCAGACATGGTAGGTCTCCTATGCTGCTAGTTCTGTTATACAGTCGCCTAGGTCGGCTAGGAGCTGTGTTTTGTAGTCCCCGCCGTACATGCTCGATTCGCTCACGGCTTTGCCGATAGCTGCGATTAGGTCTGGTCGTGGGTTATGAGACAGCTTGTCACTGTCGCCTGCTACGCGTGCCCAGCTTGCACCTGCTGTGACGTTCACGACGGCCTGGTCGAGCAGAGCGTCCAGCCAAGCATTCTTGGCGGTATGTGCCTTGCTCTCGGATACAGCGCGGGCCAGGAGCCTGCGGAGCTTCTGAAGTGATGGACGGCCATCCTGAGTTGTGAAATCTGTGATTTCCATGATGTTCTCCTAGTGGAGAGCGCCCCCGAAGGGGCTACTCAGATTATGCAGTTTCTGCAGAAGTGATAGGCGGGTACGAAGCAATGTCAGCCAGTGCGATTGGATAGACCACTTCGTGGACTACGGTAGACGCGGTGTTGACCGGCAGAGTGTACGCGACACCGGCATCGTTGCCAGAGCGTGAGCCAGACTGCTTCCATTCGCCAAAGGCGTCGCGCTGCGTCCAGAAGGATGCTTCACGGATGGAGTAGGCTTCGGTGTTGGCCATGATGTTAGCAGACAGAGACAGCGTGGTAGCTGAGTCGACAGCGGTGACCAGGGCGAACGTGTCGTCGGTCTCGTTGTATACTGCGTCACCTACGGCTACGCCTGCAGCCACGAAGTCCTCAGAGCTGTCTACCAGCTTGTTAGCAGTGGTAGCTGTGGCTGCGCCAGAAGCGACCAGGACAGGAGCCAGTGGGTCGTCAACGACCTGGACGGTGACACGCTGGGTGCCAAGGTTACGAGGGCTGACTTCCTGAGTCTTGATACCGTCGTTGAAGATGTTGATGTCGGAAGTCTTGTCGATGAGGTCTTCCAGTGTTACGGGAGTTGGAGTTAAAGCCATGATTGTGGTTTCCTATGGTTAATTAATTAACGCTTAGCAGCGCGGGTAGAGGGTTTCGATGTGGCCTTCGCCTTCGACGTCTGCTTCTCTGGGGCGGACGGAGCTTCAGGTTCATCTGGGGATTCTGGGGCAGGCGCTGCGTCTGCTGCCTCCAGCATACCCAATGCGTATTCCAAAGTCTCTCGGTAGAGAGCGATGGCGGCAGCATTTGAGCGGTTGGAATTGTACGTGCCACGCAGGGTGGCGCGGAACTTTCCGAGATAGCCATTCGGGTCACTCGGCATATCAACTACGTCCATATGGGCGAGCTGGTCAATGTTCATTTTCTTCTCCTTCGACGTCCTCGTAGGCCGCGGTTCTTGACCGTTGACTCGTGCAGGACGTTTACGTTTGTAGGTGCGGCCTTCTTCAGCCACTCGTTCATTAACTTCATGTTGGCAGAGGTTGCCTTCTGCGCCTCGCGCATCTTCTCGTCTACTGCCATCGAGTCCACAAACCTGCGGACGGCGGATGCCAGGGAGTCGAGCCTGTCGTCATGGATGAGCGCACCGCGTTCGCGGGTGAGCTTGTTCATCTGGTTGACGAGAGTGTAGATAGAGCGAGTGTCGATAGGATACTCCTGAACGGAGTTCCAGTCATTCTCGAATACGCTGTAGTTCACGACGAGGCGGTGCCTGGCCATGATGGGGTCGAGCGTGTCCGCGATTCGTTCTTCCTTCTGCGTGTTCACCCAGTCGTCGATAATCTTGGGCGCACCGACCTTGCCGGTCTTGGCCTTGTAATAGGCGAGCAGGATTGGTTGCCACATCTTCGCGAACGCGCCGTAGCCGTGGTTCTGCTCGACACCAATCTCGTTGGCGCCGTGCTTGTACACGAACTCGGAGAGCTTCATGAAGACTTCTTCGTCGTAGCCGCCAGGGAGTGGCAGCTGTTCCATTACGAAGATGTAGCCGTGTAGGAACTTGACTGCGGTTGCGACTGTCTCGTCACCGTTGGTACCACCACCGGCGGTATCCACGTAGACGTAGGACTTCTCGTAGTCGTAGAGGTCGTCGCCGACTTTCCACGGGAGATAGAACTCAGCCTCGCCGTGACCGTCGAAACGGATGCGGTGCTGTGGGTCTGGCATCCAGTGAATCTCACCAGGCGCGTTCACGTCGTTCAGGTGCATGACGATGAGGTCACGCGTGTTCAGTGGGAACCTGGACGCGTCGGACAGCTTGGTGTTCAGCATGTGCTGGAGCTGGAAGTAGGCTGGGCCTTGGTCAAGCTCTTTGGTCAGCAGTAGGTCTTCGCCCAGCAGTTCTGGGTCAGTCGGAGCACCGGACTCGCCAGTGATGCCGTAGCCGGTCTGCAATGACGGGTCTGCTTCGAGCTTCTCGCGAATGTGCGGAGCCAGGTGGTCGCCGTAGTACTCCAGTTCCTCTGCATTCGGATACCGGCCAGGCCAGATGCGAATGTCGTAACCTCGGCCCGGCAGCGTGTTGTAGATGGAGTCATTCGTCTGAGGCGTTCCCAGGTAGATGATTCGACCGTGCTGACAGATGGACGTGAAGTCCTTCGAGAGATGGATGAGGTGCTGGCGCTGGACTTCGGTGAGACCATTCTTGGATGACTCGATGTCGTCCGGAATCAGGATGTCTGCACGGCGTCCCTGCATGTTGGCTGTGACACCGATACAGGCGACCGAGGGAGACTTCTCGACTCCCTTCAGCTGCCAGTGTACGTCGAACGCTTTCGCGCTTGCACGGTCACCGTGTTGCCTGTCAGGGCGCATACATTCGAGCATGTCCCAGTTCATGATAATCTGGATGACCCAGTTGGCAATCTCCATCGCCACGTCGGAGCCAGCCGAGATAATCAGGATGCGCTTCTTCGGGTCGTGGATGAGACACCACACGGCGTAGATAGCCACGATGGTCGACTTCGCCTGGGAGCGCTGCGCCTGAATCATGGAGTATCGTGGGCCGTGCTGCAGGTAGTCGCCGATGTCGAGCTGGAGTTCCGTACAGTTGAAGCCCATTAGTTCGGTCATGGCGTCGTACAGGAAGTCGCTGAAGTCAGCGTAGTGTTCTTGCAGAGCTTCGAGGTCTTGCCAGCGCTTCAGCGCCTGCTGTTGTACCTCTGGGAGCTGCACGCGGTTCTTTAGGAGTTCCTCCCACTTGGCCGCGTGTGCAGCTTCCTCTGCTTCCCAGTTGTCGAAGTATGTTGGGTCTTCTAGTGCGTCCTTTAACTCGGCGGTGAAGGCAAACTTCATCGCGTCTGTTAAATTCTCGTCGTTATTCATAATTACTCCGATAGAATATGTGGTTGCCTATCACTTGTACCACCTCCATGTCATCCGTCCAGTCGGGCGGGATGATGTCGATAGTGTGGTAGTGGTCTGCACCGTTGCTGTAGTTGTGTCCTGCCAGGCCAAGGCGTACTGCCTCGTAGTCGAGCGGGACTGGTTTGTGGACGTAACCTATCGTCCAACTGAACTGCTTCGGTTGCCATACCACCTCACATGGAGTGTCTGGCCAGGTCTCGCGCTGCACACGCTTCATTACTACTTCGGTGACAGCGGCTTGGCCTTTGAGTGGCTCACCGCGCGCCTCGTGGTACAGGTTGAGGGCGAGGCATAAGAGCGTCGCGCTAGTCATTAGACTTGCATTGTAATTTGCCGCGTAGCGTTGGGTTCTCCGCCATCAGCTCATAGAGCTTCGCGTGACAAGCCTCTTGGCTGTCAAATTTGTATGCTGCTGCGATATTACTCTGTGTCACATGAACAGGTGTAACAACTTCTGCACCTGTCCCTGCGACGACTATGCCGAGGGCGGAGGCTGCCAATGAGAGCTTACTTAGCATCATCAGGTTTCCTCCGTCGATTTAGGAATTCACGCACGAGCGTGATTATGAAGAAGAAGCCCATGAGATAGTACACGAGTTCGTTAGTCTCCTGCACGACTACATTCACAGCTTCCGTCGATTCGATATGATACTTGCCGTCGGAGTTGCGCACGCGTACGTCGCCTTCGTTGTCTTCGATGGTAGTCTTGTCTGCGAAGTCGAGCTTGCCGACTCCTGTATTTACTTTTGCCTCGTTGCTCCCCACTTGTGCGTCAACGTCGATGCCACCTTCGTCGGTGAGAGCATCTTTCGCTAAACCCGTAAGCAGGGAACAGCTTGACAGTGTGAGAGCACCGATAAGAACGAGTGTTGGTCGATTCATTAATCAGTACCTCTAGAATTAGTGCCAGGTCTATCCTGGCGTTATTATTATTCCTCTCCCGCTGCTTTCGCTGCTGGGACTGAGGAGAGTTTGGCGCGTCCTCGCTTTGGTTTGTTGGCCAGAGCTTCCTTGAGCGCGTCCATGTCATCACCCTGCTCGATAGAGGCGGTAATGTTGTTGTCTTTCAGGAACTTGATTGCCTGGGCGAGTACCTGTGGCGTTGCCATTGACATGGCCACTTCCTCGCCGTCTTCATTCATGACGACTGCGGTAGCTTCGAGCTGTTCCCTCAGCGTCTTCGCTACTACACCGTGCAAGCCCGCTAGTTCCTTTTCACTTGCTTTATCCATTAGACTTCTCCTGAAGCTGTGAACTGGAAGGAAAGGCTGGTTACACCAGCTTTAGCGATTCGGAAACCCATAGTGCCAACGTCAGATAGGGTATAGCCTTGGTTGTCGCCTACGTTCGTTGTCACCGCACCAGAGTTACCTGCGGAGTCATACGCCAGGATAGTTGGCGTCTTGTACATGTGTACAGGTAACCTGGGAGTAATCGAAATTGTTCCGCTGGTGGCGAGTGAATCTACGCATCTACCTATATTCGTTGCCGTACCTGGGGCATGTATCATGTTATAAGTCTTGTAGAAATGCCTGTAGCATCTTGTAAGCTCTATCGCTGGGTCAGGCGGCTCCCATATGGTTGGGGACGCGCCGAGTTCAAGCTTTGGCTCACTCACCCAGGTGCCGTTGTCACCGAAGAATACGAGGACGTAACCATTCGATATATCCGTAGACGTTAAGTAGTAGCTAACCTTGTTTGTGTAGGAGCCGACGCTACCCACGCGACCGTAGGCTGTTCCAACCCACGACAGAGTGAGAACATCACCAGCTTTGTATGAGTCAGTAAGCTCAACTCTTTGGCCAAGCAGGGCACCGTTGGTCATGGTGCATTTGCCTGCTCCATCAAATGTGAAGCTCTCGCTGGCTGAGCCGTTCGCATTAAACCAGCGGTCTCTTGAGAAAGAGTAGTACGCAAGGCTTGAGCCATTCGAATACCCACGCTGGTTGATTACAAAGTCAGAGTTCATTAACATGTTCTGACGTGGCTGCCGTTGGTCAACTCGTATAACTTCCATTTTCGCAGATTCAGGAACTGCTCCTATATATTGTGACATAAGAACCTCCTTATAGTTCTGCTTCGAAGTATACTGTACAGTCAACAGACACAGTAAAATGGAACATGGCATTTGGTAATGATGACATGCCTCCAGTTATATATGCCCCGCCCTGAACAGGAGACCCGTTCCAATGTGTAGCGGTAATCGCGCCAGTCGTCGTTTTTGCGATGTTATCAAATACACTGGTAACTGTCACCGCCGGGCTAGAAGACTTGCCATAGTATGTTGGAGATGCTGCCATAGCTACAGGGAAGCGTTCAAGATTCATCACCGCTGCCGTGCCATCTCTACCTGCTAAGTAGTAAGTGTACGTATTATACTCAATACCTTGGAAGTATCTCTTGCAGCGTATCAACTCAGTGCTAACGTCGGGCTTCTCCCAAGGAGTCACCGAGTTTCCTTCTTCGAGTTTAACTTCATACAGGGTCACACCATCTCCCTTAAATGTAATGTACTCACCGATAGCACCACCGGCACTTGAGGCCACGAATGATATAGGGCTAGCTTGCCAGTTAAGGGCACCGCCGTTACCGTAGTAGACCGACCCCTCTGCTGAACCTTTCCAACTCAGAGTATATGTCTTACCTGGGATGAGGCTCTCGCCTTCAACAGCCTGTGTAATTATACCGTCTGTAGAGCCTGCTGTATTATCAAGTGTTGCAACGACACCACTTAGTGTCACTGTTGTGTTCTCTATGTCAGCGTACCACCTGTCATATCCAAACGCACGCAATGCTAAAGCACTACCGCTTGTGTACGAGCGTTGGTTCACATTGAAGTCTGAGTTAATCACGAGGTTCTGTCGAGGAGCGCTATACTCCAAAGGTAGGATGAGGTTGGTCGTACTCTTCGGGGGATTACCTACGTAAGTTGTCATTATGCATCCTTCTCTAAGATTGACAGGAAGAGTTCTGCGTCAGATGATACTGTCGCCTTTGCTTCCAGAATTTCGCCGGCTGCCAGGTTTACTGGCTTCGGGAAGAACAGTGTGCCACCTGCTACGAGCGGTACATCCTTGCCGATGTGTCCGGTGGAGCCTGACACTCCAGCTTTGATTGTTACCTCAGTCGAAGCGACCAGGGGCGTAAAGTACACTGCGTGTACGACCGCCTCCTTCAAGGCTGGTACGGTGTACACTGTAGCGAGTGTGTCCGTCAGGACAGCTGTTTTATTAATAAATGCCATGTTAGCCTCCTAGGGCGATTGAGTATGCGATTGCTGCGTCTTCCGCTGTGGCTGCTGATGCGGCTGCATTAGTTTCAGATATAGCAGCGGAGGCTTCACTGGCTGCTGCATTGGTTTCAGAAAGTGCGGCTGCTGTTTCTGACAGGCCTGCTGCGGTTTCCGACGCTGCTGCTGCAGCCTCTGATAAACCCGCGGCTGTCTCTGATGCTGCTGCGTTAGTTTCCGACGTGAGCGCTGCTGAGGCACTCGCACTTGCGTTAGCTTCCGATATGGCTGCTGCTGCTTCGGATGCGGCTGCTGCAGTCTCAGAAAGACTGGCGGCTGCTTCACTGGCTGCTGCTGTTATTTCAGATAGGCCCGCTGCAGTCTCAGATGCGGCGGCGGCGGTCTCTGACGCGAGTGCTGCTGCGGCTGATGCTGCTGTTGCGAGCACGTGGCCACCGAGGTCTGCTGCCAGGTCGGTTACGTTCTTCATGTCGAACTGTAGTTCCTGGACGAAGTGTAGTACTTGCGTCTGGTTCCCGTCCAGGTTGTCTGACTTGATGTACGACTTGTTCGGGTAGGTTGCTACCGCTGTGCCGTTGTCCGTCTTACGGACGATGTAGACCGTCGCTCCACTTGCGGGCGCCGTGTCAAATGTAAAGAAGCCAGTGACTGTAGAGTACGACCCTGTCATCAGGATGTCGTTGACGTAGCCTATCACTGTCGACTGGCTGTTCAAGTCTTTCGTGAACTCGAACGCGGTAGTAACACCGTCGCCAGTGTAGAAGTTGTATGCTAGAGCCATTAGCTCCTCCTTATAGAATTAGTGGCGGGGCTTGCGCCCCACCTGTTTAGTTACTGCGGTTTGTCTTGACTGGCTCGTAGTCCGCGCCTGTAGACACGTTAGAAGTCAGGATGTCCATTTCCTTCTCGCCACCGAGGATTGCTCTCGTAATCTGGTTCGGTGCCTGAGCACTTTGCATTTCATCACGAATAACACCAGCGATACCGTTCGCCTGAGCGATTGTACCAAGTGGTACTGCGTTCGCTATGTTAGCAATGTCTCTCTGCTGCAGACCATCACCCAGGCCAACTGCTGCCTTGATGTAGTTGCTTGCCCAGCCGTATACCGGCGGAGTAATCTCAGAAGGGTCTCGTGCAATGTCGTACATGTTGACCATCATACCAACGCCACCCATATACATGAGCGTGTCGTGTTCGAGGTTGTTGTACTTGCGGTCGAGATATGATTCCTGCTGATTCTGCGGGAGAGCTGATGCGAGTGAGTTGTACCTGATTACACGCGCTGCCATTGACGACGCTGCGTTCAGTACGAGACCCATTGCTGCTTCCTTGTCGTGGAACAGTGCGTTACGCATCTGCTGCTTCTCTGCTGCGAGCATAGGATACTGACGGAACTGCATCATGAATGCTACCCACGGGTTTGCCATGAGCGCAGATGATTCGCCAGCGAAGCCAATCTGAACCTGCTGTGCTGCGTGCCTGCGGAGTGCTACGCCGAGAGAGTGTCTCTCTGCTGCGCTCCAGGTTGCAGAACCCAGGTCAGTGATGTTGCCTTTGGCGTCCAGCTGTATAGTGCCGTCATCGAGCTTGCGTTTGAGCAAGTCCATTGGTATACCGATGTCGGCCAGCCTTGCGTCGGATGTAAACGACTTCTTGCCAGACAGTTTCCTGCCGACGTCGTGTAACAGTCCAGCCATTGCAATCTCTTCTTCCATCGTCCTGATGGTGCCATAGCCAGTGTACTTGGTCTGTGCATGCTGAAGGACAGGTCGCAGCTTACCACCGGTGACTTTGTCTATCGAGCCGTTCAGAACCTTCATGGCTATATTGTCGCTTCTTCCGGTACGAGCTTCATCGAAGTGTACGTTCTGTCGCGCGAAGTTATGCATTTCATCGTACAAGGTAGAGATACTCTGCATTTCAGATAGTAGCTCTGTACTCTGTCGCTGCTGGGTAGTCAGGAGTAGTCCTCCCATCTTGGTCTTGGCCTTTCCGATTGCTCGGTCTGCTACCTGCCGTGCTGCGAACATCGCTGCCATGCCACGGTTCATTGCCAGGCCAAGCTCGGCCAACTGGGATTCACCCAGGCCGTTCATACCGGACAACGCTACCGCGTCACGAATCTTACGAGCGCGGGCGTCGAAGCCCATGATAGGTTCACCTTGCATTAGCTTGAACGCGTTGGTCATGTCGTTCACGTCCACGGCTGTGCCGAGTGCCTGCGACTCCTTACCTACTGAGTAGATGAAGCTCTCGATAGCGTCTGCTGAGTTCAGCTTGCCTCCGCTTGCGCGAGACAGTGCTGCTATTGCAGTTGCTTTCTTCGAGTACTTCGTTGCATCCGTGACAACGTCGTTGCTCATCAGGTC
>Ga0180435_10004753_pt1 | contig 13326 bp, 12 predicted proteins | sample SS_ome_3_FD_132467 | JGI IMG/M metagenome (GOLD analysis project Ga0180435, IMG submission 132467) | Hypersaline lake sediment archaeal communities from the Salton Sea, California, USA - SS_3_S_1 metaG | ecosystem: Environmental > Aquatic > Non-marine Saline and Alkaline > Hypersaline >... | reverse complement strand
TTCCTTGATCTTGGAAAAAATCCCTAGTTTTCGTTCAGACACTATTTATTGAGAGATATATATGGCTCGATGTGTCTGAATATCAACGCTTCCAATTCATCCGCCTCCAATTCGCCATCGACAACCCTAAATCGTTCGGGATTCTTCCTGGCCATAGTGAGATATCCCTTTCTTACGGACTCGTGAAAATCTGTTTTCTCCCTTTCAAACCGATCCTGCCCTTGCTGGAATTGGACCCGATTCCGATTTAATGCCCTTTCAAGGCCGATCTCCACCGGACAGTCAATGAGGAAAGTGATATCAGGCAGAATACCGGGAGAGGCCTTTTCATTCAGAGTCGCAATCAACTTCATGTCAAGGCCCCGCGCATACCCCTGGTAGACCGTTGTTGCATCGAAAAAACGGTCACACAAAACCCATTTTTCCTGCTCCAGAGCCGGCTTAATTATTTCTTCCACATGCTGCGCCCTATCAGCTGCGTATAGCAAAAGTTCAGTCAGAGGGGAAAGATGCTGATTTCTGGAGTCTAAGAGGATATGTCTGATTTTCTGACCCACCGCTGTACCGCCGGGTTCCAGGGTAATAACCAATGGAACCGCCAACTCCCTTAACCGATTAACAAGGCGTTTAGTCTGAGTGGACTTGCCGCACCCCTCTATGCCCTCAAAGGTGATAAACATAGCTCGCTCCGTGACTGCATGGTCTCGGGTGATTCAAAATATAATCAAGTATAGATAAAAAGAGATGGCAGATCAAGAAACAAAAAGGGATTACTTGTTCTAAGAAGTCAACACGTATACAGCGCCCCCATGTTTCGGCACAAAAAATATGCCTGGAAAAATCAACGCCGGATTGCTATAATGAGGTAAATACAACGTTTTCAAAACAATAGATCAACAGATATCAAAGAAAGAACATATCCCCTTGCCACCGGAAAACAAAACCCCTCAAGTTTATTCTGTAAGCGAACTCACCGAAAATATCCAGACACTCCTTGAAGACCACTTTGATTTTGTCTGGTTAGAAGGCGAAATATCCAATTTCAGCAGGCCTGCTTCAGGGCACTATTATATGGTGCTCAAAGACGAAAACGCCCAGATCCGTGCTGTTATGTTCCGCCTTCAGACCCGTTATCTCAAGTTTCTACCTGAAAACGGTATGAAAATCGTTGCACAGGGAAGACTCACGGTATATGCGCCAAGGGGAGAATATCAAATCATCCTTGATTACCTGGAGCCAATGGGTGTAGGCGCTCTTGCTTTGGCATTTGAACAACTTAAAAAAAAGCTTGCGAGCCAGGGGATTTTTGATAAAGAGATCAAAAAGCCCCTTCCTTTTCTTCCCCAACGCGTGGCTGTCATAACATCCCCCACCGGAGCAGCAATTCGTGACTTTTTAAAAATTATTCGCCGACGATTTGCCAATATGGAGATCATTGTTGTCCCCGTTAGGGTCCAGGGGGAGGAATCTACAGCAGATATGGTCGAAGCCATGGATTGGGTCAACCGTGAACTCAACGTCGATGTTATTATCCTGACACGTGGCGGAGGGTCCATTGAAGACCTGTGGGCCTTTAACCGGGAGGAACTGGCCCTTGCCATTAGAAAGTCCCGTATTCCGGTCGTTTCTGCAGTAGGCCACGAAATTGATTTCACAATCGCTGACCTAGCCGCCGATTTCAGGGCCCCAACCCCCTCCGCAGCCGCCGAACTCCTCGTCGTTGAAAAGGAAACCCTCTTGCATCGTTTGGAAGATATGCGAAACCGGTTGATCTCGGGATTGGGTCGGAAACTAAAAGGGCTGAATCAGGATTTGGATCATTTGTCAAAAAGGGTCAAAGACCCTCGGAAACGTCTTGATGATAGCTGGATGCGTCTTGATGAAATTCATAACAGACTCACCCGGCTGATGGACCTGATTGTTCGCGACAGAAAAAACAGATTGAGTATGGAAAAGCGCTCACTGCTGCTTCATTCTCCCTTAAATGTGTCGGCATCGATAAAGCAGCGGCTGGATTTTCAGAGAACCGCCATCAGCCATGCCATGAACAGTTGTCTCGGAGAAAAGCAGATGTCACTGTCTCTTTTGGAAAAAAGGATAAAGGATCTGAGCCCGCTTTCAATCCTTAACCGGGGGTACAGTATCACCCGAAGCTTGCCAGAGAAAATAGTTTTGAGAGATGCTTCGGTTGTAAAAAAAGGGAAACAGGTTCAGGTGCTGCTTGCAAAGGGCGCGCTGGAATGTCGAGTTGAAAAACGTGAGTCCGAATAGTGACCAAGTGAGGATATCCCATTCCCATTTGACAGAAAGCCAAACTCATAATAGAGTCTTAGCAAAGATGGAGGAATAATGGCTGAAAAAAAATTCGAGAAGGCAATGCAGCGTTTAGAGGAAATTGTAAAGGGTCTCGAGGAAGGAGACCTCTCCCTGGAGGATTCCCTCAAGTCCTTTGAAGAGGGGATGAAACTCCTCAAATTTTGTTCCAACAAGTTGGAAGAGGCTGAGCAAAAAGTGACTCTTTTGGTTAAGCAAGGCGATGGGAAGCACACGCAGGTTCCCTTTAAGCTTGAGGAAGAAAATAATGCGGAATAATGACAACTTTGACCTCAAGGCTTATCTCAGAGAGAAAAAAGAGATTGTAGACCGGGCGCTTGATACCACTATCCCTGAACCTGAGGGACCGGCATCCGATTTGATAAAGGCAATGAAATATAGCCTGTTCGCAGGCGGTAAAAGACTAAGGCCTATCCTTTGCCTGGCGGGAGCAGAGGCCGTGGGCGGAACTGAGACGGATTGTCTTTCAGTGGCATGCGCCCTTGAGTTGATCCACACATACTCCCTCATACACGATGACCTCCCGGTTATGGACGATGACGACTTGAGGAGAGGAAAGCCTACCAGTCATAAGATTTTTGGAGAAGCGGTCGCGCTTTTGGCTGGTGACGGACTGCTCACTGAAGCCTTTAACCTGATGACAAAAGCCGATCTAACGAAGCATGTGTCTTCCCAGGTGATGCTTCGGGTGATACGTCTGATTTCCCATGCCTCCGGATATAATGGCATGATCGGGGGACAGGTTGTTGACATTCAATCTGAAGGAAAAATAGTTGATCTTTCGACTGTGGAGTTTATACATACCCATAAAACGGGTGCCCTAATCGCAGCCGCTGTCACGTCCGGGGCCATGCTGGGGCCTGGGGACGAATCCCAGGTCAGTGCAATCACCACCTATGGCCGGAAGATAGGTCTGGCCTTCCAGATTTCTGATGATATCCTGGATATTGAGGGGGACACCAATCTCATGGGGAAAAAGGTCGGGGCTGATCAGGAAAAAGGAAAAATCACCTATCCCTCGATTTTAGGCTTGAAAGGGTCTAAAGAAATACAGTCCGAACTCGTCAAAGAAGCTGTTGAATCGCTGAAGGGTTTTGATCGCGCCGCAGAACCCTTGCGGCAGATTGCCCTATACATCATTGAGAGAAAAAAATGAGTAATTCCAAAAAAAATGACAGTCTTTTAGAAAATATAAATAGCCCAGCAGATCTCAAAAATCTCTCTATCCGTGATCTTGAAGGGCTGGCCAGTGAAATCCGTCAAAAAATCATTGAAACGGTATCCAAGACCGGTGGACACCTTGCGCCCAGCCTGGGCGTTGTTGAGCTGACCATTGCGCTCCATTATGTGTTCAATGCGCCGGAGGACAAGATCATTTGGGATGTGGGTCATCAGGCATATGCCCACAAACTGATTACCGGGAGAAGAGACCAGTTTCATACCTTGAGGACTTACGGCGGAATCAGCGGATTCCCTAAACGGGAAGAAAGCCAATACGATTCCTTTGATACCGGGCACAGCAGCACATCTATTTCTGCGGGCCTGGGTATATCTACTGCAAAGGGGCTCAAAGGGGAGAAAAGCAAGGCTATTGCCGTGATTGGCGATGGTTCCATGACAGCTGGCATGGCCTTCGAAGGACTCAATCAGGCCGGGCATCACGAGAAAGACCTGATCGTTGTCCTGAATGACAACGCCATGTCCATATCACCCAATGTGGGATCTTTTTCCTCTTTCTTAAGTCGCAAGATGACCGGCAGGCGGTTTGTCAATTTGAAGAAGGACCTGGAAGGCTTCATAAAATCGCTGCCAGGTGTTGGCGAAAACATCCTTAGTTTGGTGCGAAAAAGCGAAGATTCCTTTATTACCTTCTTTACTCCCGGTATGCTTTTTGAGGCCTTTAAATTTAAATACATCGGCCCCATCAGGGGACACCGTATCGATCGCCTCATTGAAGCTTTCAACAATACACTCCACCTGGAAGGCCCGGTTTTGGTGCATGTCCTCACGAAAAAAGGCAAAGGATACGAGCCAGCCGAAAAAGACCCGGCACACTACCATGGGGTTGGCGCCTTTGACATCCCGACGGGTTCCCCTCCAAAGCACAGACCCAAACCTTTACCGTCTTACACCGAGGTCTTTGGGGATACCATGATAGACCTCGCGCGAACAAACAAAAAGCTGTTTGCCGTTACAGCAGCCATGCCTGAGGGGACCGGGTTGTCAAAGTTTGCCGAAAAATACCCGGAACGCTTTATGGACACGGGAATCGCCGAACAGCACGCTGTCACTTTTGCTGCCGGACTTGCTGTAGAAGGATTTAGACCTGTTGTGGCCATTTATTCTACTTTTTTGCAGAGGGCCTTTGACCAGGTCATCCATGACGTATGCCTGCCCAACCTGCCCGTTATTTTCGCCATTGATCGTGCCGGACTCGTCGGAGAAGACGGGCCCACCCATCATGGTCATTTTGATCTCACATATTTGCGCAGCCTGCCAAACATGACCGTCATGGCCCCCAAAGATGAAAACGAACTCAGGCACATGCTCTATACGGCCTTGAAACACCCGGGTCCGGTTGCGATCAGATATCCCAGGGGCAAAGGTCTTGGCGTCCCGATAGACACAAAGTACGAGGAAATCCCTATGGGTCAGTCAGAGACCCTCAGGGAAGGCAAAGATCTGCTTATCCTGACCCTCGGAAATATGGTTCATCCTTCCATGGAGGCAGCCGCTGATTTAGAAAAGGAGGGTTTTTCAGTTGGGGTTGTGAATTGCCGTTTTGCAAATCCAGTTGACCCAAGACTGGGGGAGCTTTCAAAGTCAATTGGCAGGGTTTTGGTGGTTGAAGAAAATATCAGACAGGGTGGATTTGGGGGAGCCGTCCTGGAGCTATTTAATAATTTAGGCATATTAAATGTCCACATCAGACGAATGGGTCTGCCCGACAAGTTTGTGGAGCATGGAGCGCCTCCACTTTTAAGGGAAATATATGGTCTGGATCCCACCGGAATTTTAAAGGAGGCGAGGAATTTCTGCCAACAGACCCAAAACCAATAAAATACGGTTGGATCAACTGTTGGTGCAAAGAGGTCTGGCCGAGAGCCGTGAAAAGGCTAAGGCCATGGTTATGGAAGACCTTGTGCAGGTCAACGGATTTCCAGTTAACAAACCGGGGCGTCTGATACCGACTTCAGCCGCCATTGTCACGAATAAGGTTTCACCCCCTTATGCCAGCCGGGGCGGCCTAAAGCTGGAAGCGGCCTTACATCACTTTCCAGTGACGATTAAAGGTCAGACCCTGATAGATGTTGGGGCTTCAACGGGTGGATTTACAGACTGTCTTCTTAAGCACGGGGCCCATCGGGTCATCGCGGTAGATGTTGGCTACGGCCAGTTTGATTGGGGGCTGCGAAAGGACCGCCGGGTTAAAGTCCTTGAGAGAACAAATATTCGCTACTTAAAACCCTGCGATATAGAAGAAACGATCGATGGAGCGGTCATTGACGTTTCCTTCATATCACTCAGACTTGTGGTTCCTTCAGTCTCTGAGCTCCTCCGAAAACACGCCTTTATTATTGCCTTGATCAAACCCCAGTTCGAGGTCGGGAAGGGGCAGGTGGGCAAGGGCGGAGTCGTACGAGATCCCCAGCTCCATCAACAAGTGATTGATGGTCTCAGCAGGTTTTTTAAAGATTTCGGCTGGACCGTGGTGGGGCACATCCCATCCCCGCTCCTTGGCCCCAAAGGGAACCGTGAATTTCTGATTCACCTCACCCGTTAGCCAACCCAATCTCTTCCGAAAAAAAGAACCGGTCTCTTTATCCTGATTATACAACTACCCGAAAAGATGAGGAAGATTAAGTTTTCGAAATGGAACTACGCAGCCCTGCGTTTCGAAGCCTTAAGGGGGTTCAGTTTCCCATTTCCTTTATTGCTGGCAGCCTGCACATGTGTGGCCATATTGCAATTTCCATAACGCCATTTGGAGGCAGGATCGGGAAAGACGAGACAATATTTACCGGTAGGAAAATCCTTGACTTTCTGACAACCTTCACATTGCTCAACGATGGTATGGCAGGTACCACCGTTAAACCCGCAGCCTTTATTACTCATGAAAAAACACTCATGCCCCTTTTTTACGCTTGTACAAACCATTTTAATCACGTCCTTTCTTAATTATTTAAATTGAAAAATAGATCTTATGCCTTACAATTTTATAGGTGTCAAGCATATTAGTCACGATAATTGAATTTTCAAGGCGAAAAAAACATGTCTCAGGAAAAACCCAGGGTATCAGCGAAAACTTGCCTTTTCGGGTCTCATACTCTACTATCAAAACACCTCATTTAAAAACAATTGGGAAACGATTGGTTTTTCATTAATATATTTACCCGTTAGAAAGTGAGTATTGAAATGAAAAAGATTGGATTTGTGTCAACCCGTATATCTGGGACCGACGGTGTTACACTTGAGACCTATAAATGGTATCAGGTGTTGGAGCGAAACGGTTATGAGTGCTTTTTTTTTGCAGGAGAGTTGGATGTTCCCCCTGAACGATCATTTCTGGAACCGAAAGCCCATTTTGAACACCCCGAGATCCTTGACCTTCACCAATCTTGCTTTGGGACACAAAAGCGTGAACCGCAACTGACAAAACATATTCAAGGGCTTAAGGATCATCTTAAATCGAAGCTCCGTACATTTTGTGAAGAATTTGGGATTGAAATACTCATTCTTGAAAATGCCCTGGCCATTCCCATGAATATTCCACTTGGAATGGCTATTACGGAGCTACTGGCCGAAACCTGTATGCCTACCATAGCTCACCACCATGATTTTAGCTGGGAAAGGAAGCGTTTTCTTATAAATGCCGTACAGGACTACCTCCAGTATGCCTTTCCCCCAAATCTGCGGTGTATACGTCATGTTGTGATCAATTCTGAGGCCTCCAGGCAACTGAGTTATCGAAAAGGGATTAGCAACGTTATTATCCACAATGTTTTTGATTTTAATAACCCTCCCCCTCCATCCAACTCAAAAAGCCGCATGCTCCGAAAAGAATTGGGGTTTAGTGATGAAGACCTTTTTATCCTGCAGCCCACGAGGATTGTGCCCCGAAAGTGGATTGAAAGGGCCGTTGAGCTGGCCAGCCTATTGGGGATGGAACATCCCCGATTAGTGATTCCCCATGAATCTGGAGATGAAGGCGATCTCTATGCGCTTAGGGTCCTCGAGTACGCCAAGAGACTGGGGGTAGAAGTGCTCCATATCGGTAATCAGGTTGGATCTATCCATGGGTTTAGCACAGAGTGCAAAAAAAAATATACTATTGACGATGTTTATCAGGCCGCTGATATCGTTACCTACCCCTCCGGATATGAGGGGTTTGGCAATGCCTTTGTGGAAGCAATCTATTTCAAGAAACCGATTGTGGTCAACAGGTACTCTATATTTGTCGAGGATATAGAACCCTGCGGCTTTGACGTTATCGATTTTGAATCCTTCGTGACCCGGCAATTGACCGAACGGCTCATGAAATTCATGGAACCTGACAATATGCGCGCATCAGTAGAGAAGAATTACCAGCTGGGGAGGGAATTCTTTTCATACGAGGTCCTGGAGCGAAAACTGCTTACCACTGTGAGTTCGTTCGGTTAGCTTAGAAACTTTAACATTTCATTAAGTTGGTGCAATCGCACCTGGAGCATGATTAAATTCCCTCTTCAGTTTATCCCGCACCTGATGGGGCGGGAATAATGAACAACGATATATTGCAATGCAAAGTCCCTTGCACATCGGCATCCTTCATTACTCGTGCCCTCCGGTGGTGGGGGGTGTTGAGGAAATGCTCCATCATCATGCCCTCATTCTTCACAAAATGGGGCAATCCGTTTGCATTTTGGCAGGCATGGGGGACGTCTTTACAGATGCCTTCCCTGTGCGTATTGAGCCGGTCCTGGGATCCAGACACCCACAGGTCAACGAGGCCCATAAACAATCCCGCAAAGGGGATTACGGACGTCTGAAAAAGATGACCCATCGGATTCTTAATCTTCTTTTGGCCTGGTCCAGCGACCTGGATGTCATCATCGCCCACAATGTACTACAGATGCCTTTTAACCTACCCTTAACACTTGCCCTGCGCCGTCTTACAACCTCAACCAACGGCCCGGCAATCGTTAGCTGGGCCCATGACTCCCCTTACTTTCGACATCATCCACCGGACCATCTTTTTCACCATCCCTGGACAGTCCTTCAAAATCCGCACCCCGATATCCAGCACATAACCATTTCAGAGTCCCGAAAAGAGCTTTTCGAAACACAAAATAGGGCTATCCAATGGAAGGTCATTCCCAATGGCATCGATCCTGTGAGCTTTTTATATCTGGATCCCAAATCAGTGAAGCTGGCAGCAGAGCTAGACCTTTTCAATCGCGATCTTGTCCTTGTGCAGCCTTCAAGGATCACACCCCGGAAAAATGTAGAGCTTGCCATCCATATTGTAAGAGGGATAAAGCTTCTGGGGTACAATATCTTGTTTATCTTAACGGGCGCATATGATCCCCATCAGGCGAGGGCTGTATCCTATTATAGAAGACTAAAATACTGGGTAAATGAGCTTGAGCTGAAAGACAATATCGCCATTCTGGCCGAGTACAGGTTTAACGACAGAGCAAAGCTTGTGCCGAGCCGTATCTTTATTCGCGATCTTTATCTCATGGCCGACATGCTTCTCATGACCAGTAAGGATGAAGGCTTTGGTTTGCCGCTGCTGGAGGCCGGGTTGATCAAACTACCCATTGCATGCCCAAATATACCCCCATTTGTTGAGATAGGTCGGGATATCTGTTTTTTTCACCTGGACGACCCCCCCCTATCCATTGCAGACCAGATTATAGCGTACCTGGGGCGTACGAATACCCACAAAATGTTTAGACAGGTGGTGGGCAAACATGTTCTTTCCGAGATTTGCAAACATGAGCTTTTGCCATACCTTTTTGAAATCACAAACCGGGCACCGTTGGATACAGCACCTCCGTGACGAAAAAACAATGAACTACCCCACCGCAGAGCAGCGGGGTATCTATAAAGGCAATGAAACGCCGCAAGCGGCGGGGAATTGTTTCTCGTCCGCCTCTGGCGGATTAAGGTCTATAAAAACCGGTAAAGAGCTTTTTCCCTTTTCATTAAAAGGGGGAGAGCCATGTTATAGGAGAATATATGATGGACGAGAAAAAAAATAGAAAGCGCGACCTGGACACCAAGAGATTAGAGGCCTTCAGAAATTTGCCTGCAGATATTGTGAAACTTCTATCAAAAGAGGAGGTGCAAGCATTTTTTTATGATGATGAATGGCCCGACTCCCTTGCCGAAAAACTAAAAGATTATTTGGTGGATGAGCAGTAAAGTTTATTCTTCAGATGCAAGGACCCAGATCACGAAACGGATAGCAAAACGGTTGGTTTTTTCTTTGCTTATGCTTGCGCCTTTCGTCTTTTGCCGTCTGACCTTGCCTTTCTGTTGACTTTGCTACCATTATAGGATACTCCAGATTTAAGCTTAGTCCTGAAAGAGATGATTATGGAAGATATACAGAACCACACCGATAACAGGAACATAGACATTGATCAAGTTGGGGTAAAGGGGATTCGCTATCCCATAACGGTCCTTGACAAAGACATGGGGAAACAACAAACCGTAGCCAAAATCAACATGTACGTCAACCTGCCCCGGTATTACAAAGGGACACACATGAGCCGCTTCGTGGAGATCCTAAACGAGCACAGCCGCCGCATCTCCCTTGAAAATTTCTCTCAAATCCTCCAGGAAATGAAAGACAGACTTAATGCAGAAAGCGCGCATATGGAGATCACTTTTCCCTACTTTATCAATAAAGCAGCGCCGGTGAGCGGCAGTCAAGGTCTTATGGAATATAAATGCACCTTTATGGGGTCCTTGAATAAGGGAAGTGACCTGGTGATTATGATCCATGTTCCCATAACCACGCTCTGCCCCTGCTCCAGGGAGATAAGCGATTTTGGCGCCCACAACCAGCGAGGGGAAGTTCGTCTCAAGGTGAGATTTAAAAAGTTTGTATGGATAGAAGAGTTGATCAAGCTGGCTGAGAACGCCGCATCAAGTGATGTCTACTCTGTGCTCAAACGCGAAGATGAAAAATACGTAACCGAAAGGGCCTACCATAATCCCATGTTTGTAGAGGATATTGTGAGGGAGATCGCCGTTAAGCTGAATGATGATCCAAATATCACCTGGTTTGCCGTTGAGTCCGAAAATTTCGAATCCATTCACAATCATAATGCGTATGCCTATATCGAAAGGAGCAAAAGTGCGGTTGAGAAGCCAAGTGAATGAGTAAACCCTAACATTGCATAAATGTTTGGTCCAAAAACGCCTCGTTCGCTGTATATCAGGCCATCAAAAAACGTTTGTTCATTTTCAAGATCTCACCGTATGTTTAATGCGCTTTCATCCTTGTAAATGACCCAACGTCCCTTTCTGACCTAATCTAAAGCGTTTTGAACTCAAATTTTATGTAACGTTAGGGTAAATTTGGTAAAAAATGAAATGACGAATGAAAAGGATGGCAAAAGATATGACTGATGATCTCAAAAAAATGTATCGGACCGTAATGGATGACCACTTCCCGGCTGACATAACGATTTCCTTTGGTGATCAGGTCCTTCGGTATCAGAAAAGATCCTGGAAAATCAAGGACGAGAAGACAGGTGAAACCATTGAAAAGGGGCTTCGTTACGGTGAGAACCCGGGCCAGGAGGCTGCCTTGTATGAGCTTGTGAATGGTAATCTGGCATTGGGTAACTGTCAATTCATCAAATCCGGACGCGGCCTGGTCTCGGCCATCTCTGAAGAAGACATGATCCGGAGCGGGAAGCACCCGGGTAAGATCAACCTGACAGATGTGGACAATGCCCTGAATATAATGAAATATCTCACCGCCGATCCAACCGTGGTGATTGTCAAACACAACAATCCCTGTGGGGTTGCCCATGCATCATCCCTGTCCAAAGCCTATGATAAAGCCAATATGGCGGATCGGATTGCCGCCTTTGGAGGGTGTGCCCTTTTTAATCGCCCACTGGACCGGGCTACTGCCGAAATGGTTTCGGGAAACTATCTGGAAGTGGTGGCAGCGCCTGACTTTGAAGAGGGGACAATTGACATTTTATCCAAAAGGGTCAATTTGCGGGTCATCCGTATCAACCGGATGGATCGACTTTCCGAATATGCAAATATGAGGTTTGTGGACTTCAAGAGCCTGATTGACGGTGGGATTGTGGTTCAACAGTCTCCGTTAAACCGGATCAAGACGTCTGAAGATTTTACCGTAGCCACTGCTGAACATAAGGGCAAGACCTATCGTATCGAGCGTAATCCCGCGGAAAACGAATACGCGGACATGCTATTTGGCTGGCAAGTGGAGCAGGGGGTCACCTCGAACTCTGTCATCTATGTGAAAGACGGTGTGACCGTGGGGATCGGAACGGGCGAACAGGACCGGGTGGGGGTCGCCGAGATCGGTATCTTCAAGGCATACACCAAGTATGCGGACGCGATCTGTTTCAGGGAGCACGGATTACCCTACAAGGAACTGGAATTGGCCGTGGCGAAAGACCGGAAAGACCGGGAACTCCTTGACGAAATCGATCACAAAACAAAGGAGGCAAAAGGGGGGCTCATCGGGTCGTGCATGGTCTCCGATGCTTTCTTTCCATTCAGGGATGGTGTGGATGTGGCCATTCGGGAAGGCATACGTGCCATTGTCCAGCCGGGTGGGTCTTTAAGAGACTTCGAAGTGATCGAGGCCTGTAATGAAGCAGACCCCCAGGTGACCATGGTATTTACAGGACAAAGGGCGTTTAAGCACTAACCAGGGTCACCGGGTTTCTATGCAGACAGTTTTTGGATCTTCACAGTACTTACCTTGAATTCCGGGATCTTGGCCAGCGGGTCAAAGGCCTCGGCATTGGTCAGTACGTTTGTCGGGTTTTCCCCAAAATGAATGGGCAGAAAAAGCACCCCCGGGGCCACTGAATCGGTTAGCTTTGCAGGGGCCTCTATTTGCCCTCGGCGAGACGATAAAATGAGCACATCGCCCTCCTTGGCCTCCAGCGACGCGGCGTCTTTTGGATTGATGCTCACATAACCCGTCTTTTGTTCGACATCCAGATGCGGAGAAACCCGGGTCATCGTGCCGGTATGAAAATGGGCAAACATCCGGCCGGTAGTAAGAAAGTAGGGGTATTCCTTGTCAGGCATCTCTGCAGGATCCTGATATTCAATGGCGTGAAATTTACCCTTCCCCCGGGTAAATTGATCTTTGTGAAGATAGGGTGTTCCCGGATGCTCTGTGTCCGGGCAGGGCCAGTGCAGCCCATCCAAACCCAGGCGGTCATAGGTCATGCCCGCGTAGCTTTTTGGTGTAACGGATGCTATTTCGTTAAAAATTTCTTCTGGGTTTTCATAATTCATTTCATAACCCATGGCCGTTGAAAGCCTGCTTATAATTTCCCAGTCGGCAAGGGTGTCACCGATAGGCTCAATCGCCTTGTGCATTCGCATACAGCGACGTTCCGTGTTTGTGATGGTGCCGTCTTTTTCAGCTACCGATGCCGCGGCAAAGACCACGTCCGCCACCTGGGCAGTCTCCGATAAAAACAGCTCCTGAACAACCAAAAAATCAAGTTCCTTGAGAGCATGATTTAGGTGGTTCCAGTCCGGGTCACTCAGCTTGGGGTTCTCCCCAATGACATACAGTCCTTTCAGTTTCCCTTCCAGCATGGCCGGGATCATATCCGTTATGGTTAGACCGGGCCGATCCGACAGGTTTCTGCCCCAGGCTTCTGAGAATCTTTCCATGACCGTCGGGTCAGCGACCGGCTGATACCCTGTCATGACGTTGGGCAACCCTCCCATATCACAGGCACCCTGGACGTTGTTCTGCCCCCT
>Ga0180435_10004752_pt1 | contig 13329 bp, 9 predicted proteins | sample SS_ome_3_FD_132467 | JGI IMG/M metagenome (GOLD analysis project Ga0180435, IMG submission 132467) | Hypersaline lake sediment archaeal communities from the Salton Sea, California, USA - SS_3_S_1 metaG | ecosystem: Environmental > Aquatic > Non-marine Saline and Alkaline > Hypersaline > Sediment... | reverse complement strand
CCACATGGCCGCCATCGGGGTGGCGACGCAGATAAGCGACCCCGGCATGGGCCTTTTTTTCAGGCTCATCCGACGCGATATCCAACAGCGCTTGATAGTCGCGTTCCTCGATCAGATTTGGAATTAGCGCTGATTTTTCACGAATCATATCCGCCCAGGCGGAATTGCGATGACGGGATAAGAACTGGGTATAGAGATCGTTGATTTCTTCATATTGTTTATCCGGGTAGAGCTTCTCGGCGGCTTGATCGACAAGTTTAAAGTCTCTTTGTACAATTCGGTTCTGGAGTGATTCGATATTTTTTGCAGCGCGGTCTTTAAGATTTTCGTGATCGGTGTTTTCAATATAGCGCTCATAGACGCGCACTTGGGCTTCCAAGGTAGGCTGCTGGTTGGCTTCTGCTATCGTCCGGGTATAGGCTTCCTCCAGACGCTGCTGACTGAAGTAGAAATACCAGAAAGTCGCTCCCGCGATCAAAAAAACACTCACCGTTATCAGTGCAACGCGGGAATAGCGTTTAAAATCGATTTTCTTCTTGGGTAAGTTGATTTTCCATTTTTTGGATTGGCAGTAGTCAAATATATGTTGACGGGCTTCATCTGGATCGGCACCAAAACTGACCGCCTCGCGAACTAAATGATGAAAATATTCAGGCCGAACCGTATTGTTTTTTACAGCGAGCGTCAAATCTCGGTTAAGATTTTTTAATAATGATCGAGCACGGCTTAAATCATACGCATAGCGGCTTTCATCCGTTTTGAAAATCGATATACTCTGGCCGGCAAGAACGCCACTGGCCGTGACAAAGGCGTCTTTTTGAGAAATTTTACGAATTTCTTTTTCTTTTTCAAGCGCCTTTTTTTGAAGCGCTTCAAGGGTAGAACCAGGGAAAAGCCCTAAAAAACTATAGAGTGAGTCTTGTTCAACGATTTTAAGATTCTCATTGATGAACTGTTCGACGGTACTGTCAAGTTGATAGATATTGTCAAGTTCGGATTCGGATTCTTTCTTGATTGGACAGCGTATCAGGCGTAGGACATCACCTTGATCTAATGAATAGATTTGAGCCAGGCTCGAAATCTCTTTTTGCGTCATAAACCCTTTGCGGATCTGGATATTGATGTACGCATCGACCTCACGGGAGCGATCCTCAAGCAGTTTTTTAAGAACGGCCTGCACCTCTGCGGGCGATGTATCAAATTGGGCGGCGATTTTCTGGGTCGTTTTTTCATCCGGTTTCTTATCGATCAGCAATCGACTGAGATGAACTTCCAAAGCACTGCCATGCTTCTTTTTCCAGCGGTCAACGCGTCTTTGAATGATTTGCGGTTTTACTTTGTGAAAATCGGCTAACTTCGCTATTTCAGCATCCGAAAGATCACCTTTGCAACCTAATAGCTTGACATGGCTGTCAATTTTTTTAAATTTGGCTTCCAGTTTTTTCTTTAGAAGATCAAGCGCATGGCGGGCCTCTTTTTCCCTTAGTTGGTTATCCGCCATGACGCTTCGGATCTCTGTCAACAAGCTGATGTATTGGCGGGCCTGGGTCCCTTTGGTAGGGTGGTTACGGAGCCGGCTCCATTCCGTCTGCTTTCTTTTAATAGCCGATTCAATAACTTGGGGATCCGATTCAGGTGGATTTATTTTCAATTCCAAAAGTTGATAGAAATTTATTCTGCTCATAAAGACCTCTTATATAAAATCGGTACTAAAAAGAAGGGGACGGGTTATGGCATCGCATGTGGACCATTGATTGGTCAGAGGCGTTTCCTATACCGTTTGATGATCAACAACGGGGTGTCCTCATGATAGGGCGTTAATATAGCGCAGCACGTGTTTATTGACGCGATAGGGAAACAGCGGGCGGGGCATCTAAAGATGAGCCTGTACTTCCATTTTCGCAAAGGAACCACAGGCTTGAAAAGCCATTGGCATTTATGAATACAGCAAAAAATGCGGCCTAATGCACCACCAGATGCTGAGCTCTCTCAATGGCCTCCTTCAGTTCCTTACCTTGAATAACAGAACTCGTCTCGATCTTGGCGACAACCTGACGGTTTTCGGTAGCTTCAATCGCCGTAATTTGCAATCGGCCTTCCCGATTGAGATTAAATGTAATCTCTACCGGTGAATCTTCCGGGAGCCCCTCCGGCAAGTCCAATACGGCGGTGCCGATTCCAATCGAGTGCTCAACCGCAACCACTTTTTCATTGGTTTCATTTTCCATGATGCGAATCAGCACTCTTTCCTGATTGGCTTCCGGCGTATAGAAGGTCCGTTTGGTTTCAACCGGAACGGCGGTGTTCTTCAAAATGAGGTTGAAAACACCTTCTTGATTGTTGGGGCGACGGGCCACAACACCAAAACTTTTACTCGCAACGTCCCTGATTTTCATGGTCGATCGTTTCACCGCCGAAAGCGTAACACCCGTCTCTTCGGACATTTCCTTGGCGACTTCTTCCATGATCTGTTTCGGGGTGGTTTCAAAAATGTTGTCGCTGTTTTCAATCTCCCGATTCGTTTTTTTAGCAATTCGACGTATTAACCCATCGTTGAGCGATAATTTCCACCCGTAAATGGCAGCGCCTTTAGCGACAGCTTCGTCCGGATCAAACATGCGGGGTTCCATGCCGAATTCCTGTCGGATTCGATCGGGAATCTGCGGCATCCGGGTAGAGCCTCCCACCATGATAATTTCATCAAAATGCTCGTATCCCTTGGTTTTAGCCTCTTTTAACATTTCATGCGCCAAGGCAATCGTGCGTTCCAAAAGATCTTCGGTGATTTCTAAAAACTTATCGCGACTCAACTCGACTTTTACCCGATCACCACCATGTGTAATGGATATGGGGGTTTTATCGCGTTGGGATAAGATTTTTTTTGATTTTTCAGACGAGAGTTGCAAGTCCTGCCATGTATCGGGATCTTCTAATATATCATCCTCGGATTGGGTCTGGCGTTGGAATTCCTGCACCAAGAAGGCAACGATGCGATCATCCCAGTCTTTACCGCCCAGGTTGTGATCGCCCCCCGTGCAGATCACGTCGATCGAACTTTCCTGAATGTCGATCATGGTGATGTCAAATGTACCACCCCCTAAATCGTAAACCAGAACAACACGATTCTCCGTTTCCTGAACGGTTCCATAAGCAATGGCGGCGGCCGTGGGCTCATTGATAATTTGACGCACGTTGAAGCCGGCAATCTCTCCTGCTTTGCGGGTTGCCTCCCGCTCATTGATGCCAAAATAGGCGGGGCAGGTGATGACCACATCCTGGACCTTTTCGCCAATGGTCTGCTCGGCGTCCTGGGCGACTTTGCGCAGGATAAAGCTCGAAATTTCCTCTGGACGATACGGTTTACCGTCATATTCGTACAGGAAATTGGCTTCACCCATGGATCGCTTGATAAAGCTTACCACTTCATTGGGATAAAGTTTGGCACTTTCCTTGGCAACATCGCCGACAACAATCTCGCTGCCATCAAAGAAAACCACGGAAGGCGTGATGCGTTGGTTCTCCGCGTTGGGAATGATGACCGGTTTGCCGTATTCGTCAACATAGGCAATGGAAGAATAGGTTGTGCCAAGGTCAATACCAAAAATTTTGTTGATTGGATCACTCATCAATATTCCCCGTATTTACTGATTCTTGCGGATCTTCATAGATATAGACGGCAACCATTTCCTGCCGTATCACTTTTCCCTCCCATTCATAACCCGGGCGTAAGCTCTTGGCGATGGTCTTGTCTTTTGAAGGGTCATCTGTGATGATTTTTTTGATGGTGCGCTGTTTGGCCGGATCGAAAACACCCTCCCGGTTCACGTAAGGTTTGACGCCTTGCCAATAAAAAATATCTTCCAGGTCGGAGGGAATGGCCTCTAGATAGCGGAATAATTTTACCGGGTCCCGTTGGGATACATCCAACGACCTGAAATAAGCAATCCATTTGCGGATATCATCGGCAACTTTAACAACATCCAAAACAATGGACAGGATATGCTTTTTTACAATGTCCTGTTTGTATTCTTGCAATTCCTGGTGGAGTTTGTCGATAATTTCGTCTTTATGTTCATCGTATTTGATCTTGCCGGCAAACTCGGCTTTAAGCTGAACCAACTGGGATTGGATATCATCAAGGTGGTGCTGAAGATCGAAGGCTTGTGATTCCGGTATCGTCTCATCCACGCCTATTTCCGGCAGCGCTCCAGATACCGGGTCTTCCGGTGTTGTTTTATCATCGGGAGCTCCCTCGACGGTTTCAGGTTCCTCAAAAGCGGGCCCGATTTCGACAGGGACGTCTTCGAGTTCAGGCACCCCCTCCATACCGTCTTCTTCATCGCCATGGTCGGGTGCGATGGACAAGCCATCATCGAATGGGGAGGCTTTTAAACCAACTTCCGCCAATTCGTCTTCGTCAAAAAGGGATGGCAACCCATCACTTTCCGTCACCGGACCATCGCCGGGAACCTCATTGTCTGCCAAATCGTCGGATTCGCCTTCAGGCAAATTTTCATCCGCGACCAAGTCATCCAAAGGGATGCCGACTTCGTATTCATCCTTATCCTGACTCATCGTGTCCTCACGAATTGAAATTTAACAACGAAAAGCTTTTAATTTAAACCTCACTACAGCCGGAAAGTCAAGGAATTCATCCCTATACAACCGGCTATGCATGCTGACGGACGGGTTTTCCTTTGGGCAGGATAGAGGGGTTCATCCCCGGCTTGTTCCCCCAAAAAAAAGGCCGCCATTCGGGGATATAGTCCCGGCCGGCGACCTAAATGTGTGCAATTCAAAGAATAGCGATAGCGGCCCTTATTCTTCGGCCTGTTTAACCCCTTCGATAACCTTCTCGGCGATTTGCGCCGGGACCTCGTCATAGTGAGAAAATGCCATGCTGTAAATCCCGCGACCACCAGTCATCGATCGCAAATCCGGGGCATACGTCAGAAATTCTGCTAACGGCACCTGGGCTTTGATTTGCTGGTAGCGTCCGGCGTTTTCCATCCCAAGCACCCGGCCGCGACGACCGTTCAAATCCCCCATGATATCGCCCATATAATCGTCTGGTGTGGTAACGGTCACTTCCATGATGGGTTCCAGCAGAACAGGCTTGGCTTCCGCAACGGCCTTCTTGAAAGCCAGCGAACCCGCTACTTTAAAAGCCATTTCAGAGGAGTCGACGGCGTGGAAGGATCCAAAATCCAGCGTCGCACGAAAATCCACGGTGGGAAAACCTGCCAGGACACCTTTCTTGGCTGATTCTACGATACCTTTTTCAACAGCAGGGATATACGTCTTGGGAATAACGCCCCCGACGATCGCATCCACAAATTCAAATCCGGTCCCCTTGGGCAGGGGTTCGAACTGCACCCAGCAATCGCCGAACTGGCCATGTCCGCCGGTCTGTTTTTTGTGTTTGCCCTGAACCCGAACCTTCTTTTTGATGGTTTCCCGATACGGTATTTTCGGCAATTTCAGGTTGACATCCACCCCAAACTTGCGTTTCATTTTTTCAATGGTCGCCTCGATGTGAACTTGTCCACGACCGGACAGCAGAATTTCATTGGTTTCCGAGTTGCGATCCAGCTTCAGCCCGGTGTCTTCCTCCAGCAGCTTATTCAGCGAAATATAGATCTTGTCTTCATCGCCTTTGGCTTTGGATTCCAACGCAAATGAAATGAGCGGCGGCAACGGTTCCGCAAAAGGATATTTCAGCTTGTCGCTGTCGTCACAAAGGGTATCGCCGGTCGTGGATTCTTTTAATTTCGCCACGGCCACAATGGCGCCGGGGCCGGCCCCATTCACCTGCTTTTGTTCTTTGCCGGCAAGGGTTAGCAACTGGTTGAAGCGCTCCTTGGTTTCTTTGGTGGCATTGTAAAAATTACCATCGGAACCCAATGTTCCCGACACAACACGAAAAATTGAGAGTCTGCCCGCATAAGGGTCGGCAACGGTCTTAAAAATAAAAGCCGAGAAGGGGGCGTCAGGATCAGGATCGCGCGATATTTCATTTTCACCACGAAGATCGGTCCCTATCTTGGCGCCACGGTCAATGGGAGAAGGGCCCGCGCTGATGAAAAGGTCCATCAAATTGTCGATCGCGATCTTACCAATGGCGGACCCGCATGCGACAGGAACAAAGATGCGTTCGTTGACCCCCTTCTTGAGGGTGTCCTTCAATTCGTCATCGGTAATGGATTCGCCCTCGAGATAGCGCTCGATTAAAGCATCGTCTGCTTCCGCAATGTTTTCGATCAGGGTCTCCTTTTCAGATTCGGCCAACTCTTTAAGGTCGGTAGGGATTTCGGTCACGCTGACCTTGCCCTCGCCGTCATAGACATAGGCCTTCATGCTGATAAGATCGACAACACCCTTGAAATCGCTTTCGGAACCGATCGGCAGTTGGATGACAATTGGTTTGGGTGTGGCCAGCGACTCTGAGACATCTTGAAACGCTTTGTTGAAATCAGCGCGTTCCTTTTCCATCTTGTTGATGAAAATGATCGCGGGCATATTGAACTCCGAGGCAAAATCCCACGCCTGCTCGGTCTGAACTCTGACCCCGTCGATGGCATCGATAACGAACAAGGCCACATCGGCACCTTGCATGCAGTTCTTGGTTTCGGTAAAAAAATTCTGGTCCCCGGGGGTGTCGATAATATTGATCGTGTGCTTTTTCCATTCCAACTGATGGATGCCGCTGCTGATGCTGGTTTGACGCTTCAGCTCCTCAGGTTCAAAATCCATGAGGGTATTGCCATCTTCCACACGACCAATGCGATTGGACAAGCCAGCTTTGAAAAGCATGACCTCAGCCAATGAGGTTTTTCCCGCACCATTGTGTGACACCAAGGCAATATTTCTAATTTGTTCTGCGTTGACAGCCATCTATGCTCCTCTCTGCCATGTAGTGATAGGTCCATACCCCGAATGCTATCAGATTTCGGTAAAGTTATTTCAACTACCTGTCTCAATTAAAAAAATCAAGGGGAAAATCGCTTCGAGAGTGGCAGAAATGCATCATTGCGACAGTCTATAACAGGGCGGATTTTTAATTCGTTAGCGGTTTCGATTTGCGCAAAAAGGCCAGAAACTCCCTGTTTCCTTTCGGTCCCAATATGGGGGAGGGGACATCACCCTGATACTTCAGCGCCAAGGATTCAAAAAAACGTCGCAGGGACGTGATAACATCCTGATGAAGCCCACCGTCCTTTACAACGCCCCCTTTGCCCACCTGCCCCTTGCCGACCTCGAATTGCGGTTTGATCAAAACGATCAGATCGGCCCTTCTTTTCATCATCGGAAGAACCGCCGGCACGATCAATCGCAGTGAGATGAAAGAAACGTCGATGGTCACCAAATCCACTTTCTCCGGAATCGCGTCCGGACTGATATGGCGTGCGTTTGTACGTTCAATCGCCACAACGCGCGCGTCCTGCCGCAGTTTCCAGGCTAACTGGCCGTACCCGACATCAACCGCATATACTTTTCGGGCACCGTGTTGCAGCAGGCAATCCGTAAACCCACCCGTCGACGCACCGATATCAAGACACACTGCCGCCTCGAGGTCCACCGGAAACGTTCTTAATGCTTTTTCCAATTTGAGCCCACCCCGACTGACATAAGGGAAATCTTCCGTTTTCAAGGTTATCGATGATTGGATCGAGACAATCGTCCCTGGCTTGGCGGCAGGAAGACCGTTCACAAGAACGGCACCGGACATGATCAGGGCGCGGGCCCGCTCACGACTGGCCGCCATATGGCGTGCCACCAGCAGCTGATCGAGGCGTTGTTTGTCAGGCTTCATGCGGCAGAAAAAACCGTTGTTGGAGGCAATGAAAGAGGGGCAGGATGGAAGGACGTTGCGGCAGGGTCAGGCCGTCAGCTTTAGCGCTGCATCGACAATGGCGTCAGCATCCACACCATAAAGGCGACGCAGGAGTTTCTGTGGGCCGTGGTCAACGAACACATCGTCGATTCCCACTCGTTTTATTTTAAAACCGCTTATGTTGGCATCAAGCAGTGCCTCCATCACGGCACTGCCAAAACCACCCGGCAGGGTGTTTTCTTCAACTGTTACAACATGAGGACTGCGGGCGGCATAGGATCCAATCAAATCAATATCCAGCGGCTTGACAAAACGAGCGTTGATGACGGCCGCCGTCAAACCATGTTCGTCATTGAGAATGCGGCGGGCTTTGAGCGCCTCTTCCACTGTGCGACCGATCGCGATGATCAACAGATCGTCCGGGGTCTGGCCTTCACAAACAAGTTCCGCTTTTCCCACCTCGATGGGTGCCGTCCTGTCATCGAGGGGAACACCCGTACCGGTGCCGCGCGGATAACGCAGGGCAATCGGGCCGGGATGGTGAATGGCTGTCATCAGCATGCGCCGCAGCTCGTTTTCATCTTTCGGACTCATGACGACCATGTTGGGAAGGCATCGCAGGTACGAGAGGTCAAAGAGGCCATGGTGGGTGGCACCGTCTTCCCCGACGATGCCGCCGCGATCGATTGCGAAAGTAACAGGGTGAGCTTCGATACACACATCATGAACAATTTGATCAAAAGCCCTTTGGAGAAAGGTCGAATAGATCGCGACAACCGGTTTGAGCCCCTCTGAAGCAAGCCCCGCCGCAAACGTCACACCGTGTTGCTCCGCGATGCCGACATCGAAAAAACGCTTCGGGAACGCCTCCGCAAATCCGGAAAGTCCGGTACCCTCGGGCATGGCGGCTGTCACCGCCACAATACGCTGATCTTCCCGGGCGAGTTCCACCATGGTGTCGCCGAAAACCTTCGTATAGGTTGGGGGAGTATCCAGCGAGGCAAAACATTCCCCTGTCGCCACTTCGAATTTGCCACAGCCATGAAAATGCACCGGGTTCTTCTCGGCCGGCGCATAACCTTTCCCTTTCTTGGTAATGACATGCAGAAGAACGGGTTCTTCAAGAACTTTAATATTTTGTAAAATATTGATTAAATGGTTTAACTTATGGCCGTTAATGGGTCCGAAATATTCGAAATTAAAGGCCTCAAAAAGCATCCCCGGTGTAACAAAGGCTTTAAAAGACTCTTCTGATCGCTTTGCCAACTGGTACATGTCGTCGCCAATGCGGGGTAGTGATTTCAGGAAATCACCAATCTCGCGACGCATGTCCTGCAATCGTTTGGCAGAAAAGGTTCGGCTCAGAAAGGATGAGAGTGCACCGACATTGGCTGATATTGACATGTCATTGTCATTGAGAATGACGATAAGGTCTTTGTCTTTATGCGTATCGCCGGCCTGGTTGAGACCTTCGTAGGCCAGTCCGGCGGTCATGGAACCATCGCCGATGACGGCGATGACCTTGGATCGCTCATCTTTAAGTTGTTTAGCCGCGGTTATGCCCAATGCGGCCGAAATGGAAGTGCTGCTGTGCCCGGTGGTAAACGCGTCATAGGGGCTTTCACTCACCCGGGTAAAGCCTGAAATCCCTTTGTGCTGGCGAATGCTGCCGAACACATCACGCCGTCCGGTCAATAATTTGTGCGCATACGACTGATGGCCGACATCCCAGATAATTTTATCGTGAGGGGTATCAAAAACATAGTGAAGGGCAATGGCCAGTTCGACGGTCCCTAAACTGGGCGCCAGATGCCCGCCGTTTTTGGCAACCACCTCGATGATGGTTTGCCGAATTTCCTGGGCCAACTGTGGTAGATCCTGCCGATCGATCTGTTTCAGGTCGTCGGGGCTGTCGATTGTTTCAAGCAAACCCAATGGTTTTCAACCTCTATATGGCAGGATATTTTTGTTTGTTTTCGTCATAAAAAAAATCTCGGCTCACAGTCACAGTTCCCGCCACACGGTTCACGCTTCACGAGTCACGATTCACGAGTCACGGCTTTTCACGCTTCACGGTTCACGCCTCACGCTTCACGCTTCACGAGTCACGATTCACGGCTTTTCACGCTTCACGATTTAACGGCGTCTCTCGATAACGTAGCGTGCGATTGCCCGCAAGGGATCGGACTTGGTATCAAAAATATCAAGGCTGCGCAAGGCCTGGTTGACCAGTTCGGCGGCTTTCTGCCGGGCAGCGCTGAGCCCCAGCAAGGCAGGGTAGGTGTTTTTGCGGTGCAGCCGATCGGTTCCCACGGCTTTGCCCATGATTTCCGGATTCCCCACCTCATTGAGAATGTCATCCGCTACCTGAAAGGCCAGTCCGATGCAGCGGCCATATTCTTTCAGGTTGCGGTAAGCTTGCGCATCGGCATGGCCCAAGATCGCGCCGCTCTCGATGGCGGCCGAAATCAAAGCCCCTGTTTTTAAAAGATGCAACTGTTCGAGCTCATCCAGCGCAAGGTTTCGCCCCTCGGCCGCGGTATCACGCATTTGGCCTTCGATCATGCCGTCGTGTCCGGCCGCGCCGGCAATCAAGGCGATTATTTTTAACCATTGGCCATTTTGCTGCTGAGGCTGCTGAAGGGCATGCTCGGCAAGGCATTGAAAGGCACATGTCAAAAGCGCATCGCCGGCCAAGATAGCCGTCGCTTCGTTGAAAGCTTTGTGGCTGGTTGGTTTGCCGCGCCTCACATCATCATCGTCCATGGCGGGCAAATCGTCGTGGATCAGAGAATAGGTGTGGATCATTTCCAGGGCGCAGCCCACCGGCAGGGCTTCTGCTTCGCTCCCTCCCAGCGCGTGGGTGACCGCCATGCACAGAATCGGACGTAAGCGTTTTCCTCCGGCCTGGATGGAATAGGTCATAGCCGCCAGAATTTCGGCATCGTTGCGGCGGGATCCTTGTAAATAATTCAGCAAAGCAGAATCGATGAGGGCCCGGCGTGACTCGATGTAGGGCTGCAACTTGAAAGCAATTCGGGTTGTGCCGGTGTCGGTCATGGCCCGTCTTTTCTTGTGCCGTTCATCAAACTTAAGCTCCCTTTTTATCGGGATCGAAATCGCTATCGGGATCGAAATCGACGCTGTAGACTCTTGGATTTGGATGATCCCAACGAGCCTTTTACGAACCTGTCATGACTCAGGATTGGGATCGATTTCAAACGGCGATTCGATCGTCGATTCCATTGTGTCGCCCACAAGCTGGGTCACTTTTTTTTCGGTCTCATCGAGCATGCGGCTGCACTGACGGGACAGCGCCATGCCCTCATCGAATTTTTTCAATGCTTTTTCGAGGGGTAAATCACCGGATTCCAGTTCATCGACGATTTTTTCCAGGGTACTCAGTGATTGCTCAAAGGTTTTCTTGGCCATTATGGTTGTTTCCCTTCAACACGGCAGAGCAGGGTGCCGGCAGATAGTTGAATTTCAACCTGTTGATTGATCGTGACGGATTTTGAGGCTTTTACAACCTGTTTTTGGGGAAGCGAACGAACGATGCTGTAGCCCCGCCGCAACACATTCAGAGGGTTTAACGCCGCCAGCTGCAATGTTAGGGCCTCATTTTTAGCCTGTTTTTTACTGATTTGTATTTCTAATATATTTTTTATGTTAGACTCTATTTGTTCAAGTTTTTGTCGATAGTATAGTAGTTTCCCTTGAATGGGAATCCGGTCTAAACGCGTTGTGACGTGGCGCAGTGCCATGCGTTTGTTATCAATTCTGTCGCGAAACCGCCGCAACAACTGCTGATTGATGTGATCCAGTTTGAGGCGTAGCTCTTGGATCTGACGTTTGGGGTCGCGCAGACGACGGGCAAGTCGGTCCAGATCGGATCGGTGATGGGTTATGTCTGATCCGATCTGCCGTACAAGGCGGGATGTCATTTCCGTGACTTGCTTTTGGAGGCGGTGCTTTTCGGGTACGACCATTTCAGCCGCCGCCGATGGCGTGGGAGCGCGCAGATCCGCCACAAAATCGGCGATGGTAAAGTCGGTTTCATGACCGACGGCTGAGACGATCGGTACCATAGAGTGAAAAATTGCCCGCGCAAGGCGCTCCGAATTAAACGGCTGCAAATCCTCCAGCGAACCGCCACCCCGCGCTAAAATGGCAATTTCCGCATCCGGCTGCCGGTTGAGGACGTCGATGGCGGCAATGATGTCATTTGCGGCCGTGTCACCTTGCACACGTGTTGGGATAACCACGATGGGCATGTTGGGAAACCGCCGCTGAATAATCTGAATCGTGTCGTGCACCACGGCACCGGTGGGTGAGGTGATAATATGGATTTTGCGTGGCAGGACCGGTAGCTTTTTTTTATGATGCGCCGCGAATAAGCCTTCCTCATCAAGACGCTTTTTCAGTTGATCGAAGGCCAGCTGAAGGGCGCCGATCCCTTTGGGTTCCAGATGCTCGAATAAAATTTGATAGGTTCCGCGGGGTTCGTACACCGACAAACGTCCCAGACCGACGACGGATAAGCCGTTTTCAATACGATATTTCAGCCGCTTGGCCGGACCTTTGAAAATGACGGCGTTGATCTGAGCCTGCTGGTCTTTGAGCGTAAAATAATGATGACCGGATACCGGCGTTCTAAGATTGGATATTTCACCGGAAAGCCAGACCAAGGGAAACTTTTGCTCCAGAAGGGTCTTAATGCGCCGCGTAAGTTCCGATACGGTGTAAACGGTGGGCGGCTGATTAACAGATGAAACCAATGAGAATTACCTTATACGTCTGATAAGATATATTATGTAAACTTTTAGGTGGACAACTCAGGCTTGCCGGAGTCTCTCTTGGAAAATAAGCTGTCCGCCTCCGCATATTGGCTCAGGTGGTCACGTACGGCCGGCAGCATGAATATGTCGCCGCATGGCATCCCGGACAAGAATTCTGAAAGGATTTCGATTTTTTTTCGCAGACTTTTGTGCTTGTCGATCAGAAACAAGGATTTGCCTTTGACCTTGCACAACCCGCTGACCGCGCTGACGCCGGTGGCTCGAAAATTCTGTTCCGTAACCTCGATCGCCAGTTTTTCGGCGAGATCCTTCAACTCCTGGTACAATCGATCGGCTTTCATAATCCCACCGATATTCCTCAATGACCGCTTTGAAATTCGCTGTTAAGGATGCTTATGTGAATTGAAATCCTAAACGGATGTGTTATATTCAGGCAACTTAAATTTGCACTCATTTCAAGGAGGATTCAATGCCCCAATCCGTACCCATTCAAAATCAGCAAGCCATAACGCATGTTAATACCTTTGTGCGCAGTGTCTACAACTGGATGGCCGTCGGTCTGGCCGTTACCGGCGTCGTGGCTTACCTTTTTGCCCACAATGCCAATCTGTTTCAATTGATGTTTCAGGTCGTCGGCAATCAAATGAAACCCACCATGCTGTTTTATGGAGCGATCATCGCCGAACTGGCCCTGGT
>Ga0180435_10004751_pt1 | contig 13330 bp, 15 predicted proteins | sample SS_ome_3_FD_132467 | JGI IMG/M metagenome (GOLD analysis project Ga0180435, IMG submission 132467) | Hypersaline lake sediment archaeal communities from the Salton Sea, California, USA - SS_3_S_1 metaG | ecosystem: Environmental > Aquatic > Non-marine Saline and Alkaline > Hypersaline >... | reverse complement strand
GCCTCATCCGACCAGACAAACGTCATCTGGCGGCCATCGTTGAGCGTATACCTGAACTCGGCTTCCGCAACATCCAACATCTCATGCAACAGAGAGTCCGAGACAATCCGCGGATCGGCCATCGGGTGACACACGCCAGGATCTCCTTGAACAAGGATCGCCGCGATCTGCCCGTCGGATGCCTCCCAGTAGCGCATCTCATGAGGCGGACGCTCAACCACGTTCTCCAAGTAGTGCCAGCGGAAGAAATCGAAATCGCAGACGGTCCAGTTTTCGCTTGGTCGAGGTTCAACGACGCGCAAAGAGCGAAAGAACTCCCTCATGTGCCAGTAGTCATCCGGGATCTTGTACTGCTTCTGGGCGAAGTTCATGAGGCCTCCTTGGGGAACTGGTCCAATCGTACCGACACTCCGTCTATCGAGCATCCACGAGCACGAGGAAGCGCCAAGAGAGGATGCACTTGGCAGATCTGAAGCCTCATCGCCGCGCCTCTCGGAGACGCAACTGTGAACTCCCCGCTTGCTCGCCGAGAGACCGCGCCTGAGGGTGTTCGGTCGGAAGTCTTAGAGACCGCAGAGGGTATCGGGATCGAGCTCGGGACGCAGGAGCAGTCACCGCCCGGTCGACCCAATGCCGGGGAGGCCAAGCGAGCGTAGAATGGCCCATGCCCAACCAAGACGGCCGATCACCCGTGAGCTCAGCTCACGTGCCGTTCCCGGCCCGTCTTCGGTTCTCGAGGAGAACGCCCTCCTTGAGCGAGTCGTGCAGCAGTACGCGATCGGCCGGGCGGATTCCTGCCGGTTCGTCGATCGTGGTGATGCCGACATCTACCGCGTCAGAACAGCAGAGGACACGTTCTACCTGAAGATCTACCGACCACCGAACACACGGGAGCAAGCGGAAACGGAGGCCCGCTTCGTCGAGCGGCTGGCGGACGAGGGGCTGCAGGTTGTCCGAGCGGTTCGGAGAACGGATGGTGCCTTCGCAAGTGAGGCATCGCCAATGAGGGTCCGCGGCCGATCCTTCTCTTCGAGGAGGCACCCCCGCCCCTGCATCGCATTCCGAAGCCCGAGCAGATGAACGCCCTGGGGAGGCTCGTCGCGCGTGTCCACGACTGCGCAGATGAACACACGCTGAGTACGAAGCCGAGGCTCTTGACCTGGACCATGTCGTCGCCACGTGCTTCCCGCCGATCCGTAACTTCGCGTCTCCGGAGGATGAGGCATTCCTGGAAGAGATTCTCGGGACAATTCGGCCGAGCCTGGATGAGATCCCACAGCAAACGCCCGAGTGGGGGCTCTGCCACGCCGATCTCGTCCTCTCCAACGTGAGAGGCGGGACGGATGGTCCTTGCCTCTTCGAGGTCGGGAATCTCGCGACAACCTACCGGGGATTCGATCTCGCCATCGTCCACTGGAGCCTCGGCCATCGAGATCGAGAGAGACAGGATTCCCTATGGAGGGCTTTCCTGGGAGGATACGCATCGATTCGCCCCCTTCCGGAGAGGGTTTCAGGTCGTTTGCCTGTGTTCCTCACCCTTCGCGAGCTTGCGTTTCTTGGCGGAAATGCCGCCTCGCTTCCACTTCGCCTTGGGACATCCCTCTTCGAGTCAACCTTCATGCAAGACGGTTCCGATCGAATTCGCGTGCTGCCGAGACAGGTTCATTGACCATCGAAGTCCATGTGACGACTCCTCACGTTTGCCTCGCGCGCGTTCATCGCGCAAGGTTCGGGCGCATCACGCGACCGAGAGGTCAGCTGCCGTTGCGCTATGCTCACACGACAGAGGATGGAGGGGAGAGACCATGCTTCGCGCTTCGGTGATCTGGTTCGCCTCGCTGCTCTGTGCCTCCGTCTCGATTGCTGCGTTCACGCACGAGGGGCCGGCGTCCGACGCAGTTGCGATTCGGAACGTCACCGTCATTGACGTGGTTTCCGGTGAGCCGCTCCCCGGTCAGACCGTGCTCATTGCCGACGAGACGATCCAAGCCCTCGGGCCACAGGGAAGCGTGGAGATCCCGCCCTCTGCATTGGAGATCGACGGTGAGGATCTCTTCCTCATCCCGGGGCTGTTCGACATGCATGTTCATTACGTCGATCCGCAGACCTTCGGCAATCTACTCGTTGCCAACGGCGTGCTCTTCGTCCGTGATATGGGCCTGCCCAACGAGCTGATCCTGCCGATTCGTCACAGCTTGAACTCTGGTGAGCTGTTCGGTCCGGGAATGGTTGCGACGGGCTACATCCTGGACGGCAATCCACCGCTGATCCCGGCCGTCTCCATCGGCCTCCGGACCGTCGACGAAGCCCACCAGGCCGTACGCGATCAGGCAGCCGCGGGCGCCGACATGATCAAGGTCTACAGCCGCCTTCGTCTCTCGCTCTTGGACGCCATCATTGAAGAGGCCCATGCGCTAGGACTCAAGGTCGTCGGCCATGTACCCGATGCGACCACCATCCGTATGGCGGCCGAGCTCGGTCTCGACTCGTGCGAGCACTACTTCGGCTTCGACAAACTCATCGGTCACCTGCTCGGCGAGCCGGTTCGCCAGTACTACGCTGGGATGGGAACGGACGTCAGCTACTTCCTTCGCCTCAACGAGGTGGATCAAGATGCGCTTGCACACGAACTAGAGGCTCTCCGCAAGGCTGGCCTATCTGTCTGCCCGACGCTTGCGACCTTCGTCGCAGGGATGAGTGCGAGCGCCTTCACGGTTGGGAGCGAGTTTGAGCACGCTGAGTACATCTCGTCGACCCTTTTCGACACATGGAGTGACCTCTGGCCGAATCCCGTCGATGAGCCGGCCTTTATCTGGGAGACGTGGGCTCAGCTTGTTGTCCGCCTGCACGGCGCCGGCATCCCTCTGCTGATCGGAACGGATCTCTCGGTTCCGGGTGTCATTCCCGGATTCTCGGTGCATCAAGAGATGGAGATTTGGCAAGGAGCCGGTATCCCTGCCGCTGACGTGCTCCGGAGCGCTACGCTCGTCCCCGCCCAGTTCGCGGGCGTGGACGACCGACTGGGCACCCTTGAAGTCAGGAAGGTCGCCTCGATGGTGCTCCTCCGGGCGAATCCGCTGGAGGACATCTCGAACACGCGCGAGGTCGAAGGCGTATTCCTCCGAGGCGCGTACTTCAATCGGGCTGCGCTGGATGGGCTGCTACAGGAGGTCAGGGAGGCCGTGCAGCAGTAGGTGCCGGAATTGCACGAGATCGTTGTGCAGATAGACTGGCGGCATGAGTCAGCCCTCGTTTCACATCCGACAGGGAACTCCTTCGACGGAGGACGCCCAAGCCGCCGCTTGGTTTCTGGACACAGCGGCGGAGGGATTCTTCAGGATCCTCCTCGGCCAGAACGCGGCGAAGATCCTGGCCCAAGCCTACGTCCGCCCGCACAACGAATACTCATACGAGAACACCTTGATCGCCGAACGCGATGGCAAGCAGGTCGGCATGGCTTTCGGCTTCACCTCGGCTCAAAGAAGGGCCTTCCCCAAGAATCCGTTGAGGGACTGCGAAGGGTACCCGAGGGTTCGAGCGGGACTCCTGGGATTCCTCTTCCATCCGATGCTCCGCATCCTGGAGACGATCCCGGACGATGACTTCTACCTGCTCTCGCTCGCCGTCGAGGAGGATCAACGGGGCATGGGCGTCGGCTCGTCTCTCATCGAGGCGACGGAGGTCCGCGCGCGCGAGGTCGGAGCGAGACGCTTCTCTCTCGACGTGGCCGCCAAGAACGACGGTGCCCAGAGAGTCTATCGTCGCCAGGGATTCGAAGCCTATGAGCGATGGCCCAAGTGGATTCATCTCAAGCGGGTCGGCCTCTATCGGATGGCCAAGGAGCTCTAGTATGGCGGATCCTCAGACGCGATGCGGGTGGGGCAACGCCTTTCCCAAGTACCAGGCTTACCACGACGAGGAGTGGGGAGTGCCTGTGCACGATGATCGCCTCCTCTACGAGTTCCTCGTTCTCGAAGGAGCCCAGGCAGGTCTCAGCTGGGCAACCATCCTCAAGAAGCGCGAGAACTACCGGAAGGCGTTCGAGGGCTTCGACATCAAGAAGGTGGCTGCGTTCACAGAAGCCGATGTTGATCGGCTGATGGAAGACGCAGGCATCGTCCGCAATCGGATGAAGATCGAATCGGCGATCAGGAACGCCAAGGGTGTATTGGAGATCCAGAAGGAGTTCGGCTCTCTCGCCACCTATCTCTGGCAGTTCGTCGGCGGACAGCCAAAGCAGAACGCCTGGACATCGATGTCCGAGGTCCCCGCAGAGACGGACGAATCGGAGGCCATGAGCAAGGCGCTCAGGAAGCGCGGGTTCAACTTCGTTGGCCCGACGATCTGCTACGCGTTTATGCAGGCCGTCGGGATGGTCAACGACCATGTGACCGACTGCTTCCGCTATCGAGAGATTCGCGACCTCGCGCCCTTCCACGAGCCGTAGGCGCCTGGTTCGCCCTCCGGCGGTTGCCGCACCCGCAGCTCGCGCCTAAGCTGGAGAATCATGGGAAATCGTGGATCGTGGCCCGCAGTGCTTGTCGTCGCGGGACTGGCGCTTCTGCTCGTCGGATCGGCAGCCCCGGTTTCATCTGAGGATCTCCCGCCCCTCTACCTCACGATCGTTGTCCATACCGAAGAGGACCTGAGTCGTGGAGTGCTTCCCAAGGCCAACATCCCCGATTACGACGGAGATGAGGCGCTGATGCACCATTTCGCTGGCGTCATGAGCGCTCTCGCTGAGTTGGCCTCGGAACATGGAGCCAAGATCAACTTCGGCTCCGACTGGACGTTCTCCCGGGGGGTCGCACTGCATGAGCCGGCGTTCTACATGGATCTTCAAGCAATGGGGCATGAGATCGATGCCCACGCGCACGAATCCTTCGTGGCCTATCACGACGTTCGCCAGGAGATCGTCGTTGCCGGCGGATCGCCATCCCACGTGGCCTCGGGGATGAACGAAGAGGAGATCCAGAGCGAGCTTCTCTACTTCGACGCCACTTACCCTGAGTTTCGGATCCTCTGGGGCGTCGCGCTTCCCGGGCACGGCCCCGGAGAGTGCGTCGCGCCGTGGGTCTGGCGACCTTCGCGCGATGACTGGACTCGACACGACCCTGACGGGCGGTACATCTACATTGGTCACGGGGAACTGATCAACAGCATCCAGGCTATCCGACAGGCGCTGGAGCATCGATCGGCAGACAAGGTGAACTGCATTGCGCTCTTCACCACTCCCCGTGAGTTCAAGGCTCTTGAAGGTACACCCGCGATCGAGGAGGCCTGGACAGTGCCGGAAGGCTCTGCTGACTACTGGATGAACCGACTCGCGTGGTGGGAGGCCTTGCTCGATCAAATGGTGCCACTGGTGGAAGCGGGCGTCGTCGAGTACGCAACCCTCTCCGAGATCGCCTCGATCTTTGAGGATCAGGAAGAAGACCTCGTCTTTGATTGGACCGACGTTCCCCGCTCCGATCTCTCGATGCGGGCTCGGAACACCAAGGCAGGCTATCCGCTCGACGACTAGGAGAGAAGAGGGCTCGGTAGACGGCGTCCAGCCGAGCCCGACATAGCGCGTGATTCCTGTGAGACAGCTACCTCACGACGGTCGCAAGGTAGTAGGGCCAGATGACGATACCGAGGATCGCCTTCCACCAGACGAGCTGGGCGAATCCCAGCGTAAACAGCCATCCGGCGAACCACAGCGTGCAGGCAAGATTGCCACTGAACACGCCACACTTGTTGTTGCTCATCGCTCCCCTTTGTCCTTCTAGTGGTGTAGTTCAGCAAGCCTACACGCAGAACATCGTTTCGCCAAAAAAAAGGGGGGGGGAGCAGTACCATCCCGATCACTCCTTGTTCCCCGGATCGTTGTCCGATGCGTATTCCAAGGCGGTGTTCAAGCTGTTCCGTATCCCGAACGGCGTGTGCGAATGGCCAGAGGATCTACCACACCGGAGGTCAGGCTCTCTGCGAAGCGATGCTCTTCTCCAGATGAGCGATCGCCGGTACCGAAAGCGCCGCAAGACAAACGACGAATACGATCAGTCCGCCAGCGATGTACCATGTGCGAAGACCGATCAGTCCGACCAGCGAGCCGGTGATGAGCAGGCTGATCGGATACACGCCTTGGCAGATCGAGTTGATCAGCGTGAACACACGTCCCTGCATGTCGGCCGGAACGACTGTCTGCACGATGGGAGCCGTCGCCCCGTTGTAGAACGCATTCAGGATGCCGTTGGCCACCATCGCCCCCAGCGCGACGGGGAACAGGTGTGAAGGCGTCACGCCGAGCAGGAGAATCGCGAGACCCTGCAGGCCGCCCCCGACATACATCGTTACAACCTTCCGCCTGAATCCACCCCAGGCGGAAAGGGCCAGTCCGCCGAGGATAAGTCCGACGCCCGTCGCTGACTGCAGCCATCCCAGGTGCAGGGCGTCTCCGCCGAAGTGTTGCGTCACCAGCAGCGGCAGCAGGACGAAAACGGGATTGATGACGAAGTTCATGAAACCGGCCATGAGCGCGATGTAGAGGACGCCTCGGTGTCTGCAAACGAAGCGGAATGCCGCACCAAGTGATTCAAAGATTCGCTCACCCGGCCGCTGCGTCTCGACCTTCGGCTGCGGAATCCGCAGGAAGAGCAGCGGGATGACCGCAAACGCGGCCGTCCCCACATCGACGAGCATCACGCCATGGAGAGGCAGGATGCTGATCAAGAGCGCCCCCAGCATCGGGCCAAACACGCGAATCCCTCCGACCATGCTCTGATTGAGGCCGGAGACCCTCGCCAGATGCCTTTCCGGCACGAGCATCGTCTTCGATGCGCTGATCGCTGGTCCATGGAATGCACCGCCCACGGAGCGGGCGACGATTACCAGGTAGACATGCCAGATCTGCATCTGGTCCGTCCAGAACAGGTAAGCGAGAAAGAGCGAAACGCAGGCAATCAGCGTGTCCGAGACTAGGATCGTCAGCCGGCGACTCCACCGATCGACGTAGGCACCTGCGATCGGGCCAAGAAGAACCATCGGGACGATGACCGCCAGCGTCGCCGTCGCCAGAACCTGTGCCGATCCCGTCTCACGGGTCAGCCACCAAACGAGGGCGAAGCCTCCTGCGCGGCTACCGATCCATGAGAGCTGCTGGCCAATCCAGATGATGAAGAACCTTGGCGCCCATCGTCCTGACGTCATCGTCTACCTCCGGCGGGTGTGGTCCGCAATCGTAACAGAACACTGTGATGTTTTAGTGAAGATCTTGCCCCCGGAATCCATGTGCCCCAGACCTGCTCACGTAGCAACTAGCCGCTGGGCGTCTCTGCCAGCCACTCTCCAAGGTCCCTCGACAGGCTCTCGGCTGTGTGAATCTCATACGGCTTGCCAAGCTTGAGGACCCATGCAAGGGAATCAAAGAACTCCAGGCCGTGGTACCAATGGAGAATCCCCGGATCGAGCCCGATGCGTTGACAGAATGTCTCTTCGATGCCGCGCCCGCGAAGCTCGGGCACGAGGAAGAAGGGCAGGAGGAACTCGAAGACGGGGTCGGTGAAGCCGGCATGCTGCCAATCGATGACCCCAACGAGCTTCTGATCGCGAACGAGCAGGTTCTCCGGCCAGAGATCACCATTCGTGAAGCAGTCCCGGTGCGGCGGCGGAGCCGTCTCCTTCAGCCTCTCGTAGGCCGACTCGATGAGTGAATCGCGCTCGGGGAAGCGCTTATGGGCACCTTCGAGGACATCAAGAGCCGATTCACTTCCCTCCATCGAATCAATCGCTCCGTGAGGGAGATCATCAGGCCCGATCTCGTTCGCTGCGCAGACCGTCTCGACGTAGAGCCGATCGGCCCACGTCTCGCCCGCTTTCATCCCGGTGAGTAGCGGCTCTCCTTCGATGAAGGTCGAGACAAAGAACGGCGTCCCGAGCGCCTCGCCTTCGGGATCCCAGTGGACCACTTCCGGCGTCGGCAGCGGATGATCGGCCATCGCCAGGAGGGCCTTCACCTCGTTGGTGCTGCAGCTCTCGCCGAGGCGCACCAGCAGTCGACGAGACTGCGTCTCGGTTGACAAGTCGACTTGCCAAGGCGTTTCCCGCGAGCTGGCGCCAAGTGCCGTTGCCGCCAACTTGCTGATTGTCAAGCCCAGGGCATCGCCAAGCGCATTCGACAGGGCCTTCTCGGAAACGGGTAGCGTGTATCGCTTCATCGTAGACAAGGGGTCTCCTTCGCATCGATTGAGGTCAGACATGCATCGTCAATCAGCTCACATGCGAAGGCCGTGTTTTCGCGTCGACGTCCCCATGGTATGCAGACAATCAGGTGACGTCGAGGCCTCGGTGGGAAAAGCCTCCCAGGAGATCCTCTTGCAGGCCTTCGGACAGCCGGTAGACTTCGACACGCTTCGCCATCCCCCTTGAGCGATTGAGGTGCCATGCCCCTTCGATGTGGATTGATCGGAAGGCCGCAGTGCGGCAAGACGACCGTGTTCAATGCCATCACGTCCGCCCATGCGTCGATGTTTGACGCGGCGGAGACCCACCGAGCCACCGTTGCCATTCCCGATCCACGGGTTCGGGCGCTGGTCGATCTCTATCAACCGGCCAAGATCTCCCCGTCGACGATCGATCTGGTCGATATCCCCGGCCTGGAGGAGGGAGCGACGGCAGAAGGCGGGCGCGGCTCACGCCTGCTAACCCACATCAAGGAATCGGACATGCTGATCCACGTCGTCCGCTGCTTCGAGAGTGCGGAGGGCGCGCCGGACGCTGTGCATGATGTGGAAATGGTCGACCTTGAGCTGATGGCAGCCGACGCTCAGACCCTGGAGCGGAAGCTCCTGCGAATCGCCAAACGAGCCAAGTCGGGAAACAAGGACGCCGTTCGGGAGGCCAAGGACTGCCAGCGCGTGCTTGATCGTCTACACGAGGGCATCCCCGCACGACGCCAGGAGCTCACGCAGACGGAGCTCTCTTCGGTGTTTGAGTGCACGCTGATGTCGTTGAAGCCCGTGCTCTATGTGGCCAATGTGGCGGGCTCAGACGATCTTGAATCGGGTCAGGTTCAGGCCCTTCGCTCGATGGGCGAGCAAGAGGGCAGTGAGACGGTCGCCATCTGCGGCAGTGACGAAGCGGACATCAGCGAGCTGCCTGAAGAGGAGCGAGCTGACTTCCTCAAGGAGCTCGGCCTCCACGGGCCGTCGGTTGAGCGCGTGATCCATGCCGCCTATCGGGAGCTGGGGCTGGTCGACTTCTTCACGGCTGGACCGAGAGAGGTCCACGTCTGGACCTGCCGTAGGGGCAGCACAGCACCTCAAGCTGCGGGCAAGATTCACACCGATATGGAGCGAGGCTTCATCCGGATGGAGGTCATCGCCTACGAAGACCTGATCGAGCACGGCTCCGAAGAGGCTGCCGCCAAGGCGGGCCTGCGTCGACTCGAAGGAAAGGACTACGTCATCCAAGACGGAGATGTCGTCGTCGTCCGTTTCTCCCCTGCCAAGTAGTCTCGTTCAGGTTGCGTACAATGGGGCACCCAAAATGCTTCGGAGGTCCCATGATCCGATCGATTCCACGCGTTCTAGCCCTCTCGCTCGCCGTCTTCCTTGTCAGCCTAAGCGCCGTCCGCGCTGCAGCTTGTACGGGCGTCGTGATCGCCAAGGATGGACACGTTTGAGTCGGAGGCAACGAAGACTGGGTGAGGTTTGACTCTTACTACTGGGCAGACCCCGCAACTGAGGAGTTCTACGGCGTGGTCTATCTCGGCTACGAGATCCGGGGCGAGTGGGGACACGACTACGACTTCTGGTATGAGTTCCATGGGATCAATGATCAAGGGCTCTTCTTCGACAGCTTCGGCGCGCCATGCACGATCCCGACAACGACGCTCGACAATCCGTACCGTGGCGAACATCTAATGGCCGAGGCGATGCGGACGTGCGCAACCGTCGAGGAGGCCATCGCCCTCTTCGAGAGTTCCAATCTCACGTTCATGCAGTGCCAGCAGTTCCTGTTCGTTGACCGACACGGCCAGGCGGCGATCGTCGAAGGAGACGAGACAGTCTGGATGGACGGAGACACATTCGCTGTAACCAACTTCTACCTTTCGAGTCCACATCTCGGCGGCTCCCCCTGCTGGCGATACAACCGTGTGTCCTCGATGCTCGCAGCGGATTCCTCGCCGACGGCAGAGCGGATTGCCGATCTCCTCGAAGCAGCAAGTCATCCGGGAACGCGCTACTCGGTGATCGGCGATCTCACCGACAACGCCATCTATGTGTCGTACGCGGCAGACTTCGACGACCTCGCGACGATCGAACTCGCCCCGCTGTTTGAGAGCGGCAGCGACCGCGTTTCGGTCACTACCCTGTTCGAGCCGTAGGCCACCTAGCTGTCCGGCGCGGCCGTCCAGGCCGTTGGACCGTCCCAGCCGCTTGAGCGCTGAAGATGGATTGGTGTGCCGCTTCCGCCATCGAGTTCTAGGATGAAGATGTCTGCATCGCCGAAACGAAGAGACCAGAAGGCGATCGCATCCCCTTGCGGCGACCAAACGGGGAACTCGTCAATGGCAGCGCTCTGCGTCAGGCGCTTCTCCTCGGAACCGTCGACCGTTACCACATAGATGTCGGCATTCCGGTCTCCCGAATCGCGATTGAAGGCGACCTGCGTTCCGTCCGGCGACCATTGCGGAGCCCCCTGAACGAAGTGCTCGCCTGTGAGGGCCGCGCAGCCGCTCCCGTCGGGCCGCGTCATGGCGATGTGCTGCCGGCCGACGTTTCCGCGGGCGAAGACAATCCACTCCCCATCAGGCGACCAATCCGGCATCCGGTCCTCGACATTGTTGTCGGTGATGACGGTCTCCTCTCGCGTCTCGATGTCAAGCACGACCAGCTCGGCATCCCGATCTCCCGAACGCTGGAAGACGATCCTCGTTCCATCGGGCGACCAGGAGGGATAGAAGTCGTAGCCGTCGGAATTGGTCAACTGGGTGACCTCTGTTCCGTCGACGCGCATCCGGAAGAGGTTGTAGGTTCCTGCCCGATCCGAGCTGAACACGATCCACTCGCCGTCAGGCGAGACGTCGGCGCTGATATCTGCGCCCAGGTGATCTGTGAGGCGTGCGAGCCCCGTGCCGTCGGCTCGAATGACATAGATCTCCATGTTCCCATCACGCTCCGACTGGAAGAAGATGGTTGACGCAGGCTCGAGCGCTCCTGCGGGTCCGCTGAGCAGAGCAAGAGATATCCACACGCGCCAGCCAACACGCCACGCTCTCCTCGCCATTCCGTACACCTCCTCAGGTCGCCTCTCAGTTCAGCCCGCGAGCCGCCGCGCCATATCCTACAAGCCAATCATGGCCTGCTCATCTTCTCTGAGTCTCTTGTTGTGAACTTGCGAGACGGCAAGGGTCCATTGAACATCGAGAGCGGGAGGTGCCGATGGCGTTCACGAGCACGATCAAAGTACGCGGGTTTCACGAAGATCGTTTCGGGCATGTGAACAACGCCCGCTACCTGGAGTTCCTTGAGGAGGGGCGCTGGGACTATCTCGACGTGCGAGGACCGAGGGGCGGCTTCGCCGCGCTCGGCATCTTCCCCGTGGTCGTCCATCTGTCAATCTCCTACCGTCGTCCGTCCTCAGCCGGTGATGAGCTGCATGTTCGCACCGCCGTCGCCTCCGTCAGCAGTCGCAAGATCGTGATGCATCAAGAGATCACGCAGACCTCCACCGGGAAGCTCTGCTGTGAAGCAGACGTCTCGATCATCCTCGTGGATGCTCAGACCGGCCGGCCTTCGATGATCGATGAGGAAATCCGCACAGCATGGCCCGATCTCGCCATGCGCGACCAGCCGTCATCCGGCGAATCGGCTACGATAGTTCCATGACGCTCACAGAGTCTGCAGGCATCGTAGGTATCGCCGTCCTCGGCGCGCTCATGGTCTTCCAGGCGCTCCTGGCGCTGGGTCTGCCGCTGGGCCATCTGGCTTGGGGAGGCAAACACCGCATCCTCCCCTGGAAGCTTCGCTGGTCGAGCTTCGTCGCCGTGTTTGTGCTTGCCTTCGCCGGTTGGTCACTGCTCGTCCGGTCTGGTCAGGCGGGTCTCGACACCGAGATTGGGTTCTACCGCGTCATCGTCTGGGTCTTCACCGCCTACTTCACGCTCAACGTGGCGATGAACGCCGCCTCCAAGAGCAAGCACGAACGGCGTCTGATGACGCCCGTGGCGATCGTCCTGGCGACGTGTTTCTTCGTCGTCGCCGCGCGAATGTAGTGCGGCCACCCTCAACAGATCCGGGTTCGAGATCTCAGAAATGAAGGAGAAGCGAGATGAAGATCCGTCTTGGAGAAGGCACGAAGGTCGAAGCGAAGGTTCGTGAGTTCACAGTTCTGACAGACCAGATCGAGAAGGTCGGCGGCGCAAACGAGGCGCCCAATCCGTTCGAGCTGTTTCTCGCGTCGATCGGAACCTGCGCTGGCTTCTACGTGCAGGCCTTCTGCCGCAAGAAGGACCTTCCGACCGACGGGATCGAACTCGAGATGGCGCTCGATCGGAATGAGGAAACGAAGCTTATCGAGACGATCACGATCCACGTCAGCTTCCCGGCGGGCTTCCCGGCGAAGTACGTCGATGCCTGCATCAAGTCGGCGGAGCAGTGCACGGTGAAGAAGCACCTGCAGAACCCACCGCAGGTCGTCGTCCGGGCTCAGACCGGCTAGCGCCAAGAGGCCGGTCTGCACGCCCAGACCACATCGAAAGGCAGGAGCTCACCTGGCTTTCACGTTGGCGCTCGCCTGCTGCGCTCTGTCTCTCCGTCTTTGGCCTGAACAAACATCCTGGTTGGGAAAGCCGCCGCTGTGGATGGAAGCACGTTTGTGACCCTCAGCTGCGACGGCAGCGTCTACACGGCTGTCCGCGTCGAATAGGCCGCCGACCACGCCGAGGAATCGGTCATCATTTCGATGAGCCCGCCTGGGACGGATCCTCAAACTTCGCCTACCCGATGGAGATCGGGGAGATCGACCTCGCCGACACACAGCTTCCTGGTATCGCCGAACGTCTTGTCGCTCGCCGAGCGGATGCTCTGGTGGTTGGCGGACTCGGGCGAAGTCTTCAACTGAAACGAGATCTATCCGCCGTGCAGTGACCGGTCGTCCGCCATCCGTGAGTGGCGGATCCTGAGTCTGGTCGCCTCATAGGCTCGAATCTCCCTGTATGCTCGAATCCCCTTCGCAGGTTTCACACATCTTGAGTAAAACCTGCGACCGGAGGGATCGCCATGAGATCGAAAGCACGAACCGTCGAGACGTACTTGGCCGAGCTGCCTGAGGAACGGAGGTCGGC
>Ga0180435_10004750_pt1 | contig 13330 bp, 12 predicted proteins | sample SS_ome_3_FD_132467 | JGI IMG/M metagenome (GOLD analysis project Ga0180435, IMG submission 132467) | Hypersaline lake sediment archaeal communities from the Salton Sea, California, USA - SS_3_S_1 metaG | ecosystem: Environmental > Aquatic > Non-marine Saline and Alkaline > Hypersaline >... | reverse complement strand
GCGATGCGATCGGCTCGGGCGGGGAGTTTGATTTCTTCTTTACGGCAAAAGCGCCGGGTGAGACGGTGGTGACGCTGGAGTATAAGCGCAGTTTTGAGAAGGATGTAGCGCCGATAGAGGTGTTTTCGGTGACGCTGGTGATTGAGGAATGACTCATCCCCCCTCCCGCACAGAGGGCGTCCTCCGAATTGCTTGCGCAATTCAATGGAGACATTGGGTGTGTTTATTGCAGGCAATTCAATCACAGCGAGTTAATTTATGGTCGTTACAATATTGATCTCATTACAGAGGAGAACGGCAGAGTGAAGGTGTTCATTACCGGGGGCACGGGGTTTATTGGTGGGCATGTGGCACGACGTCTGACTGAGGCCGGCCATGAGCTGCATTGTCTGGTGCGCAGCAACAGTGATATGCGCAATTTGCAGGCTTTGGGAGCGCATCTGGTGCTGGGTACGGTAAATGATCGCGCGGCGCTGCATGACGGTATGCAGGGCTGTGATGTGCTGGTGCACATGGCGGGGGTGTACTCATTCTGGGAGCCTGACATGGGTATTCTGGAGCGGGTGAATGTAGGCGGCACGTATCAGGTGATGCAGGCTGCTGCCGCAGCCGGTGTGCGCCAGGTGGTGTACCTGAGCACGGTGGCGGTGTACGGCGTACCAGAGGTGAAGCCTTTCAATGAGGAAACACCGCATGCTGCCAAGTTGACCACACGCTATGCGCGCACAAAGCGCCAGGCGGAGGAGATCGTGCGCCAGGCCGCGGCAGCACATGGGATGGGTCTGGTGGTCTTGCAGCCGGGTGCAGTGATAGGCGCGGGAGATACGCGCGCGACGGGACAGTATTTGACTGCACTGCTGCGCGGGCGTCTGCCGCTGATGTCCTTCAGTGAATCTCAGATGGTGTTTCTGCATGTGGCGGACCTGTGTGAGGCAACAGCGCGCTGTGTGACGGAAACGCGCGCGGTCGGGCAGACGTATTTGTTAGGGGGAACGTCGATGTCGATGTGGGATTATCTGGGGATGATCAGCGAGATCGCGCATGTACGTATGCCGTTTATGAAATTCCCGGTGATCGTGCCCACGATCATGGGCTGGTTCCTGACGCCGCTGTCGAATTTGGTCAAGCGACCGCCGTTGTGGGGCCTGTCGAATGACCAGGTGAGGATGCTGCGGGATGGGTTTGTGTTTGACGGGAGTAAGGCGGAGCGTGAGCTGGGCATCCGCTACCGGTCGCTGCGCAATGCGGTAGCGGATGCGGTGGCGTGGATGCGGATCCCCTCCTAAGCCCCGCTTCGCAGGGACTTCGCCGTCCCCCGAATTGCTTTCGCAATTCAAGGGAGGCACTTTCTAAATTCGTATACCGTGGTTATCGTAAATTTTTGAAGCGCTCGATCACTGTAGATAAGTTTTGGAGGCGTAAATGATTTCTGATCCAATCATATTGATCGCAGGTGGGGCAGCAGGATTCGTTTTGGTATTACTGGTGGTGCTGGTGTTCGTGCTGTTGGCGCAGGTGCGCAAGATGAACACAGGAAACAGCGCAGAGGCAGTGGGCCGTCTGGCCAATGCGATGCAGCAGGAGCAGAGCCAGCTTGCGGCGCTGAACGCGCGCGTGGCCAGCCTGGAGCCGCTGACCGGATCTGTGCAGGCGATGCAGGTCGAGACGCGCGCTGTGGCAGAACGCATCAGTATGGTGGAGCAGGGCCAGCAGTCGATGCACCGCGGGGTGGGGTCTTTGACCAACCAGTCCACTTCGGCGTTGACGGAGTTGAAAACGATCACAAGCAATCTGGCGGCGGCAACAGCCAGCATGCGCACCGAGCTGGAAGTGGCCAAGAGCGACCTGACGGCCCTGCGTTCCAGCACACACGCGCGCCAGGCAGCGGATGCGGCCATGGCGGAGTCGATCCGGCGGCTGGAAATGATCATTGCAGGCACGCAGTCCAAGGGGGCGGCGGGGGAGAATATCCTCGAGATGGTGTTTGCGAAGCTGCCGCCATCCTGGCAGATGCGCAATTTCAAGGTGGACGGCAAGCCGGTGGAGTTCGCTCTGCGCCTGCCGAATGAGCTGGTGCTGCCGATCGACAGCAAATGGCCGGCGACGCATCTGATGGAGCAGCTGGCTTCCAGTGAGGATTTGGCTGAGCAGCAGCGCCTCAAGAAGGAGATCGAGTCGGCGGTGCTGGCCAAGGCGCGTGAGGTGCGCAAATATGTGGACCCGACAGTGACGGTCAATTTTGGCGTGGCTGTAGTGCCCGATTCGGTGTATGACCTGTGTTATGGCATTCAGGCGGATGTATTTCAGATCGGCGTGGTGCTGGTGAGTTACAGCATGTTCGTGCCCTATTTGCTGCTGGTGTTCCAGACGATGCTCAAGTCCAGCCAGGGGTTGGATATGCAGCGTATGGAGGCGTATCTGCATACGGTGAGCGAGAGTATTCAGGCCGTGCAGGATGAGCTGGATGGACGTTTTTCACGCGCGATCACGATGCTTTCCAATTCGCGGGATGACATGCGCGCGCATCTGAGCAAGGCGAGTTCCAGTGCGGCTGGGCTGCGGCTTGGTGGGGGAGAGAACGATGGAGAGGACAAAAATCTCCTGGAATCAAAATGAGGTAAGGTTTTGTAACGTTTGATATTCTGATTAATAGGACAAAATATGTCTTATTAAAGCTTGTGGTAAGGAGAATGGTTATGCCAATCGTTACATCCAAAATTACCAGTAAGATGCTCAAAGGCTTACAGGTTGAAAATACTGCCCGTAATTTTTCGCTGCGCATTGATGAGCCGCAGCAAATGGGTGGTTCAAATTCAGGAATGACGCCCATGGAAGCGATGTTGATCGCGTTAGGGTCCTGCCAGGTGATCGTTGCTGCAGCGTTTGCACAGCATCATAATATTGATCTGCAGGAATTCTGGATCGAAGTGGAAGGGGATATGGACCTGGATGGATTCCAGAAGGGCAAACCCGGCGTGCGGATGGGGTTTCAGGAAGTGCGTTTGACCCCGCACATTAAAAGTACTTCATCCCTTGAAGCGATAAGAGAATTTTTGAAGTTCGTTGAATCACGCTGCCCGGTAACCGATGTGACGGTGAATGGAACGAAGCTTGTTTCTCATGAACCTGTAATTGAATAAAGGCAAGCAGCTTTGCATGTGCCCCTGGTAATTTGCCAGGGGCTTTTTGTTAATTGTTTGCAAGAAATTGGTAAGGCCCTGGTAAATATTTGACGAATCTTATCCTTAATGGTAAGATAGCGTTTGTGAATTACTTCACAAATAAAAATATCTTACTGTTAAGGAGTTCTACACATGGCTACAGCTACATTCAAGGCCACCAGCAAACTGGTGGAAGGTTTACAGGTTGACAATTCGGTGCGCGGTTTTTCCCTGCGCATGGACGAGCCCGCCAATTTGGGCGGCACCGATACCGGTATGAACCCGGTTGAGGGTTTGCTGGCTGCGTTGGGTTCCTGCCAGGTGATCGTGGCAGCGGCATTTGCCAAATCACAGGGTATTGACCTGCAGGATTTCTGGGTTGAATTGGAAGGCGATCTGGACCCGGATGGTTTCCTGAAGGGTAAAGAAGGCGTACGCATGGGTTTTTCCGAAGTGCGCTTGACCCCGCACATCAAGACCAGTAACTCTCCCGAAGAAGTTGCCAAATTCGTTGAGTTCATCAAGTCCCGCTGCCCGGTGGGTGATGTGATGTCGAATGGCACGCAGATTGTTGTAGGCGAATCAGTTATCGAGTAGTCGCCAGACAGAAAAAATGCAGCCCTTTGGTTTCAAGCCAGAGGGCTGTTGTTTTTCGGGATTCGGGATTAGGCAATTAGGAAACTAATCAGTTCCTGTTTGACCGATTGACTGGTTGACGTTCTTACTTCCAGCGGGCTTTTTCTTTCAGTTCATCCAGGTAGGCTTCGTGCTTTTTGAGGTCTTCATGGTAGATCTCCCGATAGAAATTGATCAGTTGCTGCATATGGTGGATGGCCTCATCGAGGTCGTCCATTTTTTCATAGAGCAAACCGATCTGCCATTCTGCTTCGACTTCGGCAATGCGGTCATTATCAGCGATGGCGTTTTCCAAAGCCTGTTGGTAATATTCCAGGGCTTCATCGTATTGTCCAAGGAAATTGAAGGTTTTGATCAGGTTTTCGATGGCGGTTTTCTCCGCTTCGCGGCTGCCAGTCATCTGGAAAATGTTGATGGCGAGCTGGAGAGGCTCGATGGCCTGCTCGTGCTGTTCAAGGGCGATGTAGCTGCTGGCGAGACCAAGTAGTGCTGCGCCCTCGCCTTTAAGGGCATGCAGTTGGCGGGTTACATCCAACTGCTGGAGATAGTATTCGCTGGCTTTCTCATGCTGACCGAGCGTGGTGTGGACCTGTGCCAGACTCGCGAGGTTTTTGCACTGGCCAGGGCGGTTGCCGATCTCCCACTCTACGTCCATGGCCTGTTGGAAGTAGGGGATGGCTTCTTCGTGTTTTTCGAGTTGCAGATATATTCGCCCCAGCTTGTTGAGCAGATCGGCTTCTTCGCGCTTATCCTGGGTCTCACGGGCGGATTTCAAGTCTTCCTTTAGCCACTTGATGTCTTCTTTTGTGGGAATCTCGATCAGATCAGGTGCGGCATCGGAATTGGTATCGGTATCCTCCAGGGCAAGGAGTTCGTCTTCGACCTGTTTGTTGTTGAAAAGGATGATGCCTAGAACAACGGCTGCGGCAATAGCGATCATGAAGCCTGAGGATGCGTCCATGTTTCCTCCCGTGGGGTGTGGGTTGACCTAATTATAAAGTAATCAGGCGAACAGTTTTCTGAAATTTGAAATAACGTCAATCAGGCAACCGTTGACCAGTAGATTTGTTCCTGATTGACATATCGACTGATTGACCGTTTTTATAAAAGCCTTTGACAAACAGAGAAAAATACCCGATAACGAAATAGAATAAATATTCTGTATTTGAACAGCAAAAAAAGCTATTTTTGGGAGGAAGTATGCAAGAGCTAAAGGGGACGGCCGCATGAAGGGTGGGGTGACGCAGCTGGTTTTTCTGCCAGACAGGAAGACCTTCATTTTGCTGGAATCAGCGTTGGCGCCGGAGGAACTAGCGCGGGCAGTGCTGCACGGCCGCTGGCAGCCGCCGCACCGTATCCGGCAGCGGCGTTTCATGTTACCCAGCAGGGGGATGTGGTTGTGGTGAGTGTAGACGAGGAGCATTTGCCCTCTGTGCCGCCAGCGCCTCGGTTGACGCGGCGTCAGCGTGAGGTGCTGCAGTGCCTGGCGGAGGGTTTGACAAACAAGCAGATCGCGCGGCAGTTGGGGATGTCTCAGCGCACGGTGTTCAATCATCAGATGGCTTTGAAGCGACTTCTGCGGGTGAACACGTTGGCCCAGGCGGCAGCAGTGGGGACGATGATGGGGCTGTGCCAGCCGGTTGCCAGTGAAGAGGGCAGTTTATAATTCGCAAATCATAATTTTCGTTGGGGGAAGATTAGACAGCCTGCCAGATCTGGTAGAGGGCGAGGTTGCCTTCTTTGCCGTCGGAGTCAAATTCCATCTGGATATCAAAGCCGCTGTTGGCGGCAAGGTCGGCAAGTTCTGCGCGGTTGAAGTGGTGCACGTAGCGCAGGCCAACCTGTTCCTTTTGCCCGGGGAGGATGTGACGCCAGTCGAGGAGGGTGTCGCCGGGGTCGAGGTCATCTTCGGGAATATCGGCAGTGCTCCAGGGGAGGATGCGTTTGCGCCAGCGGGGGCTGTTCATGAACTGCCATTCGGAATGGATGAAGGTTCCGCCAGGGGAGAGTAAACTGCGCACTTGCCTGAGCAAGGCGAGGCGGGCGGCGGTATCGGGGATGTGGTGCAGGGCTGCGAAGGCGAATATGCCATCGTATTGCTTATCAGGCAGTGCTGCGGTCCAACGATGATTGCCAAGGTCAACCTGGTGATAGGTGACGGTAAGGTCGGGAGCGGGCAGATGTTGGGCGACGGCTTTGCGGGCTTCGGCGAGCAGGACGGGGCTGAAGTCGAGGCCGGTGTAGCCGCCCGTGCGTTTCTGCTCAATCCACTGCAAGCCGAGGGCGCCGGAGCCGCAGCCGAGGTCGAGCCAGTGACCATGTGGGGGGATGGTGTCTTTCAGCAGGCGATGGATGCCGGGCTGGATGCGGCGACGGGTGTGGGCGAAGGCGTCACCGAAGGTCTGGTAGAATTTACGGTTAAGCGTGAGAAGCTGCTGGCGGGTGGTTTCTTGCATGGATTAGATTATACACTGGGAGTGGAAATAAATATCTCTCGCAAAGCCGCAACCCCTCCTCGAGGAGCGTCCCCCGAATTGCAAAGAACGCAATTCAAGGGAGGCACATGGTTCGTTCGCGTGTAATAGAGATCCTATGGCAATGAGAATTGAAGACGCAAAGAAGAGATTAGAGGCGATTAGACGATTGTTCCCAGTGCGATGGAGTTTTCTATATTGATGGTGAGATCGCCGCGCTTTGGCTCCGCCTTCGCTCGCGATGACATGATAGTGGTGATTTTGATAGTTGATATTCAAGCTGGAAGATGATGACAGAACAAGAATTTAAGAAGTGGAAGAAAGAACGGGAATATGACCCGGTGAAGATGGAAGTGGCGCACAGACTGTTGGCGTTGATTCGCGAGGGGGCGGAGGTGATGCCGACGGTGCGCGCCAATCCGCTGGCCAAGGGGGGATATGTGGCCAAGCATCATTTGGTGACGGCTTATCGCGAGAAGGTGGCAAGCGGCGAGTGGCCGGAGGATCCGTCCCTGCTGGCGCGTATCCGCATGAAGCCGGGGCGCACGCTTTCGGGTGTGACGACGGTGACGGTGCTGACAGCGCCGTGCGACTGCCCTGGTGAGTGTGTATTCTGCCCCAATGACAGCCGCATGCCGAAGAGTTACCTGCCGGATGAACCGGGCGCGGCGCGGGCGTTCCAGAATGCGTTTGACCCTTATAAACAGGTGCGCTCGCGGATCGATGCCTATGAAGCGGTGGGGCATCCCACCGAAAAGATCGAGCTGCTCATACTGGGTGGGACGTGGCATGCGTATAGCCGTGAATATCGCGAATGGTTCGTGGGGCGCTGTTTTGATGCGATGAATGAGCACGACATGGAACATCTGGCCGATGCGCAGCATTTCAATGAGACAGCACGCCATCGCAATGTGGGGCTGGTGATTGAGACACGGCCGGATGAGATCAACCCGGCGGAGTTGGCCGAGATGCGCCGCCTGGGTGTGACGAAGGTGCAGATGGGGGCGCAGAGCCTGGATGATGAGATCCTGCTGCTGAACAAGCGCGGCCACAGCGTGGATGACCTGCTGCGGGCGACGGCGCTGCTGCGCGCGGGGGGCTTCAAGATCGTGCTGCACTGGATGCCCAACCTTCTGGGGACGACGCTGGACTCGGATCGTGAGGATTTTGGACGTTTGTGGGTACCGGCTTCAGAAGGGTTGGGATTTTCCCCGGATGAGTTGAAGATCTATCCCACGCAGCTTTTGGAGGGCACTGAATTATTTGACCGTTGGGCGGCGGGGGCGTACCGGCCCTATACCACTGAGGAATTGATCGATCTGATCGCAGATATCAAGCCAGGCATTCCACCATATTGCCGCGTGAATCGCGTGATCCGTGATATTCCATCCACGCATGTGGTGGAGGGAAATAAACATACCAACCTGCGCCAGGACGTGTTTAAGGAATTGAAACGCCGCGGACAGGTGTGCCGCTGTGTGCGCTGCCGCGAGGTGCGCGGGGAAAAAGTGCAGCCGGAGACGCTGCGCCTGGTAGATGAGATCTATCATCCTGCTTTTGCTGAAGAGCATTTTCTTTCGTATGTGACGCCGGATGACAAATTGGCGGGGTATTTGCGCCTTTCGCTGCCATCAGCGGATGCGCCGGATACGGGGATGGCTGATCTGGATGGTGCGGCTTTGATTCGCGAGGTGCATGTGTATGGACAGTCGGTGGAGGTGGGGGAATCGCGAGAGGGGGCGGCGCAGCATATCGGTCTAGGTACGCAGCTGCTGGAGCGGGCGGAGGAAGTTGCAAAGTCAGCTGGTTTTGCAAGGCTGGCTGTCATCGCTGCGGTGGGAACCCGGGTGTACTACGAGTCGCGCGGTTTTGAGCGCAGTGATCTATATATGGTGCGATCTATTCTTTGATCAGGTAAAGGTATTATGCTCCCATCCTGGGTGAAACGTCTCGGACCAACAAAATTCTTGATCATTTTAACCATGCTCGCTGTTCTGATCTCAGTGGGGATATCATGGGTGTTGAATGTGGCACTGCGTGCTGAATTTACTCTGGTGGGGTTGTCCATTTCTGTAACGGCGCCCTTGGTGATCACCCCTTTGATCGGTTTTTTCTTTGTGAGAGTATTGTTTGAACTGGATGCAGCCCGTGCGCAGCTTAAGCTGTTAGCGGAAATTGATGATCTGACGCAAGTGTATAACCGACGCTTTTTCATGAAGCGCGCAGAGTATGAGTTGGCGCGTGCGCGGCGGTATGGTCAGGTTTTTTCAATGCTGTTGTTTGATCTGGATGATTTCAAGCAGATCAATGACGAATTTGGACATCCTGCGGGGGATGCGCTTCTGCGGATGGTGGCAAATGTGGCAAACGAGGAATCGCGGGAAGTAGATGTTCTGGCGCGTCTGGGTGGGGATGAATTCGGTTTTTTGATCCCGGGTTTGGATCAGGACGAGGCGTTATCTTTTGCTGACCGCATGCGGGAAACCATCGCTGCGTCTTGTGTTGTGTACCGTAGTGAAGAAATTTGTACGACGATCAGTGTGGGGGTGATCACCTGGGATACAAGTATCAATGATCTGGAAACGTTGATCTTCTTAATGGACCAGGCACTGTATGAAGCAAAACACGGGGGGAAGGACAGGACCGTTCTATCAAAATTCGGGGCGAATGCACAGGGAGAATTTTCAGCTTTTCTGGAATAAATAACACTGGTAAAATTATTACAGAATAAGTCTGGAGAATGGGGCTATGTTACCGGATTGGACTAAGAAAATTGGAAAGCTAAATTCCTTATTGCTATTAACCATTGTTTCCACTTTGGTATCGATTGGTATTTCCTGCTCATTGCGGTTGAGCATGGGAACGTATACTGGTTTTCGTTCGCTTGTTTACGCGATGGTCATTCCCTTGGTGATGACGCCTTTATTCGGGTATTTTTTTCTTAATTTGTTGTTTGAGTTAGATGAAGTGAAGAACCAGTTGACAGTTTTATCGCTGACAGATGATTTGACAGGATTGTATAACCGGCGGTATTTCCTTGAACAGGCGGAAAAGGAACTGTCACGTTCACAGCGATATGAGCACGAATTCACGCTGCTTTCTTTTGACATCGATGATTTCAAATCAATCAATGATAGATATGGACATCCGGCCGGAGACAGGGTGTTGAGCGCGGTGGCTGAAGTGTGTCGAGAAGAAAGTCGCGAGAGCGATGTGCTGGCACGGTTGGGGGGAGATGAATTTGCTGTTCTGATACCGGAGTTGGGTCAGGATTGTGCCTTGAAATTTACGAATCGGTTGAAAAAGCTTTTCTCGGAAACAGAGATATCTTATCATGGACATAGGTTTCATTTTACTGTGAGCATGGGGATTGTAAGCTGGACGCCGGAGATCACTGATCTGGAGGCGATGCTTTACTTGCTGGATAAGGCTTTGTATGTTTCAAAGAAAAATGGGAAGAATAGAGCCAGCGTGGCGGAGCCGGGGGATTTTCGAGAAGACAGCTTTGTGAATTTGAGTTAACGCGGAGATTTGAGCCTTCGCGTTTTTGGTTAAAGTGTTATCCTGGGAAAAGATCCTTAAGAACGCCGGGGGCGAATTCTTTGACTGTGGCGTGACTGATGGCGTTTTGCTTGCAGATGGCTTCGTAAAGATGGGCGCTGGGGCGGGGGGTGCGGACCTGGGTTTCCCGGTCGAATATCCACAGACCAAAGCGCATGTCCCAGCCGCGTTCCCATTCAAAATTATCGATCAGCGACCAGAGGTAGTAACTGCGCACGGGGATATTATGGTTGAGTGCACGCCAGACCTGGTGTAGATGCGAAACGATGTACTTGCGCCGGAAATCATCTCCGGTGTCTTCGACACCGTTTTCGGTGATGTGGATGGGCAGGCCGTATCGATTTGCCCAGTTGAGGCCCTCAAACAGGCCTACGGGGTAATTGACATTAAAGTTGAAGGGAGAGGGTTCAGCGCCGGGCGGGTGGCTGTGTGTCTGGAAGAGGTCCTTGGGGGAGAGGCAGAAACTGGTCATTTCACAGGTGTAGTAATTGATGCCGAAGAAGTCCTGGGTGCCGGCAGCAGCAGGCAAGCGTGTGGACTTGTGGAGGAAGCGCACACGGCCGTTAGCGAGCGCCATTGGAAACAAGTTGTTGAAGGATTGGTGGTTGACGGCCACTACAAGGGCATCCAGGGGAGAGTATTTGTGTTTGGGCATGAAGCCGTGATATTGGTGGGCCATGCCGACCTGGGCTTCGGGTTGGATCTCATGGATGGCGTGGTAGGCGCGGGCGTGGCTGCGAATAACATTTAGCACTGAATGGTAAGCAGCGGCAAGGTCGTTTTTGCCGGGGGGAAAGACGCATTCGATATAGCTGCTGTACATGTCTACATTGGGTTCGTTGATGGTGACCCATTCGCTGCAGTATTCCTTGAGAGCGGGGATTGCGCGGCGCACAAAGGCTTCAAACAGGGCGGGGCTGTCATCGTTTTCCCAGCCGCCGGTTTCGGCAAGCCAGAGGGGCAGGGTGAAATGCTGCAGGGTGACCATGGGGTGCAGGCCGCGCTCTTGCATGCCTTGCAAGATGGCACGATAGCGGTCAAGGGCGTTCTCATCCCAGCGGTCTGTGGCGGGCTGGATGCGGCTCCACTCAATAGAAAGGCGGTGAGCGTTCTGGCCAGCTTCGGCGGCGCGATCAAGATCTTCGCGCCAGCGGCCATTCCACCAGTCACAGGCCAGGCCAGCCGTGTCGCCTTTGTGGATGCGGCCGGATTCTTTTTCCCAGGCGGCCCAATCGTTGTTATCATTGCCGCCTTCAACCTGATGCGATGCGGTGGCGGTGCCCCAAATGAAGCCTTCGGGGAAGTGATAAGTGGCTTGCGGCATGGCGGTCTCCTTGCGTGATATGAGCGGGTCTAGCCTTCCTTTGAACGCTGGTGGGCGGCCTTGATAAATATTTCCTGCGCATTACGGGCTGTGCGCTCTGAGCGTGGTTTGAGGTGTCGGTTATTGCCATCGGGCAGCATGAGGCGCGCCTTGACATTGTCTTCCATTAATACCTTGAGAATATAGGTGCGGATGCGGCGGGTTAGCTTGGGGTCTTCCACAGGGAAAAGGACTTCCACACGGCGGTTGAGGTTGCGTGGCATAAGGTCAGCGCTGCCCATATAGATCCTGGGTTTACCTTCATTGCGGAAATAGTAGATGCGGCTGTGTTCCAGGAAGCGGCCCAGGATACTGACCACACGGATATTCTCACTCATCCCTTTGATCCCCGGGCGCAGGGAACAGATGCCGCGCACGATGAGATCGATTTTCACGCCAATCTGGGAGGCCTGGTAAAGCAGCTTGATGAGGGGCGGATCAACCAGCGAGTTCATCTTCAAGATGATGTGTCCTCTGCCGCCGTTTTGCTGCACTTCCATTTCATGGCGGATCATTTCTTCAAACTGACCGCGCAGGTTGATGGGGGCAACAAGAAGCTTGCGGTAGTCTTGTTTTAGTGAATAGCCTGTCAGATAATTGAACAAATCGGAACAGTCTGCACCGATATCCGGGTCGCAGGTGAACATGCCCACGTCTTCATAGAGTTGGGCAGTGATATGGTTATAGTTGCCGGTGCCGAGGTGAACGTAGCGGCGGATATGGTCGCCTTCCTTGCGCACCACGAGGGCGATCTTGCAATGGGTCTTGAGACCCAGCAGGCCGTAGGTAACGTGCACGCCTTCCTGTTCCAGAATGCGTGCCCAGCCAATGTTGGATTCTTCGTCAAAGCGGGCTTTGAGTTCCACCAGGACAGCCACCTGTTTGCCGTAGTCGCGGCGGGCTTCCAGCAGGGCCTGTACAACTGGAGAGTTCTTTCCTACGCGGTAGAGGGTCATCTTGATGGCCAATACCTGAGGGTCGCTGGCGGAAGCGCGCAGGAACGCAACCACGGGGGCAAAAGATTCGTAGGGATGGTGTACGAGGATGTCATTCTTGCGCATGCGGGAAAAGATGGAAATGCTGGGATCATCGAGCGCCTTACGCAATTGCGGTGGCATTGCCGGTACGAAGGATTTGTATTTTAAGGAGTAGCGGTCTACCTTTGTCAATTGCATCAATTTGCTGAAGCTGAGCGGGGTATCCATGAAGTAGACATCTTTGGGGTCCATTTCCAGGTTTTCTTCGAGGATCTCGCGGATATAGTCGGGCATGTTCTTATTGACCAGCAAGCGGACCACACGTCCAAAGCGGCGCTTGCGGACGTTCTCTTCCATGGTTTCGAGCAGGTCTACGGCTTCCAGTTCCTGGATCTCGAGGTCGGCGTTGCGGGTGACATGGAAGGGATGGGCTTCAAGGATCTCCATACCAGGGAAAAGATCATTCAGGTTGGCCATGATGACCTGGCTGTTCCACACGAAATAGTGATTGTGTGGCACAGTGCCGTCTTTGCGGACGCCGCCTGAAGAGCGCTTGATGGGCACAAGGTGCGGCAGGGTGTCAGGCACTTTGACGCGTGCAAAATGCTGTGTGCCTTCACGGTCACAGATGAGGACGGCCAGGTTGAGGCTGAGGTTGGAGATATGTGGGAAGGGGTGGCCGGGGTCAAATGCCAGGGGAGTGAGCACAGGGAAGACAACTTCGTCGAAGTAGGCATCCACTGATGTGCGCTGCTTTTCGTTGAGTTCATCATAGTTGAGGATATGGATACCGGCTTCGTCAAGAGCGGGTTTCAGTACCTTGTGGAAATAGTCGCGCACTTCTTCCATTAAGGTGCGCGCTTCCTTACGGATGGCGGCCAACTGCTCAGCGGGGGTGAGGCCGTCAATGGATAAGTCCGTCATGCCGGTCAGGTTCTGGATGATAAGACCGCCTACGCGTACCATGAAGAATTCATTCATATTGGAGCCAACGATGGCGAGGAATTTCACACGCTCCAGCAAGGGATTGCTTTCATCTTTGGCTTCTTCAAATACACGCCACTGGAAAGCGAGGAGCCCCAGCTCGCGGTTGATGTAATTGGTGGGGTTATCGAGGTTCTCAATGTCGAAGGGGATCTTGGGGTTATCTGCCATGCT
>Ga0180435_10004749_pt1 | contig 13332 bp, 13 predicted proteins | sample SS_ome_3_FD_132467 | JGI IMG/M metagenome (GOLD analysis project Ga0180435, IMG submission 132467) | Hypersaline lake sediment archaeal communities from the Salton Sea, California, USA - SS_3_S_1 metaG | ecosystem: Environmental > Aquatic > Non-marine Saline and Alkaline > Hypersaline >... | reverse complement strand
AGAAGTCAGGAAAAGTATTGCTGGTTTTCGTTTTGCCTGGGGAAAACATAATTTTAACATCGGCGTTAGTATTGGCATGGTGCTGGTCGATAAGGACAGCAGCCTTTCAGATGCCATGAGCCAAGCGGATTCGGCCTGCTATGTGGCGAAGGAGCAGGGACGTAATCGCTATCACCTGGCCGAGGAGGGAGATACGGATATCCTGCGTCATCGCGGTGAGATGGAATGGGTGCAGCGTATAGGGGATGCCTTTGAAAACGAGCGCTTCAAACTGTATTGTCAGCCGATTGTTCCGCTGCGTCCTGATCAGCATGAGGTGCCCCATCATGAGATTCTGATCCGCATGCTGTCGCCAGAGGGTGCTCTGATATCCCCGGTAGAATTCCTGCCCGCTGCGGAACGTTATGACCTGATGCCTACGATTGATCGCTGGGTGATACGCACCGTGTTCTCATCGTTTGAACGCCTGGATCAGCAGGCCCTCAGTGGTGGCATCAATATCAATCTCTCGGGCCAGACACTGGGTGATGTACTGTTCCATGATTTTGTTTTTGAGCAGATGGAGAAATACCAGGTGCCACCCGATGCGATCTGTTTCGAGGTTACGGAAACCGCCGCAATCGGTCATCTGGATACAGCCCTGAGTTTTATGACAGATTTGCGTGAGCGAGGCTGTCGATTCGCCCTGGATGATTTTGGCACTGGCATGAGTACCTTCTCATATCTGCGAAAGCTGCCGCTGGATTATCTGAAAATAGATGGCAGCTTTGTCCGTGATATGGACAAGGACGAACTCATGTCTGCCATGGTAAGCTCGATCAACCATATCGGCCATGTGCTTGGGCTCAAGACCACAGCCGAGTTTGTTGAGAACGAGAAAATAAGAGGGGCTTTACAGGGAATGGGCGTCGATTATGTCCAGGGTTACGGGGTAGGCAAGCCTTTCCCGTTTGACGATCTGCTACAGGGATAGTGCTGTGAAGTGTTCTTTTCGCAGGGCGCTATGGACCCTGTTTATCCTTCTGTTCGTCTTCCTCTCAGGCTGTTCCAGCAAACAGTCCATGGTTCGGGAAGAAAAAAATCCCGACCCCTGGGAAGGCGTGAATCGCAAGATCTATGTCTTCAATGACACCCTCGATAGTAATATTTTCCGGCCTGTCGCCAAAGGTTACCAGGCCGTAGTGCCGGATCCGATTGAGACCGGTGTTTCCAATTTTTTCGGCAACCTCAACGACGTGCGTACCGCACTTAATAATGTCCTGCAGCTCAAACTGGTCGATGGAGCATCGGATACTGGTCGATTCCTGGTTAACTCAACCGTAGGTATTGTCGGTATTATCGATGTGGCCTCGAAAATGGGGCTGGAAAAACATAACGAGGATTTTGGGCAGACACTGGGTCACTGGGGGGTCGCATCAGGGCCTTACATCATGATTCCTTTTCTCGGACCTTCAACCGTTCGAGATGGTCTCGCACTTCCGGTCGATTTCTATACCTCGCCTCAGACCTTCCTGACTGAAGAGGTGGCCATACGTAACAGCCTGTGGGCACTGAAGTTTGTTAACCAGCGCGCTGAACTGCTGAGCCTGGACGTGGTGCTGGAAGACGTGGCGTATGACAAGTATGAACTGCTCAGGAACGCCTACCTGAGTCGACGTGACTTCCTGGTAAGTGATGGTCAGTCTCAGCAACAGCAGGACGAAATGATTGATGACCTGGAAGAGCTCGAGGAACTAGAGGAACTGGAAGAGTTAGAGGAGCTGGATGCGCTGGATGAAGCTGAGGAGCCTGCGTAGATTGATCCTGGTGCATTCCACGGCCGGAAAATATGTTAAGCGTGCTACACTGCAGGGCATTTAAATTCTGGCTAAAGACCGGTGCTGCAGATACTCCGATCCTTTCTTGAAATTGCCCTCCTGATTAGGCCGCCGCAGGAATTGCCAGCGTCGCGTAGCCTGATGTACCTGGCCGTTATTACCTACGCCCTGATAAGCCTGTTACTGATCTGGCCCAAGCTTGGCGCCCTGGTTGGACTGTTGCTGGTTATCGCCGAAGTCATGGTGATTTCGATCTTTATCCAGCTCATTCTTTATGTAAAAAAACACCCCGGTCGTTTCGTTCAGGCACTCACAGCGGTGATGGGCGCAGGGGCCGTTATTAGTGTGCTCATGCTGCCGCTGGTATATGGCGTTTATACGGCCGGTGGCGTAGAGCAGGTCTCTTCAATGGTATTGCTGGCCATTTATATCCTGTTTGCCTGGTCACTGACCGTGAATGCCTTTATTTTCCGTCACGCCTTTGATCTGCCCAGCCTGTTTATCGGTATTGTTTATTCTCTAGGCCTGTACATCCTGTCTGAGGTGATTATGGCGATACTGTTTGGCAGCAAACTGGTGGCCTCATGAAAATTCATATTCTAGGAATCTGTGGCACCTTCATGGGTGGCATTGCAGGGCTGGCCAGGGAGGCCGGTCACGAGGTTTCAGGATCAGATGCCCAGGTCTATCCACCGATGAGTGACCAGTTGCGTGCCCTGGATATCGAATTACAGGAGGGCTACCTGCCCGAGCACCTGGACCCTGAGCCGGACTGTGTCGTGGTGGGTAACGTCATGAGCCGTGGCAACCCGGCCATAGAGGCAGTACTGGATAAAGGCCTGCGCTATACCTCGGGCCCACAGTGGCTACATGAAAATATCCTGCAGGAGCGCTGGGTACTGGCGGTAGCTGGTACGCATGGCAAAACGACTACCACGAGTATGCTGGCCTGGATCCTGGAAGATGCCGGGCTGAATCCGGGCTTTCTCGTTGGCGGTGTTCCTGAGAACTTTGGCTGTTCTGCGCGACTGGGCGAAGGTCCTTTCTTCGTGGTCGAGGCCGATGAATATGACACGGCCTTTTTCGATAAGCGTTCCAAGTTCGTGCATTACCATCCACGCACCCTGGTCCTGAACAACCTCGAGTTTGATCATGCCGATATCTTTGATGACCTGGCCGCGATTCAAAGGCAGTTCCATCATCTGCTGCGTACTGTGCCGGGTAACGGACTGATTATTCATCCGACTGGTGAGCCGAACCTGGATACCGTACTGGAGATGGGCTGCTGGACACCAGTGGAATCTCTGGGGCAGGGTGGTGACTGGCAGTACCGACTGCTCAGGGAGGATGGCAGCGTCTTCGAGGTTATGCTGGGTGATGAAGTCGTCGGCACGGTGAAATGGGACATGATCGGTCTGCATAATGTGAACAATGGCCTGGCCGCGCTGGCGGCTGCGCGTCATGCTGGTGTACCGGTAGCCAGTGGTATCGAGGCCCTGGGCAGGTTTAAAGGCGTGAAGCGGCGCATGCAGTTGCGCGGTGAACTGGGTGGTGTACGTGTCTATGACGATTTTGCGCATCATCCCACGGCCATCACCTCCACGATTGATGGCCTGCGCAACCGGGTTGGGCAGGAGCGTATTATTGCGGTGCTGGAGCCACGTTCGAATACCATGCGTATGGGTGTGTACCAGGAGGCGCTTGCCGATTCCCTGGCGGGTGCCGACGAGGTACACATGCTGGATCCGGGTGATCTGGGCTGGGATTTACAGGCTGCAATGTGCTCTCTTGGTGAAAAAGCCAAGGTATACAGCGATATTGAGAAACTGTTATCTTTTCTCATTCAAGTGGTCCGCGAGAATGACCACATACTAATTATGAGTAACGGTGGCTTTGGCGGCCTGATCGAGCGACTGCTCGAGGGCCTGGAGTCCCGGGCGAGGACCACCTGAAGAGCGTGTTAGATGAGTAGACCTCCAGCCTTCCACAACATACCCGATGCGATAGGCAAATATCTCATCAAGGGTGAGCTGGGCAAAGGCTCCATGGGCATGGTGTATGAAGGTTTTGATCCCTTCGTACAGCGCAGGGTCGCCATCAAGATTGCGCTCAGTGATCCAAATGCCGGCAAGGACAGCACCTTCCAGCGCTCCTTCTTCACCGAGGCCCATGCGGCCGGCAAGTTGCAGCACCCCCATATCGTTTCTGTTTACGATGCCGGTGTCGAGGGCTACCAGAATTATATCGTCATGGAATATGTCCATGGCCATACCCTGCGCGACTTCCTGCCTGAAAAGAAACGCCTGCCAGTTTCTGATGTCATCGATATTATCTTCAAGTGCGCCAAGGCCCTGGATTTCGCGCATCGTGAAGGTGTGGTCCATCGTGATATCAAACCGGCGAACATCATGCTGTCTGACGATAACGTGGTGAAGATCATGGACTTCGGTATCGCGCAGCTGGAGTCGATGGAGTCAGGAACAGCAACCCAGTCACAGGGAAATGTTGGCTCACCCTATTACATGTCGCCGGAGCAGCTCAGTGGTGACAATATCGGGCCACAAAGCGACATCTATGCACTGGGCGTGGTGCTTTACCAGATGTTGACGGGGCGTCCACCCTTTGTGGCTGAGAACTATCATTCGCTGATGTACCAGATCATGAACGTCGATCCCCCTGATGTTCGTGACTGCTGCAAGAACCTGCCCGAGTCACTGGCCCTGATTATCAAGCGTGCCATGGCGAAAAACATGGATGAGCGCTTCAAAACCGGGCAGGAGTTTGCCAATGCACTGAGTAGCCTGTTTGATGAGCTACGCTATGCGGGTAAGCAGATCGAAGATGTTGAGAAGCTGGAGATGCTTTCTCAACTGGCCTTTTTCCAGGGATTCGAGAAACATATCATCAACGCCATCATGCAGGTGGCAACCTGGATCAACTTCGAAGTCGGTGACACCATTATCAATGAAGGTGATATCGACGATACCTTCTACATCATGGTTACCGGTACCGCCGAGGTGACCAAGAGCCGTCGCACGATTGGCTGGCTCTACAAGGGTGACTGTTTTGGTGAGATTGGTTTTCTGACACACCAGAAACGTACTGCGACTATCATTGCCAAGAGTTCTCTGACACTGATGAAACTCAACGCCACGGTCATGGAAGAGGTGTCAGAAAGTGGTCAGTTACGTTTCTACAAGTCGTTTACCGAGGCGCTAATCAAGCGTCTTTCCCAGACCAACAAGCAGCTGACCGAGGTGTCACAGAAGTCTGATGGCGATTAAGACCCTGACAGTAGCCATTACGGGGGCCTCCGGTATCCAGTATGGACTGCGCCTGCTTGAGGTGCTGGCTCAGAGCAAGATTCAACTACGTGTTCTGATATCTCGTCCGGCCCAGGTCGTGGCGACCATGGAAACCGATCTGGACTTGCCGGGCCAGACAGGCGAGCAGGAGGTGTTTCTGACCGAGTACTGTAAGGCCGAACCCGGTCAGATCCAGGTATATGGGCGAGAGCAGTGGTCCGCGCCGGTGGCCAGTGGTTCCGGCGTGTCGGATGCCATGGTTGTCTGCCCCTGTACCACGGGTACCCTGTCGTCATTAGCCACGGGGGCCAGTCGTAGCCTGATCGAGCGAGCCGGAGATGTCTCGATCAAGGAACGTAAACCGATGATCCTGGTCGTGCGCGAGACACCTTTCTCCAGTATTCATCTGGAAAACATGCTGCGACTGAGTCAGGCCGGTGTCACGATCATGCCAGCCAATCCCGGTTTTTATCATCGGCCGGAGCAGGTCGAGGACCTGATTGATTTCATGATCGCGCGTATACTGGATCATCTGGATATTCCGCAGGATCTGATGCCTCAGTGGGGCACGTCCTGAGTCAGCTGATGGGTATTGTCGGATGATGAACAGACTACCTCTCTTTCCTCTCAACACGGTACTTTTCCCTGGTGGCCTGCTGCCACTCAAGGTTTTTGAGCCTCGCTATCTCGACCTGGTCAGTGATTGCATGCGCAACAATACGGGCTTTGGTATCTGTCTGATTCGTGAGGGCCAGGAGGCAGGGGAGCCCGCGACGGTGCATGAAATCGGGACCATGGTAAACATCGTGGACTGGGAACGGCGTAGCGATGGGCTGCTGGGCATACTGGTTCATGGCGAGCGTCGCTTCAGGGTGAAATCGACCCGTACCGAGAAAAATGGCCTGCTCGTTGCAGATGTCGAATACCTGCCCTTCGAGCCCCATAGCGTAATTCCCGAGGAATTTCGCTCCATGAGCGAGATGCTGGGCAGGATTATGAAAGAACTGGGAGCACCCTATGATCGGCTGGAGATCCATTATGATCTGGCCGATGAGGTCTGTGCCCGCCTGACGGAATTGCTGCCCCTGCAGATGGAGATCAAGCAGCAGATACTGGAAATGGAAGACCCACTGTCTCGCCTGTTTGCCCTGCGCGACGCTATGCGCGATATCAAGATGGCTTCCTGAAACCACACTCTCATTATTAGTAAATTCTAATGGTTCGGATGTTGTGCTAACATTGCGCCATTCAACGCGGTTGACCCCGCTTTTTGCCATCCGAATTTCAGGAGACTGCTCGTGCCTGCCATCGATATGACCACCGAAAGTTTTGAAGAAACCATCACTAACAACGATATCGTGTTCGTTGATTTCTGGGCGACCTGGTGCGGTCCCTGTAAGTCTTTCGCGCCGATCTATGAGTCGATGGCAGAAAAATACCCCGATATTGTGTTTGCCAAGGTAAACACTGAAGAGCAGCAGGAACTAGCCGCACAGTTCCAGATTCGTTCTATTCCTACCCTGATGATTTTCCGTGAAAAGGTCATTCTGTTTGCACAGCCTGGCATGCTCATGGAGCAGCAGATGGAAGAGCTAATCAAGCAGGTTAAGGAACTCGACATGGCCAAGGTTCATGAAGAGATTGCTCAGCAGCAGGCCTAGGAAGGTCAGCCCGGCTAAGCAGGGTTTTTTTACCAGTTAGAAAGAAAAGACCCCGCTCACTGGCGGGGTCTTTTTTTATATGTAGATTAATCCATCATAGACATTCGCCTGACGGCCCTGTCGGGCTATGATGGCGAAACGTAATCTGCGATGCGATCAGGGGAGCGTCAGGATTGAATTTTGTCATTAGCCAGATGGGGGCATTGATCCTCTGTGGACTAGTCTGGCGTATTATTCGTCCCGGTGGCCTCGATGCCGACTCCACTCGCCAGGTGCTGACCTCGGTAGTTTATTACCTGTTGCTCCCCGCCCTGGTGCTGAAGGTATTGTGGAGCGCGCCACTTGGTCTGAACTCTGTAGCCATTGCTGCTGTGGCTGCCGCTGGTGTCCTGTTTGCCATACTACTGAGCTGGCAGATCTGTCGTTCCTGTAAGCACTCTGGTCGGGTAACCGGGGCCGTGATACTCGCCGCGGCCTTCCCCAATGCGACCTACATGGGGCTGCCGGTGCTCGAAAGCATTTTTGGTGAGTCCGGCCGCAGTATCGCAATTCAATATGACCTGTTTGCCTGTACGCCCCTGCTGTTGACGGTGGGTGTGCTGGTCTCCCGTTATTTTGGTGAAGGCGGCAGGCAGGCCAATGTCATGAAGGAGCTGTTGCATGTGCCGCCACTCTGGGCTGCGGTTGCTGCGGTCATCCTGAACAGTATGGAGGTGCCGTTTCCGATATGGCTGGAGTCCTGGTTAGGGTTGCTGGCTGCCGGGGTGGTTCCCCTGATGCTATTTTCTCTCGGTTTGGGGCTGCGCTGGGATACCTGGCGACCGGCCCATCTGCCTAAACTCATACCCGTCGTTCTGTTACAGCTGATACTGACACCTCTGCTGGTCTGGTTTCTTGCGGATCAGTTTGGTCTGAAAGGCGATCTGTTGATTGGCGTGGTGCTGGAAGCAGCAATGCCCAGCATGGTGCTGGGCATCGTGTTCTGTGATCGTTACAAGCTGGATACTGGCCTCTACGCAGCGGCAGTTACCCTGACTACGGCACTGAGCCTAATTAGCCTGCCACTGTGGTATGGCTGGTTAAGTTAGCAAGTATCAGTAGCGGCCGTGCTGCTTGGAGATATAGTTGTTCATTTCCGCATACTGCAGGTTCATGCGTGTCAGAATGGCATGGACGCTGCGGATAATACCGCGCATCAGGCTGTAAACCAGCCTGGGGTGATCATCCAGCATACCTTCGAGGACATCACGTTCCAGTGACAGGACTTCGCTTTCGCCGACTGAGATGACGCTGGCGCAGTGGCAGTTGCCATCCAGGAAACCCAGTTCTCCGACAATATCCCCGGGCTTGAATACCTGCAGTGTGACATGATCGCCCATGCCCGTATCCTTGACGGCCTCCAGCCTGCCACTGGCGATGCCAAATAGCACGTGATCCGTATCGCCCTCAGTCAGCAGTATGTCACCGTCCTTCAGGACGCGATGCTGCATCACATTACACAGGGTATCAAGCTCCTCGTCAGTCAGGTCTGAGGTGATGGAAAGTGCGCGAATCTTGCTCAGGTCGTTGCTGGACATTGAATTCCCCTGCGGTTAAAGGGTTTTGATTGTTCTATCCTGAGTATAGCAATCTGTATTGGATAAAGAACACAGGATTATGGTTTTGGAATGAGCAGGAGTTATATCGTGAGAATGCTATGTGTAATGCTGGTATTGATGCTGAATACCGCAATCGCTGCCGAGGTCGAAGGAGTGAAAATTGCGGAGCAGGTCGAGGTCGGTGATGTCGTGCTTGAACTTAATGGTGCTGGCCTGCGCAAAAAATACTTCGTGAAGGTTTATGTGGGGGCGCTATATCTGCCCGAGAAAACCAGTATTTCGGATCAGGCCATACGCATGGCCGGGGCACGGCAGATCAGCATGCATTTCCTGCGTGCTGTCGAAGCCGACAAGATGACGGCTGGCTGGACGGAAGGCTTCACCAGGAACACCAAAGATATGACGGTACTCCAGGAACGACTACAGCAATTTAACGCCCTGTTTGAGGATATGAAGGCGGGTGACGAAATGATCCTTCAGTACCTGCCTGATGAAGGCACGAGGGTCATTATCAAAGCCAGCCAGAAGGGAGTTGTTGCAGGTGAGGATTTCATGCAGGCATTACTGCGTGTATGGCTGGGAGCTGAGCCTGCCGACGAAGGCCTGAAGGCTGCGATGCTCGGACTGGATTAAACCAGCAGCATCTTGATGCCCAGTATCACCAGCAGCAGGGCAAAGGCCTTTTTCAACTTCTGGGCGGGCAGGCGATGGGCCAGGGCAGCCCCGACCGGGGCAAACAGGATGCTGGTGAGGGCAATCCCTGCCAGCGCAGGCCAGTAAACATAGCCGGTCGCCAGGGCTGGCAGATCATCCCGTCCCAGGCCCACCAGCATGAAGCCGGTGACACCGGCCAGGGCAATGGGCAGGCCACAGGCCGCAGCCGTTGCCACTGCTTCCTGTACGCGCACCCGGTTCCAGACCAGGAAGGGTACTGTCATGGTGCCCCCCCCAATGCCCAGCAGGCTGGAAACCATCCCAATAATACCGCCTGTCCCAATCAGCAGGGGCTTGCCCATGTTGTTTGCTCTGGGGGTGTGTACAGGGGACAGAAAGAGGTAGATCGCAACTGCGAATTCAAACAGGGCAAAGATAGTCCGAAGCCCATTACGATCGAACTGCCCTGCGACCAGGGCACCCAGTATGGCGCCTAGTATGATGCCCGGTGCCATGATGCGGACCAGTGGCCATTGCACGGCACCTCGTCTGTGATGGGCGCGGATTGATGATAGTGAGGTAAAGACGATGGTGCCCAGGGAGGTGCCGATGGCTATGTGCACGACCTGCTCGGTGGCAATACCAAAACCAGTCAGCATGCCTGTGAGTACGGGCACGATGAGCAATCCACCACCGACTCCGAACAGGCCGGCCATGATCCCGGTAAAGGCGCCCAGTAAGAGGTAGGCGAGCAGGGCCTCGGTCATTGATGGTGGCCGTAGAGTGTCTGATACAGGCCTTCGCCCTGGATGAGTTCATCGTGCGTGCCTTCCTCGATTATACGTCCGTCATCGAAGACATAGGCACGGTCAGCCTGTTTCACGGCGCTCAGGCGATGCGCAATGATCAGTGTGGTTCGCCCACGCAAAAAGTCTGACAGGGCCTCATGGACCCTGGCCTCGGTTGCGCTATCCAGGGCCGATGTGGCTTCGTCGAGTATCACCACACTGGGTCGGGTCAGTACCATGCGGGCAATGGCCAGGCGTTGACGCTGGCCGCCGGAGAGCCGCACGCCCTGACGGCCTATCAGGGTTTCCAGGCCATCCGGTAATTCATCGATGACATCTCGTAACTGGGCGATCTCCAGGGCCTGCTTCAGTTCGTCCTCTTCATAGTCCCGACCCAGGGTCAGGTTCATAAGCACCGTGTCATTAAACAGGGCAGGATGTTGCAGCACCGTGGCGCAGTGTTCGCGTACGACATCCAGGCCGATTTCCTGTACCGGAATGCCGTCGAAGAGAACCTCTCCCTGCTGCGGGTTATAAAGCCCCAGCAGAACCTGCACCATGGTCGACTTGCCGCCACCACTGGCGCCAACCAGGGCAATCTTTTCACCGGGCTGGATATCCAGATCAACCCCCTTGAGAATTTCCTGTTCAGGCTGATAGGCAAAATGGATGTCGCGCAGACTGATGCCTACGGTGGTTTTATGCTCGAAGGGGTTTTTATGATGCGGGTACTGAGGTTCCTGGTGTAGCTCCAGCAGACGATTGATACGCGCCAGCGCAGCTTTGGCACCGTAGAAGCTGTAATGGATATTCAGCACTTCCTGCACCGGCGTCATCATGAACCAGAGGTATCCGAAAACGGCCATCATTTCGCCAATGCTCAGGTTGGAAAACACCACCATCAGCATGCTGATGGCGCGAAAGCCCTCGAAACCGATCAGAAAGATCAGGAAGGAAAAGCGGGCTGCGGCATCACTCTTCCAGGAGAAGTTGGCCGAGTGTTCCTTGATACCACGTGCCCTTTCAACCACGCGGGCGATGTAATGCTTGTCGCGGTTCATGGCACGGATCTGCTGCATGGCATCCAGGGTTTCAGTCAGGCTCTGCTGGAATAGTTCGAAGGCCTTGTTCTCTTTCTTTTTCAGATCCTTGACGCGCTTACCCATGGCAACGCTAAAGTAAATGACAACGGGGTTCATGACCAGGATGAACAGGGCCAGTTTCCAGTTCATCCACAGCAGGATGGCTGTGACGCCGATCAGGGTGAGCACTGCGACCAGGAACTTGCTGATGGTAACGCCGATGAAATTGTCGATGGATTCAAGATCTGTAACCAGGTGCGAGGCGACGGTGCCGCTGCCCAGGGTTTCGTACTCTGAAAGGGAAACGCTTTTAAGCCTGCCCAGAAGGTTGCGGCGAATACGATAAGTAGAATCTTTGGCAATGATCGTGAAATCACGCATCTGCCAGACACCTAGCAGCATGGAGCCGATGCGCAACAGGACGGTGATCAGGAAAATAAAGCCGATGTAATATGCCGCCTGATGCCAGCTATCGGGAAAAAAGCCGTTCATCCAGCCCACCAGGGCAGCGGGCTTATCGAGTAGTACTTCGTCGACCAGAAGTGGCATCAGTAAAGGGATAGGCACACTGGCCAGTGCGGCACCCAGGGCGACGATATTTGCCAGAATCAGTACTTTGCGATGCTTCAGGGCAACCTGCCAGAAGAATGGCCAGTCGTATTGGGCCGGGTTGGAGCTACTATCAGACATAGGGGGAATCTTAAGCGCCGATGGTGGTACTTAAAAGGGTTTAACCACTAATCTGCTGTGTTTTTCTCAATAACAAAAACCGGTTAATCTCTTGCTTATGCCCTATCTAGATCATATTGCGGCCTGTAATAGTGCCCAGCTTGAACAGTTTCAGCCCCTGCGTATGGATGATGTACGCGTTGGCTGGCTACGCCCGGAGTTTGCCCAGGAACTACGGGCCTATCCAAAGCTGTTTCGTATCGATTCGGAGCAGGCCATTTTTCATTCCGAACATGAAGGCTTTGATCTGCGTACTCGGCTGCTGGATGAGCTGGTACATGCGCTCATGGATAGAGGTGTGATCGGACATTACCTGGATGAATTTTACCCGGTGACGCCCTCAGGCCGCGAGGAAGCACTTTGTCTTCTGGATCGGGGCTCTGTTGCACATTTTGGTGTGCGTGCCTTTGGTCAGCATATGAATGGCTTTGTCAGGAAGCCTGAAGGTTTGCATATGTGGATAGCCAGGCGTGCTGCGGACAGGCGCCATGCGCCGGGGAAGCTTGATAACCTCGTTGCCGGTGGTCTGCCTTATACCATTAGCCCAGCTGAAAACCTGATCAAGGAATGCCAGGAAGAGGCTGGTATGGATGAATCGCTGGCTGCTCGTGCAATTCCTGTGGGTGCAATTAGTTATATTGCGGAATCACCAAATGGGTTAAAGCCGGATGTTATGTACTGTTATGACCTGGAATTGCCGGAAGATTTCCTGCCGGTGAACACCGATGGTGAAGTTGAGTCATTCCAGTTGCTTCCGGTAGAAGAGGTTGCGGAGATTGTACGAACCACCGATGAGTTCAAGGCCAACTGCAACCTGGTCATTATCGACTTCCTGATTCGCCATGGACTAATTGGCCCTGACGATAAAGACTACGAGCAACTGGTCACCGGATTACATCGACAAATCGTTTAACGCACACCATCATGGATCTGGATAGGTTGTCGTTTTGCGCCCCAGTCGCCAGGTTTCTCTTCGAAGACGCCGGCCAGCGGTTCACCACATTGATTACAGCAGCCTTTCTCGTCCAGGTTCCAGGTCGATAGAATATACCAGTCGCGGCCGATGAGCTTGTTACCGCATTTATGGCAATAGGTGCTTTCCCCGGCCTCGTCATGGACATTGCCGGTATAGGCATAACGAACGCCATTCCTGATCGCGATCTCGCGTGAGCGTGTCAGCGTTGAAAATGGTGTCGAAGGCACATCCATCATCTTGTAGTCGGGATGAAAGGCAGTGAAGTGCATCGGCACATCAGGTCCCAGATGTTCGACGACCCAGGCTGTCATTTCCTCGATCTCTTTTTCAGAGTCGTTATGACCGGGAATCAGCAGGGTAGTGAGTTCCAGCCAGCAACTGGTTTCATGCTTAATGTATTTCAGGGTGTCGAGTACGGGTTCAAGATGACCCTTACACAGCTTTTCATAGAAGTCATCGGTAAAGCCCTTCAGATCGACATTGGCTGCATCCATGTGCCTGAAGAAAACTTCGCGCGGTTCGGGGTTGATGTATCCCGCGGTAACCGCAACAGACTTAATGCCGCGTTCATGGGCGGCAATGGCGGTATCAACGGCATACTCCAGGAAAATCACGGGATCGTTATAGGTGTAGGCGATACTTTTTGCGCCAACACGTTCCGCGGTAATGGCCAGTGTCTCGGGTGAGGCCTCATCCATGAGCCGATCCATGTCTCTTGCCTT
>Ga0180435_10004748_pt1 | contig 13338 bp, 8 predicted proteins | sample SS_ome_3_FD_132467 | JGI IMG/M metagenome (GOLD analysis project Ga0180435, IMG submission 132467) | Hypersaline lake sediment archaeal communities from the Salton Sea, California, USA - SS_3_S_1 metaG | ecosystem: Environmental > Aquatic > Non-marine Saline and Alkaline > Hypersaline > Sediment... | reverse complement strand
TATTAAATCGCGATCTTCCGTAGCTGCACCGGCCTATGGTCTATCCTGCGGGTAAGTCGTTTCTATTACGGAGATGGCAGTGATACTCCGGCGCCGGCGGATTACAACGGCGACGGTAGTGTCGACGCCGGGATATATCGTGATCAAATCGGCCTCTGGGCCGTACGCGATGTTACCCGCCTGTATTTTGGTACTGCCGATGATCAGGCTCTCCCGGGTGACTACGATGGAGACGGCACTGATGAGGCCGGCATCTTCCGCCCCTCATCCGGACTCTGGGCTATCAGAAAAGTTACTCGAATATATTTCGGAGGAGACACTGACACCCCGGTTCCGGACGATTACGATGGAGACAATGCCAGGGATATAGGAATCTACCGCCCTTCATCCGGACTCTGGGCTATCAGGGGAGTGGACCGTATATATTTCGGGACTGCTTCCGACCAGCCGATTCCCGCCGATTACGATGGAAGCGGTACCAGCAATATAGGCATTTTCCGTGATTCTGCAGGGCTATGGGCAATTCAAGGGGTTTCAAGATTATATTTTGGGCAAATCGGTGATCAGCCGGTAACAAGATAAAAAGCTCCTTTCCCATTCTCCATTCCCTATTCCCAATTCCCTGTCTCTAATTCCACTTTCCGCTTGCCTGCGCAACACCTTCTCTTTTATTATAATGCCGTTCGGATTGTAAAATCGTTGGCACGGCTGACGCATAGTTCGGGCATTGAATTAAGGCATGAAAAATCCGGGGGTTATTGGGAATGGATGAGATCACGGTTACTATTGACGGCGAGGCTCAGGTCTACCCGAAAGGCGTCACGGCAGGAGAGGTGCTGGAGAAGAATCCGGGCCAACCGCCTTTGAGGACACTGGGTGTTGTTCTCTATAATCACCTGCTTGATCCGGACTATCTTCTGAACTACAGCTGCAAGCTACATACTCTGAACTACCGGGACCGGGAAGGGTTCGCCATCTACCGCCGGAGCGCTACCTTAATTCTCATTGAAGCCGTCCACCGGTTATTTCCGGAAAAACCTCTTTCCATAGGCCAATCTCTTGCCGATGGTTACTATTTTGACCTGAATCTGGGGAGAGAACTTAGGCAATCCGATATATCAGCCATCGAAGAATCCGTCAAAGACATCATCAGGCAAAATCTACCTTTCACCAAACAATATCTGCACTATCAGGAAGCCAGAAAATATTTCCAGGAGGAAGGATTTATAGATAAATTAAACCTCCTGGAATTCCATCGGTCCTCTGAAGTCTGCCTGATTGGATGCGGGGGAAACCGGGAATTCTATAACGGCCCCGTTACTCCCACCACCGGCCGGATAACAATATTCGCTCTAGAACAATACGGCAGCGGTTTTATCCTCCGTTTTCCAACCTGGGAAAAACCTACCGCCATACCACCGATGCGCAGCGAGAAAAAACTCTTCTCTATTTATCAGGAGACCCGGTACTGGAATAAAATACTTTCAGTTGAGAATGTCGGGCAATTAAACAAACTCTGTGTAACCGGAAAGGTCAGGAATCTTATTATCGTGGCTGAAGCTCTGCACTCCAAGAAGATCGCCGGCATTGCCGATGAGATAAAGAGTCGAGGGAACTCATTAAAATTAGTTTTAATCGCAGGACCCTCTGCCTCCGGGAAGACCACCTTTGCCAAGCGCCTGAGCATACAGCTCCGGGTTAACGGTTTGGAACCGGTAATACTCAGTATGGATCATTATTTCAAAAACCGGGATGAAACTCCCCGTGACGCGGATGGTGAGCAGGACTTCGAATCGTTGGGAGCGATCGATCTGGAACTATTCAACCATCATCTTCAACAGCTTATCGGTGGGAAGCTGGTTGAAACACCCCGGTTCGATTTTAAAACCGGAAGGAGAAGAAACAACACCACCCCGATCCAGTTGACCCCGGGGAAGATATTACTGATAGAAGGAATCCACTGCCTCAATGATAAAGTCTATTCATCCATTCCCCCTGAAAATAAATTTCTTATCTATATCAGTGCTCTCACCCAGTTGCAGGTTGACAATCACACCCGGATCTTTACTTCAGATACCCGGCTTCTGAGAAGAATTGTTCGAGACCGAATCTTCCGGGGCTGGTCGGCTCTCGATACCATCCGCCGGTGGCCATCAGTACGGCGCGGAGAGCGGACTAATATATTTCCCTTCCAGGATAATGCCGATGTATTCTTTAACTCCGCGCTAATCTATGAACACGCGGTCCTTAAAAACTATGCCGAACTGGCCCTGCTGGATACAACCCCCGACCAACGCGAGTACCTGGAAGTAGAACGACTGCTGATGTTTTTATCCTGGTTCGCCCCCATTTCGGAGCAGGATGTACCTTCGACCTCGATCCTGAGAGAATTTATCGGGCAGGGATTTTTCGATTATTAAATATTGAATACATATTGTCATTCTCTAAGGGAAATTAGATATTTATATCTGACCGTTGTAGATTGGATATTTTCTGGAAAAGTTCAGCAGGGAACCTTAGATGAAATCAATTGATGATAAGTGGACAGAACTGAAACTCTCTCCGGAATACCTGGAAGATATCCGGGAATCAATGGCGAGACGAATCCGGGAAGGGTTAAAAACAGACACCGGAGAGATAAAAGCTCTGGCAACCTATCTCCCTCCTCCAGAGATTAAATCGGGGGGAAGAGCGATCGTCATCGATATCGGCGGAACCAATATCCGGGCTGCACTTGTCAATATCTCTCCTGAAGGAGATGTCACAATTGAGAACGGCCCGGCAGTCACTCCTCTCCTGCCGAACTGGGGAAACGCTGATGATTTTTTTTGTTGCCAGGCCGAACTGGCCCTTTCATTATCACCCCCGACTGGACTGCCGATCGGATATTGTTTTTCTTATCCTACCACTGCCACACCCGAGCGGGATGGGATACTTATCCGATGGAACAAGCAGCTTCAAGTCCCGGATGTAGTTGGGAAGAAGGTCGGAGAGCTGCTTTTAGCAGCTTTTCGCAAAAGAGGATATAACAGCAGCGGGATATCGATTCTAAACGATACTGTAGCAGCGCTCCTGGGAGCTGATCTGGAATTCAGGGAAAGGGGTGGGTTCTGTGATTTCATAGGACTGATTGTGGGAACCGGGACTAATATGGCCGCCTATCTGCCAACCCGACTCCTATCCGCAAAGCTACTTAATGATGATTACACTCATAAAAGTATGGCGGTCAATCTTGAGTCCGGCAATTTCTCTCCTCCTCACCTCAGCCGGTTTGATTATAAACTTGACGCCACCCGGAAAAATTCCGGGCTCCAGCTGATGGAGAAGACCGTTTCGGGCCGATTCATACCCCAGATATTCAGTTTCATCAAAGAAGGCCGGACCGCCCCGCCCTACCCCAAAACACGGGATGTGTTTAACTTAGCTTTTAAGGCAGGAAATGCCCCGGATGGTCTCCTGGCTCTAACTTTAATCAATCGCTCCGCGGACCTGGTCGCCGGGGGACTGGCCGGACTGATTGATATCCTGAATTCACCGGGGAAGGTCGGAATCCTGGCTGAAGGCGGAGTTATCAATAACAATCCGGAATACTATACCCGGGTGATGGAAAAACTGGCCCTGCTTCTCCAGGACAATCCCAAAAACCCAACGCGATTTAATATCCTCCAGATGGAGAATGCCAACCTGATCGGAGCAGCCGCCGCCGCTCTGTGCACGTAATAGGTCAATATTTACCGCAAAGACGCAGAGATCGCAGAGAAACAATACAATTTATTTAACCGCTAATCTCTCGAATCTTCGCTAATATAAAAATATTCTCAACCACCTTGACATAATTCGTGAAGATGCGCGAGATTTGCGGTTTATAGAAGGGGCCGGAACTGGGACAGAGCCTACTACTCCCCATTCCCTATTCCCCACTCCCTATTTACGACCATCTCTTATAGACCCAGTTCCACTGGTCGGGATACCGACGAATCATCTTCTCCAGGCTTTCATTCAGCTCCATCAGGATATCGATGATGTCCTCCTCCAGCTTGCCTTTACGTACCGGCCGAATGACCCTCTCGATGATGAATCGGTGCCGGAAGTCGTTATCCCGGATGAAGTAAACACAGACAATCGGGGCACCGGTCCGAAGAGCGAAGTAGGCCGGGCCCTGGTAGGTAGAGGCGGGACGTCCGAAGAAGGGGACCTTAACCCCTCGACTCCGGGCATTCTCATCGAAGAGGAGACAGACGGATTCATTCTCTTTCAGCCTCTTGGTGACCTGAGCGAGGTTCTCATTGATATCGATCAACTTGTTTCTCCCCCTCATTTCAATCCAGAGTTTATTGATATAGGGATTGGTGGAGGGTTTATAGAGGACAGACATAGTAAGACCGATCCGGGCGCCAAAGTCAGCCAGCATCTCCCAGTTACCCATGTGAGCGCCGGCATAGATAGATCCCATCCCCTCTTCCAGTAGTTCCCGGAGCAGAACCAGGTCCGCCTCATCATAATCTACAACTTCAAAGAATTCGCTATCCGTCATCCAGGGCAACCGGGGAAATTCCAGCGCGGTCACACCCATATTCTCATATACCCGCTCCGCAATAGCGATGATTTCGGCTTCAGTCTTCTCATCTCCGAAAACATTGGTTAGATTATCCAGGGTCCTCTTTCGGCTGTATTTGACCCTATGAAATCCAAATCGCCCCAATCCGCGCCCGAGATTAACCATCGTGCGCCATGAGAACCGGCGTACAATCTGCAAACAGACGACACATACGAGATAGGCTGAGTATCGCCTTATCCGGGTGACATATTTATTCTTTTTAATTTTTTTTAATATGCCCATAAGGCTAACAATATGAAGGTATCGCTAACTTTACAAGAAAAGAATAACAGGGGAGAATAATACTCCAGCCAAATGTTAATCTAAAAAGAGTGGTGGTGTGGTGAAGTGGTGGAGTGGTGGAGTGGTGGAGTGGTGGAATGGTGGAATACCGGGCAGCCAACGGCGGCATCCCATCACTCCAACACTCCATCACTCCGGTGGTCCAAATCGATTCATGAAATCAGTACGTAGAATGTCGCGGCATTTATAATTGCAATCTTACCAATCACCCCATAGTATTGCATGACTCTGCGTAACTCCGGAAAGGCAGAACATAGCAGCCACACATCTTGGTGATCCTTTTCGTCTCCGGATCAATTCGATAGTGATGGGTAATGCAGTAAGGCATCTTCTCCCAGACAAAGTTATACTTATCGCAGCTGATTAGGTAGTGAAACTCGACCCGTTTGGAGCCGAATAGTAGATCCTTCAACTTGGCTTTGGTAAAAATTGATCTGACGAGCGCGGATATTAACTCGCCCAAGAAGGCCGGACGGATAAAACTAAAGACCATTACCAGATACCTGGGCAGGTACCAGAAGAGGCCGATCAATCGCCAGAGAATTTTTCCGCCCGACTTCTGCTCTATCCTCTCTCTCCGTTTCTTCATCCGGGCCAGCAGATCCACAACTTTTTTCCCGTATTTATACATATGCTCGGGAGCATTCCTGATCACCCGATCGATCACGGAAGACCACGTCCCATCCGGATTCTTTCTCAACAATCCCACACTGCCGCAGAGCGGATGAGGAACACTAATAATCCAGGTATCTTCTGGGATTACACCCATTACTTTAAAGGGCTCGATGAAGGTGGCCAGCATTGAGAGCGGCATAGTCGCCACTCCCACTTTGAGACCTTGGGTCAAAATGGTATCAAGACACTCCACTGTCACCCGGCTTTTAAGCAGGTCCTCCGTGGTAGTCTGCCGGCCGCAGAATACTTCCGCCGATATAGAGATACGCTTGATGACGTCGCTGTTCTCAACCGCGAAATCGAATGTGTTAACCAGATCTTCGTCATTGATCCCCCTGACCACGGTCACCGACAATACAACCCGCCGCCGGAGTTTCCGCAGGTTTTCGATCGTCTTTTTAGCCGCTTCATGCGCCCGGTAGCTCCCCCGGATCTGTTTGCATATCTCGCGGTCTGTACTGTCAAAGCCGAGGTATAACCATCGCAATCCCATCTCCTTAACTCGTCGGGCGAATTCCTCGTCGACCAACGTCAAACCGTTGGTAGCCAGGTAACACCGCCGGATCAACCCCGCATTACCCGCGGCGGCCAGGATCTGGAAGAAATCCCGGTGAATCGTCGGCTCACCACCGATCAGGACGAGATGCGTATCCGGATCGTGCTCCTTGATTTCAGCGATCATCCTCTCTATATCATCAAGAGGAATATCATCCCCGGCAGTACTGGCATCGATATAACATATCGGGCAATTCATATTGCAACGCGGGGTAACTTCGATGAAGGCAATCGGCGCTTTGCGGGCAAAGTGTTCACGGCAGGCAAATACGCCCACCCCGCACTTTTCCAAAGTGCAATTATCGGAATAATCCTCGGGGCTGAGGTCCAACTTCTCTTTGAAAACAACTGCGTTGGAAGATGCCAGATCGACTATCTCTCCGTGTTCCGGACAGGTTTTCCTCATAAGCACCCTGTCATCCTCCTCATAGAATATACCCTCAACCGATCGGTCGCAGACGGGACATACACTTCTAAACAGCCGTTGCCACATGATCTGTTCTCTCCAATCCCTTCGTAAAACCGGGCTTGTTATATTTCTCTGCTATTCTTTTCATAATCACCTTCTTATGCCACTCCCAGGCACAGACCGGGACATAGCGCACCTTCCCAGTCTCTATGTCCGGAAAGGCAAAACTTGACGAACAGAGTTTCAGCCGCTCGCCCTCCGCTGTGTCATAATCTTCAAACGGAAGTACGATCACCTGCAGGGCCCCCTTCATAATCGTATCCTCCCTGAGCACGTCCTTCAGTTTCCTGCCTTTGGCCAATTTGCCAATCATGCGGCAATATTTCAGGAAAGCCTTGCATCCTGTCTCTCCCACCGCGGCCGAAAAGTTAAAATGCCGGAAGATAAGATTAAGAATGACCAGATACATTCTAATCTTAAAAACGACTCCCATGTTTTTCTTCAGCTGAATTGTCCTGCCAATCTTCCTCACATGTCCAATAAAACCGAAGAGCCCCTTCTTCAAAAAAGTTGAAACCGGCAGGTACTTCTCGCCATCCGAGACCAGAAGCGTTATGCTCTCGCAGTTAGGGTGAACCCCTACGAAGGGAAGGGTTTTCAGAGGTAATATCCTTTTAAAAGCTTCGATGTAAAAAGAGCCCAGCGGAACAAATTCCACCTTGCCGCCTATCACACGCTCTACCTGCTTTTCCACATCCTCCGAGGTGGTCCGCTCGGGATTGTAATCAAGACGGTCCGGGGACCACATATGGACCAATGGCAACAGAAAAATCCCCCGGATTCTTTTTCGGTATTTACGGCAGAGAGCAAAAAGTTTTTTAAATTCATCGTCATCCTGCTCCCGGGAAACAACAGTCATCAGGACTACCTTGGCCATCCCGAGTTCGTTGATATTCTCGAGCGCTTTCAGCTTCAGATCGAAAGCTTCGGGCATCGCCCGGAATATTTCATACTGTTTCCGCTCAAAACCATCGAAGGATATAAGAATCGATGCCCCCTGTCTCACCAGTTGCGCGCAGTAATCCCGGTCGGCAAGTTTAAGCCCATTGGTTACTACCCGGACGTTGAGCCCGTATGAACGGGCCAACTGAATAATATCGAAGAGATCCTCCCGAACCGTGGGCTCTCCTCCAAAAAGCTGGACAGATGGCCTGGGATCCAGGCGGGAGAGTTCTTTAAATATCAACTCGAAATAGTTCCGGTCTGGCTCGAACTGAAAACCCATCGACGGAACATTGGTAATACAGATCGGGCAGTTCATGTTACATCGATTGGTAAGCTCTACGAAGGCAATATTCGGGACCTTATGCTCACATTCAAGACAATCGAGGTGACAGGCTTCATAGGAGATATCGGCCATGAAATCGCGCTTTTTCCGGTATAATTCTGGACGGTTGGAGAGTATGGCTTCAGTCTCTCCACACTGGGGGCAGTTCTTGAGCAGAAATATCTTCCCGTCATGCTCAGTATGGCTGGCTTCCACCACGGAACGACAGCTATTACAGAAAGCGTAATTTTTCATGGCCTTTTTCCCCCTTGGTACACGGAAGTTTATTAGCTCATGGCTGATCTTCAAGCATAGATTCTGGGATAAATAGTATGTATTCAGACTAAATAGTCAAGTTAAACACTCCAGGCACAGTGTAACTGAGAACTTCAAGACATCATCATTTCTCAAAAAGCTTAAAGATCGCGTCCGCCCCCTTCTCTAACCGATCTTCTTTCTTTTTCCGTTTCTCCTCTTTCTTCTTTCTCTCCTCATCGGTCAGATCCGGATCTTCTTCTTTTTTTCTGTCTTTCTTAAAGAGTTCATCCTTAAGCCAGCTTGTCGTGCCCTGCTGAACAAGACGGGCAGCCAGATCGTTCTCCAGATTATCCGGCGTTCCCCACACCTTAAACTGGAAATACTGATATTCTTTATATTTCATAGAAGGCTGAAAAATACCCCGAAATTCTTTTGGTTTGATATCCTCAACCAGGGCATTTTGGAAATTGACACCGATCCGCATCTCCATCTCCTGATCACGATTATAATCCACCGTTCCCAGGGCGGTGAGGATAACCTTATGGGAATGGATCACCAGCTGATCCAGAGTAAGAATCATCCGTTTGAAACTGAACTCGGCATCCGCCTGGTCGAAGGTAATTGTTTTAATATTCTTATCATCGTTCATCAGACGGGCAAGGAGGTTCTGGATTGGATTTTCGGAGATCGTCCCTTCCTTGATATCGAGATCCCCCTTCGCGGTTAGAGAATCCGAAACCTGGGCGTTCCCTTCAGCTTTAATCTGCCCAAATATTTTCCCCGTTACTTCAGTTGTCTGTTCCGAGGACCGGAACGGTTTAATCAGAATGGGGATGTCCACCTTTTCCAGTGTCAGTTCAGCATGATAAGGGATCGCTGCGGTGTCTTTTAAATCTATGCCGATGTCCCCGTTAACATTTCCATCAGCTACTTCCGCATCAATCGTGGCCAATATCCCCCCTTTTCCTTCGAACTGTAAATCCGCCCGCAGGCCGGTAACCAGGCGGTTATCCTTAAAGCTGATCCCCGAAATATTCAGTTTCCCTTCGATCTTCCGGGGTGCGGTCAGGCTCCGGATACGGGCCATAATATTCACCTCTTCAATAACTACCGGATCGTATTTTCCTCCTGTCCGCAATTCCACCACACCGTCCACGATCCGGATGCTTTGAACAGAAATCTTCCAGGCGGACTCCCCAGTAGGCCCGGCTTTTTTCTTTTTAGCTTCCTTCTTTTCTGGTGGAGGGGATTTTTTTTGTTTTTGGGGCGGATGTGGAAGAACCCACTCTCCATTTTCATTACGCCGTAAATTAACACTGGGCCGATTGACCAGGATCCGGTTAATGGTTATTCTCTTCTTCAACAGGTCGGGCAGGTTGTATTTAAGCGTCACCTCGCCTATTTCTATCAGGGGTTTCTCTCCCGGTTCCGGGGATGCGATGATTATGTCCTTCAAAACAAACCCCGAAAAGATCGAGGCCGACAAGGATCCCAGTTCAATATCCACCCCGGCCTGAGACTGTGCTTCCTCCCGGATCTTAACCAGAAACTCCGGAGAATTTAAATAATGGTTGAGATAAATCAACCCGGCTATTCCGACTACAACAAGCAGAATCGCTACGATTAGCACCCCGATGAGAATTTTCTTTCCAATAGACGCTCTCTTTTTCATAAATCCGATCCTCCGATATTTTCCCCTTGATATTATCAATTTTTGATTATACGATAGCTTCTTATAACTGAAAGTTATAATTTGCTCCGGTATTATTTTTCCAGATGGAACATAATATGAAAGAAATATATAATCGTCTTATTCAGCTCCAGGAACTTTACTTCGCCAAAGATGAACATACTGTATCCGGGAATGGGAACAATCTCAAACTACTGGATAAATCCATCTCATCTCTTTTGAAAAAGCTCCCGGATGATACCGCGGAATTCTTCCAGGAACTTCAAGAGCAGACCCCTCCCGCCATATCACCGGTGGTACGTGAAACCTGTTATGGCTGCGGAATCGATCTCCCAGTCTCTCTCTGTGCCGACTTACTTCATCTGGACAAGCTCTATCACTGTCCAAATTGCGCCCGTTATCTTTACCCATATCAGGGAGAGAAGTTGACAATCAATGACGACCTGCTCCGCTCGAGACTTCCGCGAATGGGAATAGATCGCTTCTCCTCTAAAAAACTGATGATCCCCAAGCTCCAGTCGGACACCAAAGAGGGTGTAATAACAGAACTGGGGAGCTTGATCGCGAACGAATTCTATCACGAAGATCCCCGGATTTTAATAAACAATGCCCTGGAGAGAGAAGCCATCACCAGTACCGCCATTGAGCATGGTTTAGCTTTTCCCCATGTCCGCGGCATTGATGCCGGATCACTCACAGTTGCTCTCGGACTAAAAAAGAAAGGCATTAAGTGTGGAGCTCCAAAGGACCGCCTGACAAAAATATTCTTCTTTATTGTTATTCCGATCTCATCCAGCGCCTTCTATCTTACCCTCCTGGCCGGATTGATTGAATCCCTCAATACTGCGGAGAAGCGAAATACTCTCCTGGCCTGTAAGACCCAGGATGAGCTATGGGATACTCTAAAAAAGCTGACCAAATCCCATATACTTTAAATTAGCGCCGGAGGCGCTAATTTAGTTTTGAAGCAAGACTAATATAATTTGATTGGCGCGGTGCCGGAGAAATCCTTCAACACCCCTAAGAACTTAAACCTCACTCACCCGGCTGGCCAAACCACTTTAACCCAATTTTAATACCTCTATAAAGGCTTTCTGCGGGACCTGGACCTGTCCTACCATCTTCATCTTCTTTTTTCCCGCCTTCTGCTTCTTCAGAAGCTTATCTTTCCGGGTCCGGTCTCCTCCATATAGTTTGGCGGTGACATCCTTGCGAAACGGCTTGATTGTCTCCCGGGCGATGATCTGCCCGTCAGCTGAGGCCTGAATCGCGATTTTGAACATATGACGGGGTATTACTCCCTTGAGCCGCTCCACCATCTTCAGCCCTCGAAATCGTGCCTTTTCCCGATGCACCAGGCTTGAGAAAGCGTCCACAACCTCCGAGTTAAGCAATATCTCCAGCTTAACCAGGCTGCTGAGACGATACCCGATATATTCATAATCCAGAGAGCCATAACCGTGAGTAACCGACTTAATCAGATCATAGAAATCAATCACCACTTCATTGAGTGGAAGTTCAAATGTCAGAATTACACTCTTCATTCCCAGGCTCTCGGTAGCAATACACTCCCCCCTCCTCTCCTGAACAATCTGCATGATGGCGCCGATATGATCATTGGGAGTAATAATAAACGCTCTGATAAACGGCTCTCTCACCTCCTCTATCCGGTTACGCTCCGGAAGAAGAACCGGGTTATCGAGAATCGTCTCAACTCCATCAGTTGTCCTGACCTGGTAGACAACGCTGGGAGTAGTCATAACCAGGCTGATGCCGTATTCCCGCTGGAGACGTTCATTTACAATATCCATATGTAACAACCCTAAAAATCCGCATCGAAAACCAAAACCCAGGGCCTGGGAATTCTCGGGCTGATATATGAAAGAAGGGTCATTCAAGCGAAGTTTTATCAGCGCTGTCTTTAAATCTTCGTAGTCGGCACTGTTAACCGGGTAGAGCCCGCTGAAGACCATGGGCCGCAGTTCCTTGAATCCGGGGAGAGAAGTAGTACACGGATGGCCCGCGCCGGTCAGGGTATCGCCTATCAGCACATCGGCCGGCTCCTTGATATTAGCGATAATATATCCCACCTCGCCGGCATTCAGTTTTGCTACCGCTTCCATATCCGGGCGGAAGACGCCCACTTCCTGTACTTCATACTCTCTCTCGCTATTCATCAGGAGAACCTTATCACCCCGTGACAGATTGCCGGAGAAGAGCCTTATATAGACGATCACTCCGCGAAAAGTATTATAGTGAGAGTCAAAGATCAGAGCCTGCAACTCTTGATCAGCACGACCGGTTGGAGACGGAACCCGCTCAACCACATATTCCAACAGGTCGGCTACTCCTTCCCCGCTCTTGGCGCTGATCCGCAATACTTCTTCTTCGGAAAACCCGGCCAGATCCTTCAACTGCCGGAGACATTTTTCCGGATCGGCATTTGGAAGATCCACCTTATTGAGAACAGGTATAATCTCCAGCCCCGATTCCAGGGCCAGATAAAAATTAGATACCGTCTGAGCCTGCACTCCCTGGGCCGCGTCCACCAGAAGAATCGCTCCTTCACAGGCTGAAAGGCTGCGGGAGACTTCATATGAAAAATCAACGTGGCCCGGGGTATCAATCAGGTAGAGAATGCATTCAGCACCATCACAGGTCCGGTAATCCATCTGTACCGGATGTGATTTAATCGTTATCCCCCGTTCCCGCTCCAGGTCCATGTCATCCAGCACCTGGTCGCGAAAATCCCGCGGCTTGATAGTCTCGGTGATCTCCAGGAACCGGTCGGCCAGGGTTGATTTCCCGTGATCGATATGAGCGATAATGCAGAAATTGCGAATCTCTTTTTCAGTCATAAATTTTATCTTTTTTCAAAATAATTAGACAGGATAACAGGATTGACATGATTCAGTTCTGTGCCATGGGCACGAAATATTTTCGTGCCCATGGCATGATTTGAGGAGGGGAAAAACATGTTTTTCCCCGCGTCAATTCCTGACGTTAAGGAGCGGGGAAATAAGCCCCGCTCCTATGGCACGGCGTACGAAACAGACAACTTATCCTGTTGATCCTGTATATCTTGTCAAAAATAATTTAAGCGATACTTACTTTTTCATCTTACAGGGGACTTCGGTGGTCATGGCCAATTCCAAAGGTTCTCCGAAGACGGTCGTATTCGGCGGTATGGATTTAGTAACCCAGACATTGCCTCCTATTACCGCTCCCTCTCCGATAACCGTACGTCCCCCCAGAATCGTCGCTCCGGAATAGATTGTCACATGGTCCTTGATGGTGGGATGACGTTTCCGACTCCGGAAGCACCCGGCGTCAGTCGTGACGGTTAAAGCCCCCAGTGTCACCCCCTGGTAAATGCGGACATGCTCCCCGATAGTAGTGGTTTCCCCGATCACCACACCGGTCCCATGGTCTATCATAAAGTATCGGCCGATCACTGCTCCCGGATGAATATCAATTCCGGTCCGGGTATGGGCATACTCGCTCATGATCCGGGGAAGAAGCGG
>Ga0180435_10004747_pt1 | contig 13339 bp, 7 predicted proteins | sample SS_ome_3_FD_132467 | JGI IMG/M metagenome (GOLD analysis project Ga0180435, IMG submission 132467) | Hypersaline lake sediment archaeal communities from the Salton Sea, California, USA - SS_3_S_1 metaG | ecosystem: Environmental > Aquatic > Non-marine Saline and Alkaline > Hypersaline > Sediment... | reverse complement strand
TTAAAATGATCAACTGATTCTTGTTCCCCATTGGCATCCGAAAATTCCTGATAACTCATAATCGCACCTTTGCCTTCAGTCCACCGCTTACTGTTTACCGCTAACCGCTTACCCCCTTCCAAAAACGCCCCTTGCCGCAGATCTCTATTTATTAACTCGTCCCGCGCCTCTTCCAGTGAAGATAGAACAACCCGGTCCTGAGTAAAAACCCGTGGTAGGGGATCAGTCAATCTCTGCAACCATATGCCCTTTGTCCCCGGGAGAGATCGGGGTTCGGTCTCTATACCGGTGATCCGCTTCTTTGAATCCAGGGCCACATACCTCACGCTCATGTTTCTCAGGAAGGGAGACCCGGGATCGAGCAGCGTAAGATCATAGGGCCACCCCTCGGTTATTTCGTCCAGCGCGGCGGTCAGCCGGGGTTCCATCGGCTTGCAGCAAGTCCCCATCAAATAATCGCCCCCGTGGAGAGAAGCCATCTGATCGAGACGGCTGGAATAAAACGTAGTCCTGAATGCCCCGGTTCCGGCAGCGGGAAGATTGGTCAAAGCAGAATCGTTCGTCCAGCGGTAATACGCGGAATCGGTCGGAGAACTATACCTTCGGTACCACTCGGTAGTCTCCCGGTAATTGGAAAGAAAATAAGAAGCGTAGAAGCCGGTTACCACTACTTCCATGGCAGCGGCCCCAATTAATACCGCTCGTGGCCATCTTTTTTTCGAAGCGGTTATCAGGACTATTGTACCCACGACAGCTAACATCATATATATAAACGGCGTCCGACTCAGCCAAAGCATCCAATCGTTGTTTTTGAGTCCCTCCCCTATTTTGTTAAAATCAAAGAATAGCGCCCAGCCCCATAGAAATAAGGCCGCGACCAGCAGTAGAAATCCTCCCAGTGCCTGCCGGGAGAGTCGTCCCCGGGATTTCCAGAGCCAGTGTGCTGAGACCCCGGCCAGAAGAGCAATCCCGAGGTTCTCCATAATCCGCCAGCGAACCGGATAGGGAAGCCCGAAGATCGGGATCACTCGGGAGATGACTCGATAAAAAGGCGAAAAATATCCTGTTACCAGCATGAGAGAGAATATAAAAAGCCCCGCCCCTACCAGCCACCAGCGCTTCAGATAGGTAATTTCCTGCGAAACTCCTCTTTGTTTCCAGCCGATTACCGATCCGACCGTTATCAGCAATAATACCCAGTATCCGCCGGTGAGGTTGCCGTCAAAATGGAAGACCGCGTCAATCGGAACGATCTTAAAGACCAGATTTTGAAGATTGGAGCCGGTCATCGTTCCGTAAAGGTTGGGAACGAACAGGGTCAGGAGGTAGCGCCAGGGCATACTTGACTCTTTCACCTGCCAGTCGGCAACATTCCCAATCGGTGAATCCCTATGTACCGCTATCGACTCCGGCATGTTGGCCCAGTAAAAACCGGCCAGTAAAAACCCGATTGTGATGATCATCGCGCCGAAGATGATAATTTTACCGGCTTTTTTTAAACGTGGTCCTTTGCCGACGCTAGTAAAAAAGAAAAAGGCCAGAAAGCCAACCACCGTTACCAGGCTGAAGACGGCATCCATGGCATCGTTGACCGAGAGCATGAACGCAACCGCCAGCGCGCCCAATAAACCCATCAAAAAAGCACGGTTTCGGGAAAAAGAGAGTATCCCCCAGATCGCCAGGGGGATCCAGACGGCGGCATACCCTTTGGTTGCTTCACAGACCAGATTGGATAGAGGAGTTCCGAAAGAATAGATCAGAGCAAAAGTTACCGCCCCAACCGGCAAGATTTTTATCCCGCTACGGGCCAAACCATACGCTGAGAGAGCGCAGATCAACCAGTGAAATAGGCGGGGAAGTTTGATCAGCCAGAAGAAAGCGATATCCGGATTATTCAGATTCGAGATGAAATAAAACGGATAGAGAGGCCAGTACCAGATATCCGTATAGGGGATAAAGTTAAGCCGTCCGCCGGCAAACGTGGTCGGATCCCATAGAGGCAATACCCCCTGTTTAACAGAGCGGGCATTGAAATATATCCCCGGGAAGCTGTCGTTGTAATCATCCCAGAATATACCAAGCCAGCCCAGGAGCATGGGAGCAAGATAGGCAAGAATAATCAACGTAATAACTGTAATCGCAATTGTGTCGGAATGTTTCATCTGCTTATCGTTGATTACGGGTTATTCCCTCTCCTCTTCCATGGCCAAATCAGTAAGCCGAATAGACCGATAAGCCCGGCCCCCATACCTACAAATCCCCACTTAACCGCTGGAGGTCGGAAGGCCCATTCCACCCGATGACTTCCTTCATCTATCCAAACACCCCTTTGAAGGTAATTAACCTGTAGGGGGATTGCAGTGACTCCATCTACTTTCACCTCCCAACCGGGATAATAGACGTCAGTGGTGATCAGCAGAGACGGGACTGTTGCGTCAATATCTATATTCATCCGATTTGGATTTGGGAACCAGACCCGGCTGATCACATTCCGCCGCTGGAGCTCGTCAAAATGTTCACTCATTTTGTCTTTCCCATCAGAGAGATATGACTTGTAATCGGTAATCAGTAATCCGTATTCAGTCTGAACTTCGGCTGAATCCGATGCCCGAGTGCTGAATACCGATAACCGATCAGATTCTTCAATAAAAGCCCCTTCTTTTAAATCACCATTTAATAACTCATTCATTGCTTCTTCCGGAGTACAATAAATAATTCGATCCTGGGAAAAAACTCGCGGCATAGTTTCAAAGAGACGATATTTATATAATCCATTCCCTCCAGTCAAAGGCCCGACTTCAGCCCGGCCGGGAGGCATTGCTCCTGGTTCATTCCAGATTAGATACCGCACACTCATATTGGGTAGATAGCGCACAGTAGGCTGAAGCAGATGAAGATCATATGGCCAGCCTTTTGCTATTTTGCTCAGAATACGGGTAAGCCGTGGAATCATCGGACGACAAGAGTTTCCCAGCAGATAGTCTCCACAGTGTAATGTTGCCATCTCATCCATCTGGCTTGTATAAAACGTGGTCCGCTCCGGACCGGTCGGCAACGCGGGGAGATTTGTAAGCACAGGGTTAGAAGTCATCATATAAAACGGCGATTCCGATGGAAGACAAAAACGCTGATACCACACCTCCCGTTCCTCTTCTTCGTAGATATAATAATAGGTGATGAAGTATGTGGCGCAAAATCCGATAATAATGATTTCCAGAAGAGCGGCTCCCACCATTACTAATCGTGACCACCTCATTCCGGAAAATACAACCAAAAGTAATATACCGGCAAGGGCGCCTTGCAGGTAAAGGAAGGGGCTCCTGACTAGCCAGGGCAGGACGCTGCCACTCAGCGGCTGTGGTCCCTCCACCTCGGCTGAAGGGATAAGGCGACCGCTGCAGAGAATAAAAGCGGCAATAACTATCAACAGGTATATCAGCAGCAGGCGTCGGGACAGGGTAAAAGAGGAATTCCATAACCAGTGAGCGGAGACACCGGCCAGGATCGCGATCCCCAGGTGCTCCATGATCCGCCAGGCGAGCGGATAGGGAAGTCCGAAGAGAGGAATCACCCGCACCAGAAATCCATATACCGGAGAGTAACAACCGGTTATGAGCAGAATCGAGAAGATAAAAAGACTCAACCCCGTATACCACCACAACCTCAGTCTTTTATCAGCATTATCAGCTATCCGGCTTCTCAAGCCGGAAAAAGAACCGGCGACACAGAGGAGAATCAGCCAGAAACCACCCGTGAGATTAGCCCGAAAATGAAAGGCCTCGGTAATCGGGATAACCCCGAACGAGTTCTCAAAGGAACCGGTGCCGGTGATTGTCCCGAAAGCATCCGGCACCACCAGGGTGAGAAGGTACCGCCAGGGCATACTCATCGGCCTCAACTTCCATTTCAGAACGTCGCCAAGGGGGGAGTCCCGGTAGAAGGATAACGATTCGATGAAACTCGACCATTGAGGGCCGGCCAGCAAAATACCGGAAACCATGATTAACAGACCGAAGAACAACAGCCTCCGGACCGGAAAACGGATCCGGCCGATTACAGAAATAGCCGCCAGGAACAACAGGCAGACACCAATAGTGGTCAGGGCGAAAATACTGTCCACCGCGTCTTTATGGGCGGCAATGAAACAAACCGACAGCGCACCCAGAATCCCCATCAATCGCCGCCGATCACGAACAAAGGAAATTATTCCCCAGAGGGCCAGCGGGATCCAGACCGTCGGGAAGTTGTTTGGAGGATCACCAATCAGATTGGCCATCGGTGTGCCGAACGCGTATACCAGAGCCAGAACCGTCGCTCCGGCCGGAGAGAGCCTGATCACTCCTCTACCCAATCCGTAAGCGGTCAACGCGCAGATCAGCCAGTGGAGGAGACGGGGAAGCTTTACCAGCATAAAGAACGCCGAATCCGGGGTAACCGTCGGCGCCAGGATGAAGAAAGGGTACATGGGCCAGTACCATATTTCCGTATAGGGCATAAAATTCAACCGGCCGCCTGCGAAAGTATGCGGAGCCCATAATGGGATTACTCCCTTCTGTATCCACTTCGCGTCGAAAAATATCCGGGGGTAGGACTCATTAAAATCATCCCAGAAGATACCCAACCAACCAAAGATCATGGGAAGATGATAAACGATGACGATCAGGATGATAATCCCGATCGCTATTATATCTCCCCGGTTAATCTTCATTATAGAACATAGCCCTCGGCTTCGCCTCGGGCAACTTTCAACAATTTAGACAGGATAACAGGATTGACAGGATTCAGTTCTGTGCATTTAAAATATTACTATCCTGTTAATCCTGTTATCTTGTCAAATAAGGTTTTTTGAAATTCCGAAGCAGTAAATTAGCTCCCTTCGGTCGCTATTTTATCCGGCTCGCCGATTGAAATCAATAAGCAGAAATTTAGTTTATCGCGCTTAAATCCGCAGCGGCAGAACGGCCGTCCCGAATCGAGACGGCGAGTCCGTGAAATTCCCAACGAGCATATCGACCAACCTGAATAATTCCCTGTTCCCGGAGTGCCTTGAGCGCATTCTCCTTCCAGGGGTTACCGGGCCAGGACCAGGTATAGGCCACATCGATCCAGGTGCGGTCGATAACCTCCACTTCACGGATCCAGCCCCAGGATTGCAGTTCCTTGACCACCGCCTCCTGGTAGGAGTTGATCTCTTCCTCTCCGGGCATTGCTCCGCCGGGATAGGCCCGTTCCACATAGATCCCCACTGATTTATTTTCCGGCCGGGATTGAGCGGGGAGAAACGAGGAATCGACGTTGCTGTAAAACCCCACCCGGAAAAAGCCGGATGCACTGTCCGGTATATATAACCAGTGCTGGTCCGGGCAGGCGCTCCCCCTCCGGGCGCCGATATTCAGCTCCAGTACGGAAGAATATGGATCAGGTTTCCCCTCCACTTCCAACGCCGCTAACTCCATCATTTTGTTGAGCGGGAGCGTGGAGATAATCCGATCATATTGTTGGCTGGTATTGTCGGAGAAATATACCTTCTGGCCAGCAGTATCAATCTTAACCACCCGCTTACTGTAATGAACGATCGCTCCCCGGGCCATTTTGCGTGAGAGTGTATTCAGACCTTGTTGAGGATAAAGAAAATCAGCGTTATATCCTGCTGGAGGAGTATCCTGGGTAGCTCCCTGGATGACGGTATTCAGGTCAACCGGACTTTTATAGGCGTCCTGAGGGGCGATGCAGCGAAATAGACCGGCCGTATACATCTCGTGAAATGGGCCAAAGAACAAGCGGGTCAGCGTCGAGCCAAAATTCTTCTCCAGCCATTCACTCATCGTCCGGGGGACCTCGGAAGAAGATGATTTAATCTCTTTGATAATCTGTTTGGCCCGTTCAGAACCAAGAAATCGAAGATGATTCTGGATCGGGTAGGGAACGAACTCTCCTTTCCGGCAGAAGAATACCGCGGCGCTTCTCCGGTAAGTTTTGACCGGCACAAGTGACTTGATAAAATCAATAGTCTCCTCATCTCCGCCGAAGATCCAGTGGCCGCCCCCAATCTCAAAGCGATAAGCTTCTTCATCCACCGGAGCGTCGACTAATCGGACTGTACTTCTCGGTTTAACATAGTATGATGAACAGATCCCCCCCGGATGAGCTTCAGCTTCATAGACCGGAAAAGAATTCGCGTATCCCGCGGCCAGACCGGTCATCCCGGCTCCTAAAATAATTACCTGTTCTTTCTCTCTCATATTATTTTACTCTCTCCCTCCTTCGTGGCCAAACCAGCAGTACCACCAAACCAAGCAATCCGGTCCCCATACAGAGGAAACCCCACTTAACTGCCGGAGGGCGGAAAGCCCATTTTACCACATGATTCCCTTTATCCAACCAGACTCCCCGCTGGAGATAGTTGATTCGCAGAGGCGTTTTCTCTTCTTCATCCACCTTGACCACCCAGCCGGGATAGTATATATCGGTGCTGATCAATAAAGACGGAACTTTTACGTCAATTTCTATATTCATCCGATTTGAATTCGGGGACCAGACCCGGTTGATTTTATTGAGTCCCTGCAACTTATTAAAATGATCAACTGATTCTTGATTTTCTCCCGGAATAAAAGACTTGTAATCGGTAATCAGTAATCCGTGATCAGTCTGCTCTTCCGCGGAGACCGATGACCGCTTACCGCTGACCGCTAACCGCTCACCCTTCTCCAAAAACGCTCCGATTCTTAAATCACCGTTCAGCAATTCTTCTTTCGCTTCTTCCGCGAAACAGAGAACAATCCGGTCCTGGGTAAATACCCTCGGCAGTGTTGATTCCAGCCGGTAATCGTAGAGTCCCCCTCCCCCTTCTAAACGCCGTGACAACGCCTTCTCCAATGGCAGGGCATCGGCATGATTGAGGATCAGATGTCGTACGCTCATGTTCTGAAAATAGTTCGATCCGGGTTGTGTAATCCTGAGCGCGTAGGGATAGCCGGCGGTAATCGACTCAACAACATCAAGCAACCGCGGGGCCAATGGCTTGGAACAATGGCCCAGCAAATAATCTCCACCGTGGAGCGTCGCCACCTGGTCAAGCAGGCTGAGGTAGTAAGCGCTCCGCTCCGGGCCAGTCGGCGGAGAAGGGAGATTGGTCAGGGAATCGTGATTCGTCCTTTGATAATAAGCGGTAGCAGATGGATCCTTATAACGAACCCACTCCGGAACATCTCCCCAGAATAAAAAATAGACCACCAGAAAGCCGCAGCCCAGGATCTCAACCGCCGCCGCCAGCAGAAACAGACTTCGGGCGAATATTTTTTTGCGGAATATGACCAGGAAGATCGTGAGAACGACAGCCGCCTCGAGGTAGGCGATTGGACCTTTTAAGAGCCACTCCCGATAGTTGGCCCAGGCGTAGCTGAAGACCCGGGTCCCTTCCGGGGTTCCCCGCTCCATCCATTGCCAACCGACCCAGCTCAAAATAGTTGCCAGAAAAATTATCATCCCCCAGCGGGGGAGCGGCTTCCGGACGGTCCAGATCCAGTGCGCGGCAACACCGGCCAAAAGGGCCAGACCGAGATGATGCATAATCCGCCAGCGAACAGCATAGGGGAGACCAAAGACCGGGATCAGGCGGATCAGATACCGATAGACAAAAGAATAACGGCCGGTAATCAGCAGCAATGAGAGAATGAACAATAAAAGTCCCACGATCCACCACCGGCGGCGGATTGATTCTTCAGGACTGCCTGCCCGACAGCTCCAGCCCATCATGGATCCTATCAGACAGATCGCCATCAACCAATACCCTCCGGTGATATTCCCCTCAACATGAGAATAGTCACTCAGAACGGGGATCCCCAGATCAATCTGACTGGCGCCGGTAAGAGAACCGTAAAAATCGGGGACGAACATCGTAATCATGTAACGCCAGGGAACACTGAACATGTCTGAAGCGGAACGTGTGGTATTGAGCAAGGGGGAATCCCGATAGATTGAGAGGGTTTCGACCATCGCCGTCCAGTACGGCCCAGAGAGAAGAAGCCCGATGATGAAGACCAGCAGACCGGCAATAATCAATCTTGACGCCAATGGCCGAATCTTCTGAATTGATGCTACCAGAGCCAGAAAGCCGACTGTGATCGCTATCACCATCAAACTGAAAAGCCCCCGAACATCGGAGCCACAGGGACCGATGAAGCTTAATGCAAAGACCCCCGCCGCCAGCAGCAAGCGGTTGCCGTACCGCGCGTATGCAGCCACACCCCAGAGAACAAGGGGAATCCAGACCGTAGCGTAGATCGTCCCCGGATCGCAGATATTGTATGACATGGCGGAGCCGAAAGCGTATACCAGTGCCAATATGGTCGCCCCGATAGGATGAAGACGGATAATAGACCTGCCGAGACCATAAGCAGTCAGGGCGGCTATCAACCAGTGAAAAAGTAACGGGATCTTGATCAGGCCGGTATACGCCGCCGACATACTCCTCAGGGATACCAGGGGATAGAATAAATAGAGCGGCCAGTACCATATCCTGGTGTTAGGAATAAAATTGATCCGGCCGCCGGCAAAAGAGTGCGGATCCCAGAGCGGCAGCGCTCCCTGCTGGACGGACCGGGCGTTAAAAAATAGCTGGCTGAATGTCTCGTAATAATCATCGAAGAAGACACCGAGCTGGTTAAAGAGCAATGGGGAGAGAAAAACAAATATCACCAGGATGATACTGATTAATGGAATAATATCACTCTTCAATAAATTACCCTCTGATGACGGGGTGATTGCGCCAGTTATGCAATAATCCCATCACCGCGGAAGGCTTAAAACGCAGCAGGCTGTTGATAAGATTGCATCCCAGGTCCAGACAGGCTTCACACTTAACCGGTTTCAGTCCTTCCCATGCTCCAATAATATCTCCATCGGCGCAATTTCCGAGCGGGCGGCTATAAAACAACTTGGTACAGGGGTAGATATCTCCCGCGTTGTCAATGGCCATGAGGAATCTCCCGGCGGCGCAGGGAATAGGCTTGAATCCGTTCAGGTCTTCTTTATCGGCGATAATATGATGCCCGAATCCATTCGGCCAGCGAAGAGCATACTTGATAAGTTGCGGTGGATACGGAAGAGTTCGTGGCCTTTCTTTTATGAGGCGAAGAAGAAATAATTCAATTTCCTCATCGTCAGCTTCAGCGGCCTTTACTCTGGTACCATTCGTTTTCTCCTGCGGACGCAAGAAATTTATCCCTATAAAACACCCATATCTCTCTGCAATTTTATTCACATGGGAAAAAGATTCCGCCACATCTCGGGTTAAAGTAAACTGGAGTTGAACCCGGATCCCATATTGCCGGGCTACTTTAACGGCTTCCAACGCTTTTTCATATGTTCCTTCTCCCCGATAATAATTGTGAATTTCAGGAGGCCCATCCAGACTGATACTCAACATATCGGCCCGCTTGATATCTTCGATCCGGGCGGGGACCAGAATACCATTGGTATTAACCGAGCACTCTATCCCATGGTCGACAATGGCGTTAACAATCACCCCGATATCCCGGTAAAGTAATGGCTCTCCCCCCGCCACCATGATAATCCTGGTCCCGAGACGAGCCAACCCATCGATCACTTTTAGAATGGCGGCAAGAGGAAAGTCCGGACGATGCCTACAACCGAACTCAACGTAGCAATACCGGCAACGTAGGTTGCATCGCTCAGTCGGCATCAACTGAACAAAGAATGGAACCCGCCGGGCCCCCAGGCGGGCGGAAAGAACTTTAAGACCAGTTCCGATTTCACGGGCTAAGGTCATCAGAAGAACACCTCCAGCCGACAGAAAATATAGAACAGCACGGTCAGAAGCGGAATTTCGAAGAGCAGGTTCCGCTCTAACTCTTTAACGGCCGCGCCCATAACAGACTGCCTGCTCGATGGAATCTCATCAATTCCCCGCTGGACCTCACGATTTTCTTTATATCGAGCCTCAAGGCACAGATACTGTATCTCCATAATATTAATTTTTCTCCGAAAAAATAATAGTTAAAAACTTTTATACTATCTCAACATGTAACCCGAATTCTTGCGCCGAGGTTATCCGGCAAGGATTAGCGGAGACAAATAGATTGGCATTCCATTGAATAGCAGAGGCAATAGGAATGGCCTCCATTGCTCGGGACGGAGTTTTTCGCATGACCTCGGCGATTATTTTCCCCTCTATCATCGCTTCACCACAGTTCCCTCAGGGCACGCCAGGCATAATGAGCGAGGGTCCTGGGCCGCATACCAAAAATCAGGTTCCGATCGAGATAGGAGAGGATATAACAGGCTTCACATCCCTCCCGGCTGATTCCTTCCAGAGACGCATCAAGACCATCCCTTCTGATATTCCATTTCGGCTTGCCCCAGAAGTTGCAGCAGGGATATACACTTCCATCGCCATCAATGAATACTATATAATCGGCATGAAAGCACTTGGGATAATTATAGCTTGCTGGAATTTCATCCGCGCGGGCCATCCGTTTTTGATGCGGAAACGGCCATGAGAGCGCCAGATCATGGGCCATATCGCTGAATTGAATCGGGTAATGCTCAGCCTGCAACTTTTTTACCAGAAGAAGAAAATCCCTGATCTGATCATCGGTAATAGTAAGATGGTGCGCCGGGCCGCCTTCTTTGAGCGGTTCGTATTGAAATGAAAGAGAAAAATTGAGGAGCGAGCCGGTTCTCCGGGCGGTTTCGGCTAAGAACCTCAAATCTTCAGGTTCAGTCTCCCCGGTCAGGACGGCATTGATTCTGGTCGCTATGCCGTTGGAAGTGCAGAGCTCGATCGCGGATATGATCTTCTCGAAGGTCCCCTTCCCCCGGTTTCTATCGTTGATCTTCTTTCGCCCATCGAGACTGATGCAGATAGAATCCAGCTTCTTAACAACATCGAATTTCTTCTCGACCAGGATCCCGTTTGTAATCAGATCGCAGATCATCCCATTCTGCAGAACCCGGTCAACCAGGATCCCGATATCCTTCCTCATCAGAGGCTCACCGCCCTGAAGCTGCAGCAGACAGGTTCCCCGCGCGGCCAGGTCGTCAAATAACTTTAAAAGTTCTTCGGTGGTAAATTCCTTCCAGTTTCGCCGAACCGGGTAATCGCCATAGCAATAATAACAATCCAGATTACACCGGTTGGTTATTGCCAGGTACACGTTCAGCGGCCTTCTCTTGTAAAGGAGGTGACTGAACGCGAGCATTACCAGCATTTTAGCTCGTTTATATGTCAGACTGTAACGCATTGTGATATTAGTGAGGGGGTTGGGATCAGCATACGCTTTTTTCTTAAAATTCGGAAGGAGGCACCTGATCTTTTCCCATCACTTCGACCGTTGCGGGCGCTAACGGACGGTACAGGTCGGAGATCCTGATCAGAGCAGAAGCTCTAAAAAGAGGGTTATTTATATCTTCGGCGGATTTCAGGCTCCGCTTCACATAAATTTGAGACTCTTCCATCTTTCCCAGTCCGTCATAACTTTCAGCCAGAGACGCCAGGACCAGGGCTTTTGATCTGGCGTCATCTATTATCTCCTCTATGCCAACCCCCTGATCATATTCCCCCATTTCGATATACTCCTCCGCTATTTTCTGCAGAACCTGATCCTTGAAGAGATTGTTTTCAATCGCGGAAGCGTCTCCTTTGGCTCGGGCAAAGATCTCGAGCGCTCTCTCTGCTTCTCCGACTGTCCTGTATCCTTTTCCGACCTCAATCAACGCCTCAACCCGGGAGACAGGATTTTCAACTATATCCGTCAGTTCATAAGCATCAGCCAGTAATTCAGACGCTTCTTTTCCTCTTCCGGCCGCATCATAACCGGACGCTATTCCGGCCAGTATTTTAGCCCTAAAATGAGGAGAGTTTATCTCCTTCGACAGCGTCTCCGCCTGCTGCAGAAGATCAAGCGCCTCATCGGACTGATCAGAATTATAACCGGCGGCAAACATTTCTATCAATGTGGCCGCCTGGAAATATGGGTCTGTGATCTGATCGATTATCGGAAGCGCTTCTTTATACTTACCGGATCTGATATATTGCCCGGCAATCTCCGCCAGAGCTCCTGATTGAAAATATGAATATTTTATGCCGTGAGCCAGCTCGAAAGCTTCCTCGAGCATGGCATAAGCCAGAGACTCATCTCCAGCCTGCGCGTACTGATCGGAGACTACAATCAGAGCCCGGGATTTAAAGTAGTCTTTCTCAATCTCACCGGTGGTGGAAATGGCCTCAGCCATTAACTCGGAGAATCTATCCGGCCTATCCCCTTCTCGATATTTGCCGGCCAGCCTTACCAGCACGATAGCCTTGAGGTAAGGAAGACCGGGTTCGCGAACTAATTCGCCGGCCTCCGAAAGTGGATCCAACTCTCTCTCTACTGCCTCCACGATCGCAGCGTTCTCGATCGCCACTCGTTTGGCAACCACTTCCTGTAATGCCGATAATGTGTAAGCACCAATCAATATCTTGTCTTCCGCCAGTTCCAGAGCGATAGAAGAAGAAGGGTAATTTAGGATGGCGTCTTCCAGATACGTTAATGCTTCTTCCTCCAACCGATCCGCCTCAACGGGGTCTACCTCCCGTAAAGCGGCGGATTCGCCCACCAGAGGGGTAGCTTTTTCAATCAATTCGGTAACAGCCTGATCTTCAGGCGATTGGGAACAAGCGGAAGAGATAACAACGAGGAGAACGATGGGGATAAAACAAATTATTATTCTTCTCAGTCTCATAATATCTATTCCGTTTCAGCCGGGGAACCGTTCCAACCGTTCCAGCCAAGATACCGTCCCAGCAATTAATCGTTCCAAACGTTCCAGGAATTAGCCGTTCCAGCTATTTCAACCGTTTCAATAGGTTCCCGACTGGAACGGCTGAAACGGTTCGAACGATTGGAACCGGATGATCCGTGCCCACGGATCATCCGGGAAAAAGGGTGAGCGAGGGGATTTGAACCCCCGACCCCCTGGGCCACAACCAGGTGCTCTAACCAACTGAGCTACGCTCACCATACTATTATTTTTCTGCGAAAAATAATATATACATTGTCTTCCACATTCCTAAATTAAGCAATGACTATCCTTACCCCTTATCCCTTACCCCTTATCTCTTATCCCTTACCCCTGTCCTTATACGCCTGGCAGGACTCGAACCTGCGACCCTCGGATTAGAAATCCGATGCTCTATCCAACTGAGCTACAGGCGCTCAATATTACTCTGAACAATTTTGCAAGCTTTCAGAGAACCCCGTTGCCCCGTGCTCGTAGAGGCGACCTTCGGGTCGCCATGTGGCGGCAGCCTAAAGGCAGCCGCTACGAGAGGACG
>Ga0180435_10004744_pt1 | contig 13341 bp, 9 predicted proteins | sample SS_ome_3_FD_132467 | JGI IMG/M metagenome (GOLD analysis project Ga0180435, IMG submission 132467) | Hypersaline lake sediment archaeal communities from the Salton Sea, California, USA - SS_3_S_1 metaG | ecosystem: Environmental > Aquatic > Non-marine Saline and Alkaline > Hypersaline > Sediment... | reverse complement strand
CGAAGGGGGCTCCAATCAACCCCTTCACAACTCACCACGCCAAAGCAACGCTAGCAATGGCCACCCTTGAACAGTTTCAAACGAAGGATAGCATTATGGATGGTTCACCATTGCCGCGTACTTGCAGGACTACTGACTATCACAATGACTTTAACGCTTGCCGCCGAGGACACGGCGCTGAACGTGACGAAGAACGACACGACGATCGCCGTGACCGCGGGCGAAACGCCGCGACTGACCTACCGGCATTCAGATGTGACATTCAAGCCGTACGTAAAAACCTTCTGTACGCCGAGCGGGATCAACGTTTTTCGCGACAGCCCTCACGATCACATTCATCACCATGCGTTGATGTATGCCGTCGCGGCGGGCGGCACCGATTTTTGGGCAGAGTTTCCTCAGCGGAAACATGGATCGCAAGTGCATGAGAAGCTTTCCCATTCAACGAACGCGATTGCTGAAGGACTCACGGCTGCGGTGATCGACGGAACGCTCAATTGGGTGACCGCCGACAAAGAAACGATGTTAACCGAGGTTCGCAAGATCACGGTCTACGATGCGAAAGACCTCAAACCGTCGTTGTTGACGTGGCAAACGGAGCTAACTCCAGGCAAAGGCAAAGACTCGGTCAAACTGACCGGTTCGTCGTACTTCGGCCTCGGCATGCGGTTCGTCGAATCGATGGACAAAAACGGCCGGTTCTTCCACACCGGCAAGGAGGAAGGCGTACCCGATCGCGGCACGTTGGTGGTCACGCCCGCCAAATGGATGGCGTATGCGGCCGCCGTGAACGGCAAGCCGGTGACCGTTGCGGTATTTGATGATCCGGGCAATCCCCACCACCCGGGCAAATTCTTCACGATGGCGGCCCCCTTCGCCTACATCTCGGCAACACTGAATCTGTGGAAGGAACCATTGACCCTCGAAGCCAACACGACGCTCAAGTTGCGGTACGGCGTTGCGCTCTGGGACGGCGAAGTCACCGCCAAGGATGTCGAAGAGGTTTATCAGAAGTGGAACGCGCTGAAGTGATTCATCGGCCATGCCATGCGAAAGCGTCGGGCGGCACAGACAAACAGCGGCGGAAGACTGAACGTTTCTAGCCACAAAGCAGTATCAGGAGATCCAAAGATGTGGCGGGTTGTGACAGTGCTTTGCCTGATCTTGTGCGTTGGGTGTTCTCGTGTGCCAGATACCGACGCCGTCGTCGAAAAACCAGATGGCGAAGTCGAGGATGGGGGGACGGTCGAGAACGTCGATCGCGATAAAGTCAACGAGTACTTCGGGGCGCTTGCCAAAGTCGAGTCCGTTGACGAAGAAAAGGAGCTTCTGACCGAGTTCGGCCAGTGGCTCAAGAAGAACGAATACAAAATCAGAGTCGAGCGTGCGGATGGGGAGCACCGCCTTTCATGCCCCTACATGCCTCCCGTCACGCCCTGGACGGAGCATTCGTTCCTCGACATCAAGAATCTGGAGTTGCTCCCCCACCTTGAAATCGACGAAAAGACGACGGATGAGAAAACCAAGCCCGAAGCGATTGAGATCATCGGGAACGCATCGTATCGTAGCCCCGGTATTCAATTGCAGGACCGGGTCGAACTCTCAAAGGACTTGTCGTTGTGGCTACAGGAGTTGCTCTCGAAACCACCCACCTACCAGACTGATGTATCGAGCTACCGCGTCGAGTGAAAACCGATCTTCGGTTTCGGCGCTTCGGCCGGTTTCTCCATCATCTGGCGCAAGACATCGACGATGTGGGCAATCTGCTTGTCGTGTAGATCGACCGTTTCTGCAAGCCGGGTCAATTGTTCGACCAACTCGCCGGGCGTGGCAACAAGGCGGCGAAGTCGCACGAACGCCCTCATGATCTCGATGTTCACCTGCACGGCCTGCGGCGATCGCAACACACTGGAGAGCATCGCCACGCCGTGTTCGGTGAAAACCCAGGGGCGTTTTCGACGGCCACCACGACCGGGTTTTGATGTCGCATTTCGCGATATCAAACCCGTAAACTCTTGCTGAGTAAGCTGATAGGCGAAATCTTCGGGGAATCTGTCACGATTGCGTGAGACTTGCTCGTTGAGGCGAGTGGTAGTCACCCCGTACAACTCGGCCAGATCGGAATCGAGCATCACCCGCTGGCCACGAATCACATGGATCGCGCGTTCGATCTGCTCAACGGGCAGTTTCGAAACTTTGGACTTCTTTTTGGCCATGTCCGAAGTATATCGCCTGACGGTGTCAATTCAACACCTCACAATGTGTGGTCTGGTTTTGGTGGCGTGTTCGTCTGTCAACAGGTAAACTGACATCCAAATTGATGTTTGGCCCCCGCCGAGTCAGCCGCCCGTAAACCATCCGCCGTGAGAGACTCCCATGTATCGCATTCTGTCTGCATTTATTTCGTTTGCTTTTTTTGTTGCAGTTGCCACTGCCGAACCTGCCGGCGAGTGGATCGACCTGTTCGACGGCAAGTCGCTCGATGGCTGGAAGGCGGCGGAGAACCCCGACTCCTGGAGCGTGCAAGACGGCCAGCTTGTAACCGCCGGGCCGCGAAGCCATCTGTTCTATGTGGGCGAGGTGGGCGGAGCGGATTTCAAAAATTTTGAGTTGGAGGTCGAAGTCCTTACGGCCCAATACTCGAACTCCGGCGTCTACGTTCACACGAAGTACCAAGAGACCGGCTGGCCGAAGCAGGGGTACGAAGTTCAGGTTTGCAACACCCATCGACCGTCGGCCAAGCACAAAGAGCGGAAACGAACCGGCAGTCTGTACGGCGTTCGCAACGTGTACAAAACGGCAGCGACTGACGGCGAACCGTTTCGGATGCGCATCCGCGTCGTCGGCAAGCGAATTCAAACGTGGGTCAACGACTGCCCGATGGTCGACTACATCGAACCAACCGGCTGCCAGGTATCGGGAGCGTTTTCCCGGCGTCTTTCCAGCGGCACAATCGCCTTGCAGGGGCACGACCCCGACAGCCGTGTGGCGTATCGCTACGTGCGGATCCGCATGCTGCCGGACGACGCCGATGCGAACCTCGACGACCGCGCATCCGACGCCGGTTACGGACTCAAGCCGGGGCTGATCGATGGCATCCACAAGGCGACAATTCCCTTCATCGATTACCACGTTCACTTGCGGGGCGGCATGTCCGTCGAAAAAGCGATGGATCGCCAGGCCGTGACCGGTATCAACGTGGGCGTGCTCAAGAACATCGGCAATGACTGGCCGATCGAAACCAACGAGCAACTCGAAGAATTCCTCGATAGCACGGCGGGCAAACCGCTGTTCGTCGGCCTGCAAGTAAATGACCGCGATTGGCACAGACAGCACGCACCGGAATTGCTCGCTCGACTCGACTTCGTGCTGGGCGACACGATGATCATGGCGATGCCCGATGACGACGGTGAGACGCAACGTCTCTGGATGGAGGATCAGTACGAGATCAAGAATCCCGAGGCTTGGATGAAACGGTACGTGAAACACAACCTGCGCGTGCTTTCCGAACCGATCACGATACTCGCCAATCCCACGTATCTGCCCAACTCGATCAAGGACCGATACGACGAGTTGTGGACCGACGACCGGATGCGGCAGGTGATCCAGGCGGCCATCGACAACAACGTTGCTCTGGAAATCAACGCCAGCAGCGAGTGGCCGCACGACCGCTTTATCGAGATGGCCAAGCAAATGGGGGCGACGTTCTCGTTCGGAAGCAACAACTTCAACGACAAGCCGATCGACATGACTCGCTGCTTCGAGGCGATCAACCGCTACGGACTAAAGAAGGGCGATTTCTACATTCCCGAGCCGTAGAAGGCTCGTGCTAGACGTCAAAACCCCATTCCCTTCGTGCCGAGTTTGATCCGCAGCAGGTACATGTCGGCCGTGATGTAGAGGGTTTTTCCGTTGTCGCCGAAGGCACAGTTCGAGGTGGCTTGTGTGGTTAAGATCGTGCCGAGGTGTTTTCCCCGCGGCGTGAATACGAGCACGCCCCCCGGACCCGTGGCAAACAGATTGCCGCGCCGGTCGACCTTTAAGCCGTCGGGCAATCCCTTTCGCTTGCCGACTTGATTGGTGGCGTCACAAAAAACGCGTCCCTCGCCCAGCGTGCCATCGTCCTCGACCGGGAAGGCCATCCAGATGGCTCGTTTGGGGTCGGAGTTTGCCACGTACAACGTCTTCTCGTCGGGCGAAAAAGCGATGCCGTTCGGACGCGACATTTCTTTGGTCAGCAGCGTTACCTTGCCGTCCTTCGGCAGCCGATAAACGCCCTGGTAGTCGAGTTCCTTGCTGGGATCACCCATGCCCTTCTCCAAACCGTAGGGCGGATCGGTGAAGTAGAGATCGCCATTGGAGTGATAACACAGGTCGTTCGGGCTGTTGAATCGCTTGCCGTCGTAGCGGTCGGCGAGCGTCTCGTACAGCGTGCTCACTTCGTCATTGGCTGCCTGGGCGACAGCGGTTTCCGGGGTCTTCGTGTCGTCGGTGAGTTCATGTTTCAAACGGGCCACGCGACGATCGCCGTGTTGACAAAGCACCAGTCGGCCGTGTTCGTCAAGCAGCAAGCCATTCGACCCCGACTCGCCCTCGCGGGGAATGATGCCGGTGAAGCCGGACGGTTTGAGGTACAGTTTGCAGCCCACGCCTTCCTTCCAACGGAAGATGCTGTTCGGCGGGATGTCGGAGAAGAGCAGGAAGTCATGCTGCGGCACCCAGACCGGGCCTTCCGTCCAGACAAACCCCTCGGCCAGCACCTCGAGATTGGCGTCGGCGGGTACGAGCTTATCCACCTTTTCTTGAAGACGCTCGACACTGCTGATCGTCTTGCCGACCATCGATTCGACCGGTTCGGTGACTTCCGTATCAGCAGCGAACGATGCCGCGGTTAACAGCGGCAGCAGCAAACAGACCGTACGGGCAAAGCGAGTCATCAACATGGCGTAGTTCCTTAAAACCTAAATGTTGCACTAGGAGTTTTTGTTTGACGGCAAGCCGAAGGCGTCGGTGTCGCAGTCGCCTTCGGCTTGCCGTTAAACAAGGGAATTTCTTCCGAGTGATCCCTGAAACATCAGTCCTTTGTTGAACTTGATTTGAAAGCTGTAGCTGAGGTCGCCAGACCGCAGTAGCAACAAAAACTCGAGGCTTCCACCGCCGTCTGGCGACGGCAGCTACGGTGGACTCGTGCTCTTCAGACAAAGCCTATTCCTTCGCCGGCTCGATACCGAACCGGTGAATCGTGATGTGGTGGTACGTCTCGCCCGGCCGGAGTACCGCCGAGGGGAAGTTCGGCTTGTTGGGAGCGTCGGGGAAATGCTGCGTCTCCAAACAGAACCCGCCGTACGGGCCGTATTCGAAGTCGGCCGTCTTCATCCGCGGCCCCAGCCCCTTGGCCGTATATAACTGCACGCCCGGCTTCGTCGTCAACACGGTCATCGTGCGGCCGCTCTTCGGGTCGACGACCTTCGCACAAACGGCGATCGGCTCTTCGAGTTCTTCAAGGACTTTGTAGCAGTGGTCGTAGTTCTCTCCCTCGACGTCTTTAATGCGAGCCCCGATCGCAGTCGGTTTCATGAAATCCATGGCCGTTCCCGTCACGCTGCGCAACTCGCCGGTGGGGATCTTTTTGGCGTCGGTCGGCAGGTAGTGGTTCGCATGGATTGTCAGCACTTGGCCGAGCACGTCGCCCGACCCGGCCCCGGCCAGATTCCAGTAGGCGTGGTTCGTGAGATTGACAACGGTCGGTTTGTCGGTTGTCGCTTTGTATTCGATCTTCAGCTCGTTTTTGGTGTTGAGAGTGTACGTAACCGTCACCTTCAACTCGCCCGGGAATCCGGCATGCCCGTCCGGACTGGTGTGCGAGAACTGCACGCCGACGAATCCGTCTTTGCGCACGGGTTTGGAATCGAAAACCACCCGCTGGAACCCGCCCCGCCCGCCGTGGATATGATGGGGTACCGCGTTGGCTTCCAGTTCGTACTCGACGCCATCGAGCGTGAACTTCGCGCCGCCGATTCGGTTTGCGTACCGACCCACAACCGAGCCAAAGAGTGGGTGGCCGGCTAGGTAATCGTCGATCGAATCAAGATAGAGATTGACGTTCGCAAGTTCGCCGTCGCGGTCCGGGGCTTCAACCATCGTCAGCGTCGCACCGTAGTCGATCAACTGCACGCGCATGACGCCGTTCGTCAGCGAAAAGCGATCGATGACCTCGCCGCTGTCGAGCGTTTTGAGTGTTTCCTTCTGAACATCGAGTTGCTTTTCAACGGCGAACGCGGAGACAGCCAATGCGAATCCAACGCATATGGCAAGGGCCAGCCGAAATACAAAGCCGTTTCTTAGCATTTTTTCTCTCCCATGTTGGAGCAATGGGCGATTGCGTTTTCGTCCCATCAGTATCCCGAATCGCGGAGCGATTTACAAATTCACGACGTCTCATACCCACTTAAGCGTCGAACGATGAACAGCCGGCCCCCGACGTAGGTCCGGTGTTTTCCGCTGTGGCGTTTCGCGGCGGCTATTGAAATCCCACAAATCCACATTTGACAGTGCACTGGCCGCCGTTTCCTCTTGGACGTGTTCCGGTCGAACGACTACACTGACGATTTGGTGGTGTATGTTTTAATACGCATTGTTGCGTTTCAAGCTGAATTCCACTTTCGAATCGAAAAGTCAAAATGCCCATTACAGCCAAAATTCGCATGGGATATGTCGGGCGGCTGGCATTGATCGCCCTGGTGTGCATCGGTATGTCGCTGTGGTTTTTGTATGACGGGGCGATTGGTTGGCCCAAGAAGCGAGCCCGTGCGCTCAAATTCCTCGAAATCAAAGAAGAGGTCCACGAAAAGTATGCCGACGTTGAAGATGCCGTGAAACGCGAAGAGCTGATCCAAAAGGAGTGGATGGACACTTGGTACGATTATGCCGAAGAGCACGGTTTCAAGGCGATGAACCCGGGACCTCCCAAGAGCCTCCAGGAAATCCGGATGCAATTCGCGTTCGCCGGCGTGGCCGCCGCGCCCGGCATTGTGTTTGCCGTCTTCCTAGTGCTCTCACTGCGGCGGTGGGTGAAGATGGACGAGGACGGAGTTAGCAGCTCCGGAGGCCAACAGGTGGCGTTCGACGACATCGCCACCCTCGACAAGACTCGCTGGAAAAAAAAGGGGATTGCGCACATCACCTACGAGAAGGATGGTGAGCAACAACGACTGCTGCTGGACGATTGGAAATTCGAGACCAAGGCGATCGAGACGATCCTGCGAGAAGTCGAGTCGCGAATCCAGATTGAGCAGGTTGTCGGCGGTCCGCCGGAATCCGACTCGGATGAAAATCCTGAGGCTACAGCACTCAACGACGAACAAGACGAATCCGCAGAACGGCCGGAGACAAAGCCACAAGATCTGCAATGAAATCGTTCGCGGCTTTTCTGTCGCAAAGTCGCTTCAATACACGGGAAAATAGCTGATACCTTGCTGTTTCTGGCGGGTTTTTCCCGTGCTGCTACTTTTTCCCCGCTTTACGTAATACAACCCAAACCGTAAAGTCTTCACAGCCGCTACGATCGCAGGTAAATCCGCCAGTTTGTGCGGTTGTGCGCAGCGCGAGTGCACGGTTCAAAGCGCATTGGGCGACGATATTCATACGGTTTTTTGTACGCTCGATCGATCGGACCGACCCGCGGGTTCTGGGGCGGCTTCGTAACCTGCCGATCGATCGAAGCAATAGTCGCTCGCCTTGAAATCAATGTTGGGAGTCAACTATGGGAACGTCGGTTCTTGTTGCCACAATGGCAGCCATCAGCATGGGCACAACGCTGCCGCAATCCGTCAAATCAAAGCAGAACGAAGCTTTCAAGAAATACTGGGGCACTCAGTTCGTCTGGAAGTTCGATCAACTTCCCAGCGAAGGAACGGTCCCCGAGTTTCGCGTTCCTTATTCCGGATATATCTATCCTGACACCGGCGGCGGAACCGCCCGTTCGATGCGCAAGTACGACGCAGCCTTCAACGGTGGCCGAGGACTGGCGAGCGGATACGAACGGTACGACACGACTGCCTACAAGAAGCCAGAACGTCGTGGTCTGCTCGGGTTGCGAACGCGGATGGAAACGCCGGCTTGGCACGGACATTGCAACGGCTGGACTGCCGCCGCCATTCGTCATGCGGAGCCGCAGCGCAGTGTAAAGGCGAACGGCGTGGTCTTCTCCCCCGCCGAGATCAAAGGTCTGCTGGCAGAGATCTACATTTATAACGACACGCTTGATCTGGCCGGTTTCGACTACTCGATGAATCCCGCCGCGTTGCACGCGATTCTGTGCAACTGGATCGGTTTGAACAAACACCCGATCGGTGTTGAGGCAGACCCCGGCGAAGAGAAGTGGAATTACCCGATCTACGCCTACTCGGCCAAGTCCACCCGCTATCGCAATGGCATGATCGACGTTCGCATGAACGTGAAGATGGGCAAGGACAGCAATGGGGAGTACGACGAAAGTCCACGACTCGAACAAACGAAGTACTTCCACTACGCACTGTACGTGAACAGCCGCGGCGAAATCACTGGCGGCCACTTCTATCGCGACAGTTCCCGCATTGATCTGTTGTGGGTGCCGCTGCAGCCGAAGCAGGGCAAGCAACCAGGTAACGAGCGGGGCAATCCGCACGTCGATGTGAACAAGGTGCTTGCCGTGTGGCGGGCCTCCGTGCCCCAGGAAGAGCGTATGAAATGGCCGGTCGTTGATCCCCCGGCGGCCGACAAGATTCTGGACGCCACAACCGTCAGCACGCGGCTGCCCGTTCAAGACCCGCATTGGAAGCCGACGCCAGCCACCGAGAACGTCGCCTCAACCGACAACGCGACCTCGACTGAAGAAACGGCTGACGAGTCCGCCCCCGCGACGGAGGCCACTGCGGCAACGACCGACGAGACGACCGCTCCGGCAACCACCGAAACGACGGAGGAGTCGACCCCGGCGACTTCCGAAGAGACTGCGGCGGCTGAGGAAGCACAGCCCGAAGCCAGCGAAGAAACGGCAGCCACCGAGGAGGCCGCACCCGCTGCGGAAACCACCACCGACGCCGATGAGTCAACGCCGGCTGAGGAAACAACCGAAGAGGTGGATGCAACCGCTTCGGCCGAAGACGAGGCTCCCGAGTTGGTCCCGCCAACAACAGAAGAATCCGACGAACCGGCCGAACGAACCGCCGCCGCCGTCGAATAACTCCGACGCACGCGACTTGAAAACCGAAAGCCCCGGTCAATCCGACCGGGGTTTTTTTGCGCCAGGACCGGCGTATTCGAACACCAAGCTCAACTCCCGCGCGATGCAAAAGCTGTAAGCAGTGAACCGGCACTATAGCCACGTCCCCAACTGTTCGAACAGGTAGTCGACGGCTTCCACGTCGGCAGTGGCGTCTTCCTCGGCGGCGACCGCCCTGATCGAATCGAAACCCTCGATCTTCGTGGTGCTGGCGTATCTTGCCAACTGCAAGTAGTCGTCTCGACCAAAGACATCGTCACGAGCAACCACATCTATAGCAATCGCGCGATCGACGCCACCATTGACGGACTGGGCGTGTGTCGACTCGAATCCGATACTGCGAAAGAACAAACCGCCGCCGACCAGAAACGCGTCGTTCGATCGGGCGTAGAAAACGTCGTCGCCAGCGGAGTCGTAGTAGGTTGCGCGGTCAACGCCGCCGTTGTTCGCAAAAGCAACAGCGCGATCAAAACCCTTCGCGCGGTTGAAGAAACCCTCGCCGAACATGTAGGCGTCGTCGAGATGTGCACGCGCGACATATCGGTCGTCGCCGGACGAATCGAAAAAGATCGCGCGATCCATGCCTCCCGACTGGGAATACCCGCAGACTCGATCAAACCCCCGGGCAAGGTGGAAATACTCGTCACCGTCCATGTAGCTGAAGCCGTTTTGGGCGTGGGCGACAAAGCGGTCATCACCGGCCGAATCGAAGAACCACGCGCGATCCGCACCGCCGCTGACCGAAATTGCGCGAACCTGATCGAAGCCTCGCGCGAGATGGAGATAGCCGTTTCCATCCATGTAGCTGAAGCCGTTCTCGGCATGCGCGACAAAGCGATCGTCGCCGGCCGAGTCGTAGAAGAACACGCGATCCGAACCGCCGTTGACCGAAATTGCGCGAGCCTGATCGAAGCCTCGCGCGAGATGGAAGTAGCCGTTTCCATCCATGTAGCTGAAGCCATTCTCGGCGTGTGCGACAAATCGATCGTCGCCAGCCGAGTCGTAGAAGAACACGCGATCGTAACCGCCGCCACTGACTACCCGAACATCCTCCACGCTGGTCGCTACTGCAAGATAGTCGTCGCCTTTGAGCGTCGCGTGACCGACGGAGAGTCTGGCGATATCGTCGGCCGACGAACCGGTGATGCGAATCGAATCGTCGCCGCCTCGACCTTGGAACGTAACCTTCGTGACATCGCCACGCGCAAACACGTACTGCATGTCGTTGGCCGTCACGCGCAGGGTGTCGCCCGCCACGAACGCGAATGTATCGTCGCCGGCTGTGCCGTGAACAACGACGTTTGATCCGTTGATCGAAATCAGATTGGCGACCTGGTAATCGACGTTCGCGCTATCACCCGAGACCTTCACAAAATAGGTTTCGTTGCCATCGGCGACCCAATCGACGCGGGCACCGCTTCCGTTGGTGCTGCCCCGGGAAACCAATTGGCCGTTTTCATCGTAGATTTCGAGCGCAACGCTGCCGGCCGACTGATCGAATTTCGCCTGCAGCGACATGTAGCCGTCGCGCTGGGCGGTCATCTGGAACCAGCGCTCGCCAGTGACGACGCCGTCTTCGCTGTAGGTTTTGTATGAAACCTTGCCCCAGTCGATGATCGTCGACGTCAGTTCGACATCGACATCGTAGTGCCCGATGCCGTCGGTAGTGTCGAGCGCAAGCGTGTACTGCTGGCCCTGGACGACGTCGAAGGTCAACGTGTCGCCGGTCACGGCCTCCGCGCCATCAAGTCGCCATTGCGCGGCCAAGTCGTGCGTGCCGGTCAGCGCAAGCGTCACCTCGCCCGTTCGGCCGGCCGTGAAGGTGAAATAGTCGGTATCGGTCAGCGTGCCGATCAGACCGCCAAACGCGGTGTTGCCGGCGATTGTGCCCAACGAATGCGCATCGCTGATCGTTGAACCAAAGTCGTCCTCGGGCATCAGCGCATCAAGGGCCGACTGCAGGTTGATCCGGTGATAATAGTCGCTGGTTACCGAGTCGTAAAAGACGTCGGCCGTTTCGTAGAGATGATCGTAGATGTTCTGCTGGTCGATGTTCTCGTATCCGACGAACTCCATCGCCTGTCGCACCAGCGTGCTGGCGCCGGCGGCGTAGGGGGCGGCCATCGACGTGCCCGACGCCGTGGCGAAGTCGTCCGTCACACCGTTAAAATCGAACAGGTAATCGGGCACTGTGCTGGTAATCGATTGCCCCGGCGCAGCCAATACGCGATCGTCGCGCTGGCTAAAACTCGAAAATGATCCGCTGTTGGTGACGCTGGAGACCGGAACGACGTACGGGCTGACAGCCGGATAGCTCAGTCCCGCTTCACCGTACGATTGAAACGAATTGCCGGCTGCGACGGAGATGAAGATGCCATCATCTCTTAATTGTGCGAACTCGTCTTCGAGCATTGCCCAGTTGGGAAGCCGATCGGAGTTGTACTCGGTGCCAAGCGACAGGTTGACGGTTGTGATCGGGTTGGCAAAATCGTTGCGGTGCTCGTGCACCCAATCCAGAGCAGACTCGATCCAGGAAAAGTACCCGCTGCCTTGATCGTTGAAGACGCGCAGGGCGACAAGATCGACCCCGGGGGCAACGCCCATGTATTGGTCATCGTTGCTACCGATGATGCCGGCAACATGCGTACCATGGAAACCGGCCGGTCCGTCGTCGTACGGATTGGCGTCGTTCTCTTCGGTGAAGTCCCAGCCGCCAACGACTTGATAGCCGTCGCCGAAACCACCGCCCAACGCATAATGGTCCCAGGCGACGCCGGAATCGATGACGGCCACGGTTTGTCCATTGCCGTCGAACCCGAAGGTGTTTCGAACGTAACTGACGCCGTAAGCGTCGTGAACGTCCGCCAGTGATGTCTCGACGTTGCCGATTTGCGCCTGCGGCAGCCCGACGGTCGAATCGTCAAGCCAGAAGTCGCTGGAAAAGGCTGAAGCGATCGGCTGGGCCGAAAGCATCAGACGCTCTTCACACGCTTCGAATCTCGCAGTACGCAACAGCGAACGCCGCGCGTCGGCTGAGCGCATCAGGTAGTCTCGTCAAAGTTGTCAATCAAAGTTGCTCGTACCGACCGCGGCGTCGCCAGTTACGTCAGCCAAGCGATCCAAAGATCGCGGTCGATGTCCCAATAGTTGCGAAAACAAGGAGTTTGCCCGAAAGGGCCGTTGGGGAGATAAGTCGGCCGGCTTCAATCCACTCTGCCAGCCACACAACTATAGGTTGTCATGGTCAACTGTCGAGCGAATCACGCGGGTTTTTGCCCAGAAAAACACCTTTTTTCCGCTCGATTCGTGTTGTCTTTTGGCAACGTGAATCGACCGCGAAACATCGGTGTTTCGATCGGGAAACGGGAAGGGATGAAGGGTCGGAGGTCACAAATCGGGGATCAGGGAGGGAATGCCATGAAAAACGGCCCGCACCTTGCTGTGAAGATGCGGGCCGGAAATGGTTTTCGTGTTTCAGGAAGACGAACCTAGTCGGTCTTCTTGCCTTGCACGGCAGCGCGAAGACGATCGGCGACTTTCGTCAATTCTTCTTTGCAGACGTAGCCGTCGTTATTCGTGTCAACGCGACCAAAGTGCTGACGCAACGGAGCCGGGAACGTGCGCGTGGTTAAGAACGTCATTCGGCCGACCACAAAACCGGCCACCCACGACAGCTAACGCGTTTCAGTAGAAGCGGTTATGCGTGACGAGCGATCACTTAATCGATCGGTGCATGTGACGCAGGCACGAGGGAACAGGAATTTTCAGATTTCAGATATGAGAGAGACGGGGTTCAACCACACACAACCTCACCGCTCCTCCTCGCGCCTAAAGCCTCACGCCTGTCGCCTGATCCCAGTCGGGAGCCTGGGCACGAGTCGCGCAAAAAAACACCGGGAACTACCCGACGGTGCAGGTTCGTTCCCGGTACGCGTTGCTGCCCTCGGTTTGCATCTCCGAGTGCACTTACGACGCCAGTGCTATAGGGCGCCTTTCCGTTCAGGGAGCCGTCGCCGCTGAAGTTGCAGATTAGCCGATGATTGCTCTGTGATCGGATACCCCGCTCAATCTCGTCCCGG
>Ga0180435_10004742_pt1 | contig 13343 bp, 14 predicted proteins | sample SS_ome_3_FD_132467 | JGI IMG/M metagenome (GOLD analysis project Ga0180435, IMG submission 132467) | Hypersaline lake sediment archaeal communities from the Salton Sea, California, USA - SS_3_S_1 metaG | ecosystem: Environmental > Aquatic > Non-marine Saline and Alkaline > Hypersaline >... | reverse complement strand
TCGGCGCCGAAGACGAGACCGTCTGGGCGTACTTCCACGAGGCGCTCGACTTCCTGGCCTCGGATCCGGCGGATGCCGAAGCGTTGACCGCGATGTCCCTGCGATGTGGCGAGGTCAACTGCCGTGTGATGGAACTCCTCGACCAGGCGAACACGTCGACCTACGGTCTCCCCGAGCCGACGTCGGTGCGGGTCGAGCCGGTCGCGGGGAAGGCGATCCTCGTCTCGGGACACGATCTGAAGGACCTCCACGATCTCCTCGGGCAGACCGCGGGAAAGGGGATCCAGGTCTACACGCATGGGGAGATGCTCCCGGCACACGCGTACCCACAGCTGAAGCGATTCGATCACCTCGCCGGCAACTACGGAGGCGCCTGGCAGGATCAGCAGAGGGAGTTCGAGGCCTTCCCCGGCGCGATCCTGATGACGACCAACTGCATTCAGAAGCCGAGAGACACCTACGTCGATCGGATCTTCACCACCGGCCTCGTCGCCTACCCGGGCGTGGCCCACGTAGAGGGTCCGGACTTCACTCCGGTCATCGAAGCCGCGCTGGCTGCGGAGGGCTTCTCGGAGGACGGACCGGACCGGCGGATCACCGTCGGCTTCGGCAAGGACGCCGTGCTCGGCGTTGCCGGAACGGTCGTCGAGGCGGTCAAGTCTGGCGCGATCCGGCACTTCTTCCTGATCGGTGGCTGCGACGGGGCGAGGCCGGGACGCAACTACTACACCGAGCTGGCCCAGGCGGTCCCCGACGACTGCGTGATCCTGACCCTGGCCTGCGGCAAGTACCGGTTCAACAAGCTGCACTTCGGAGAGATCGGTGGAGTCCCGCGCCTTCTCGACATCGGACAGTGCAACGACGCCTACTCGGCGATCCGGATCGCGCTCGCCCTCGCCGATGCGTTCGAGACGGACGTGAACTCGCTTCCGCTCTCACTGATCCTCTCCTGGTACGAGCAGAAGGCGGTCGTCATCCTGCTGACGCTCCTTCACTTGGGGATTCAGGGGATTCGGATCGGGCCCTCGCTCCCCGCCTTCCTCACCCCGGCGGTCGTGAACACATTGGTCGAGGGGTTCGGACTGACGCCGATCTCGACGCCGGAGCAGGACCTGGCGGCGATCCTCGGCTAGGAAGGAGCGGGCGATATGGCGGTACGCGCGATCGTTCGGATCGATGAGGAGAAGTGCACTGGGTGCGGGTCCTGCATTCCCGACTGCGCCGAAGGCGCGCTGCAGATCGTGGATGGGAAGGCTCGCCTCGTGAGCGAGGTCTACTGCGACGGGCTCGGAGCCTGCCTCGGCGCGTGTCCTGAAGGGGCGTTGACGATTGAAGAACAGGAGGCAGAGGCCTTTGACGAGGCGGCGGTCGAGGCGCACCTCGCTGCGGAACCGGAGGCGGACCTGCCCTGTGGGTGCCCCGGGTCGGCGCTCCGTTCGATCGAGGCCGCCTCGCGACCGGTGGAGCCCGCGGCCTCGGCGCTCTCCCACTGGCCGGTCCAGCTTCGACTGGTCCCCCCGGAGGCACCGTTTCTCCGAGGGGCGGACCTTCTGATCTGCGCAGACTGCGTCCCGTTTGCGATGGGGGATCTGCACCATCGATACCTCGCCGGGCGCGTCGTCCTCGTCGGGTGTCCGAAGCTCGACGATGCGGCGCACCATCGGGAGAAGCTCGAGACGATCTTCTCCGTCGCCAAGCCGAAGACGATCACAGTCCTTCGGATGGAGGTCCCGTGCTGCGGCGGCTTGGCAAGCCTCGTTGCCGATGCCAAGATGGCGGCGGCTCCGGAGACGCCGCTTGCGGTGCACGTCGTCGAGATCGCGGGCGGTGGCGTCCGGGAAGCGTAGACGCGAACGAGGAGGACGGACGATGGGCTATCGTTGCCCCGGTCTTGCCGGGCGCACGCTGACCTCGAAGCTCATCCCGTGTCCGAGTTGCGGCCGTGAAGTCGAGGTTTTCTCCGACGAAGCGTCGGTCCGGTGTCCCGCTTGCCGGGGGAGGGTTCTCCAGGATCCGGCGGCGAGCTGTCGGTCCTGGTGCAACGGCTGCTCCGGGACACCCGTTCCCAGGGGCGAACCGTCGGCGGAGGGAGACGGGCGAACGCTCGCCAAAAGCAGAGACTAGACCGAGCCGGGGACGACGTGGGTCAGCGCCTGGCCACGTTGCCCCATCTGGAACTCCCGGATGTTCTCGAGCGTCGTTTCGGCGAGGTTCGTCTGTGCAACGTCGGTCAACGATCCCTGGTGTCCGGTCACCATCACGTTGCTGAAGGTGGTCAGCCGAGCCAGGGCGTCGTCATCGATCACGTCGTCGGAGAAGTCCTTGTAGAAGTAGCTCGCCTCCTCTTCGTAGACGTCGAGTCCGGCGTATCCGACCTTCCTGGACTTCAGTCCGGCGATCAGGGCCTCGGTGTCGATCAGGCCGCCGCGGGCCGTGTTGATCAGCATCACGCCGTCTCGCATCTTCGAGATCGCTTCGGCGTCGACCAGGTGGTAGGTCTCCGGCGTGAGGGCGCAGTGGAGACTGATGACGTCCGAGCCTCCCAGGAGTTCGTCGAGGTCGACGTAGCGGACGCCGAAGCGTTCGACCAGCGCCGGCTTCTCCGTTCTGCTGTGCGCCAGAATCTCGCAGCCGAAGCCGTGGAGGATGCTGATCAGACAGGCACCGATCTTGCCGGTCCCGATGACGCCTGCGGTTCTCCCGTGCATGTCGAAGCCGACCAGGCCGGAGAGGGAGAAGTTCCCGTCCCGAACGCGAACGTGTGCCCGGTGGGTCCGTCGATTGAGGGCCATCATCAGGGCGACGGCGTGCTCGGCAACGGCGTACGGGGAGTAGGCGGGGACGCGTGCAATGCTGATGCCGAAACGCTTGCAGGCGTCGAGGTTGACGTTGTTGTACCCCGTGCAGCGAAGCGCAATCATCTCGACACCCAGATCGTGGAGGGCCTCGATGACCTCGGCGTCGAGGCAGTCGTTGGCGCTGACGACGATGACCCGAAATCCGGTCGCCAGTGGAGCGGTGTCGATCGTCAGCCGGGGGAGGAAGAACTTCAGGGCGAAGCCGTGCCGGTTCTTCTCCGTGTAGAGGCGGTTTCGGTACGGGCTGGCGCTGAAGAAGGCGACGCGGAGACCGCGTCCCTCTTCCTGAGCGCGAAGGGTGGCTGCAGCGGAAGTCTCGCGGACCAGGTGGCGAGACAGGTTGGCGAGTAGCCCCTTGGCGACGGAGCCCTCGCGGTCGAGGAGCGCTTCGAAGTCGTCGTAACCGAGGATCCAGACCGTACAGGCGGAGCACGCTTTCAGCGTAGCGGTTCGCGTCCGGTTCCCAAACAGGCCCATCTCGCCGGCGATGTCTCCACGGCGCAGGACGGTCACCTCGATCGGCTCTCCCTCGCCGACCGCCTTCAGGACGGCGACGTCGCCGGAGTCGATGATGAACATCCGATCGCCCGTCTCGCCCTCGATGCAGAGGGTCTCTCCCGGCTCATACGAGGCCTGTTCGATGACTTCCTGGAGCGCCAGGAGGGCGCCCTCCTCCAAGTCGGAGAAGAGAGGGATCTTCCGCAGCAGTTCGAGCATGGTTCCCCGCTTTCGATCAGCCCGGTCCGGTACGCAGGATCGACTGCGCCGATCCCGCCTGTCGCCTTCGAGGTCCGAGTCTAGCACGGGCCCGCGGATGCGATCCACCCGAGAGGTTCCTGGACCTACGCGGTGCGGACAGGACCGACGGCGACGTGCGTCACCAGGCGCATCCGAAGCCGTCCGTCGACGGCGAACGCGTCGAAGAGCCGGCGTGCGTCCTCTCGGAACGCATCGAACGACGGGTCGGCGCGGCCCGGCGCGGAGGCGGAGGAGGCCAGACCCCCGAGGAACCGGTCCCAGCCTTCCTCGAGGTCGGAGCCGAACCGCGCCCGGTCGATCGAGCCAGCAGCGAAGTATCGAGGCAGGAGGCGCTCGTGGTCGAAGAGCTTCGGCTTGTCTGGGAACCGTGCGTGGCGGGCAAGAAGGGCCGCGCTTCCTGCGCCGACGGCATCCGGTTCGGGGAGGGTCCAGAGGACGGCAAGACAGCCCACCGGTCGCAGGATTCTCGCCATCTCGGACAGAGCCGCCTCGGGCGTGAACCACTGGAGGGCTTGTGCGGCGACGACGAGATCGACGGAGTCGTCCCGTAGACCGATCCTCTCCGCGGTTCCACGGGTGCTCCGGTACGCGGGATGGTCCCCGCAGGCGTCGTCAGACCAACGACGCATCTCCTCGTCCGGTTCGACGGCGTAGACCGTACGCGCTCGTTCGAGGAGGCGTGAGATCACCGCGCCGGTTCCCGAGCCGAGCTCCGCGACATCGCAGTTGCCTGGGAGTGCACAGCACTCGAAGACGAAATCGACGGCTGCCTCCGGCACGTCCCAACGGTGGGCCGCGTAGAGGTCGGCGCGGTCGGCGTACGGGCGGTCGATGGCCATGCGGGAGTCGCCTCCGGAGGGGCACCGTCGCGTAAGTCGAGAACCTCAGGCCTTCTCCAGCACCTGCTTGGCGAAGCGCTTCGCCGCCTCGAGATCTTCGTCGTTCGGGCGGCCCCGCACGTCGGACAGGTACTCCTTCCAGACGGCCTCGTCGGTGATGATCGTCGAGTGCACGAAGGCCTCGATTTGAGGCGACGGCGCACCCTGACAATGGAAGTAGCCGAGGAAGTCGACCCCCTTCGAGGCGGTCTTCTCGGTGAACGTCTTCTCGCAGATCCCGGCCCACTTCTCGTACATCCCGTTTCGCCACTCGTCGCCATCCGGCATCGTCGTCGCGTGGGTGACGAAACCGGCGACTTTCGGCCCTCCGCCCTCGGGCAGCTCGGAGAGGGTTGCCTTGAGAGGTTGTGCTACGTCGGCCGAATGGCAGGTCGAGCCGAGGAACGCGACCTCGCAGGCGGCGAGGTCCTCCGCCGTGATCTCCGATACGGCAGCCACCCGGGTCTCATGGCCGAGTCCCTCCGCCGCGGCTCCGATTGCCTCGGCGATCCGCTTGGTGTTCCCGGTCTCACTGAAGTAGCCCACGAGGATGCGCATCTGTCGATCCGTCCTTTCGTCCTTCCGTGCTTTCGCTTTCCGTTGCCTAGGTGAACTCCGCGACCGGCTCCAGCGGACGGAGGAACTCCTCCGTTGTGGTCCCCGGCTCCGCGTACTCACCGTGATACTCCTCCGGGAGGAGAGCGGCGAGGCGGTACATGATCTCGTCAGCGATCCGCTGACGAAGGTCCGTCGTGATTCGCCCGGTCGGCGGTTCAATGCGAAAAGGATCCCCAACGTGGATGTGAAACGGCGTGCGCCGGAGACGCCGCAGGTTACGATGGAAGGCCTCCCCGCCATGGAAGGCGAGCGGGAGGAGGGGCGCCCTACTTCGCAGGGCGATCGTTACCATCCCGGGGTGGCCGCGCTGCAGCCTTCCGTGCCCGCTCCGGGTTCCCTCAGGGGCGAGGCCGAGGATCCCCCGTTGCTTGAGTACGGCGAGGGCACGGCGGATTGCGGTGACGTCCGGTTCGCCGCGTCGGATCGGGATCGCCTCCCACTGGTCGAAGAGCCAGCGAAGGATCGGGTGCTCCCACGCCTCGGCCTTGGCGAGGCCGATCACCTTCCGCGGACGAAGGTGGCGATGCAGGACGGGGGCCTCGAGGAAATTGACGTGGTTCGTGACCAGGATCAGAGGACCGTGCTTCGGGACCTTGGAGATCTCCTCCCCGTAGACGCGACAGAGGATGCGGAGGAGAAGGCCAATCAACGCGTCGACGAGCTTCCCCGAACCGGTCATCCGACCTGTTCTCCTTCCACGATCACGTCGATCGCCTGTGGCCGCAGGCGCATCGTCAGACGTTCCCCGTCAGTGCACAGGGTCTCCCCGTCGGCGTGGGCCGGGAGGACGCCCTCGATCGCCGTCACGGTCACCCACTCGGTGCGCCCGGTCTGGATCGCCGGGTGTGACGCTTGCGTCCCACGCATGAAGCGGAAGATCAGGGCGAAGATCCGCGAGCGACTGACCTCGCACGAGATGCAGAGATCGAAGCTCCCGTCCGCCGGGTCCCCCTCGGGAGCCATCATGAAGCCCCCTCCCATCCGGCGCCCGTTCATGACGGATACCAGTAGGGACCTCTGGTCGAGTGTCGCCCCGCGGAACTCGATCCGTGTCTGGGGAGCCTTGAAGTAGAGGAAGATCGTCTTGAGCGCTGCGACGAGGTATCCGAGGAAGCCGCGGAGACGCTTGAGCTTGGCCGCTTCGAGGCCGACGACGGTGTCGAAGCCGATCCCGACGCCGTTCCCGAAGTAGCGTCCTTCGGGGAGGGCGTCCCCTTCGACCCACCCAACGTCGATTCGCCTCCGTCGGTTCGCGGCAAGTGCGGCACAGCCGGTCTTGACGTCCGTCGGGATACCGACCCCGTAGGCGAAGTCGTTGCCCCGGCCGACGCACAGGACGCCGAGAGCGGTTCGGTCGAAGCCCTCGCGCTGGGCCTGCATCAGCCCGTTCAGCGCCTCGTTTGCGGTTCCATCCCCACCGACCGCGACGACGACGTCGACTCTGTCGCGCGCCGCGTCGCGAGCGATCCCCGCCGCATGCCATGGCCGGTCGGTGAACAGGACGTCGTAGTCCAACTGATGAGTCTTCAGCTGCTCCTCGATGAGGGGCAGCGCCCGTGGAGCGGTTCCACCTCCCGCTTCCGGATTGACGATCAATCTGTATCGCATCGGACCGCGATGCCTCCCTCCGTCGTCCGCCCCCGGGCGACGCTGCGTCGCCCGGAGGGATCCTAGCGTCTTGCGGCTCCGCGTGCGAGTGGGAGCAGCCAAGGCCTCGGCCGAGAGCGGAGCGATCGCAGCAGGCGAAGACGGGATGATCGGGTTGCGGCTTCCGGGCGGATAACCGATGATAGATACATTGGGGGTTACGGTGACGAGGCGCGGTCGTGCATCCGACTGACCGGTCCGCATGAAGGAGGATCACCGTGTGTTCCAGCAGGTTCCTTGGGAATGGTTTCGGTCCGTTCGATGGGCGGATCTGGCTCAACTGCGCGCACCAAGGTCCGCTACCCCAGGAGGCGGTCGCGGAGGCGGAACGAGCCCTTCGCTGGAAGGTCGCTCCGCACCGGATGCCTGATCGGCATTTCGAGGAGGTGCCGGATCGCCTGAAGCGAGAGCTGGGAGGCCTGATTGGGACTGCGCCGGAGGAGATCGTCCTCGGCAATAGCACATCCTACGGCATCCACCTGTTAGCAAACGGGATGCCATGGAAACCGGGGGACCGTGTTCTTCTTGTTGACGGAGATTTCCCGGCCACGATCCTTCCATGGCTGGGGTTGGCGAAGCAGGGCGTTCAGGTTGACTTCGTGCATCCATCGGGATTCGTCCCGACGGCGGACGAAGTCGAGGAGCGCTTGAATTCGAGGACCCGAGTCTTCTGTGCCGGTTGGGTCAACTCGTTCAATGGCGGAGCGATCGACCTGGAGTCGATAGGCGATGTCTGTCGGAAGCGCGGGGTTCAGTTCATTGTCAACGGGTCGCAGGCAATCGGTGCGCGCGCTCTGGATGTGCGGAGGACGCCGATTGATGCTGTGGTGAGCTGCGGATTCAAGTGGCTTTGCGGACCGTACGGAACCGGCTTCCTCTGGATGAGCCCTCAATTGCGTGAGTCGCTGGAAATCAACCGCGTCTACTGGTTGGCAATGCAGCGGGGGCGCAGCCTGAACCGGATGCGCGACTACGAGCTGCGAGATGATCTGGGGAGCTATCAGTACGACGTCTTCTGCCCTGCGAGCTTCCTCAACGTGCTTCCGTGGACGGCGTCCGTCGTGCGCTTGGCTGATCTGGGGATCGACAGGATCGAAGCGCACGACCAGCGGCTAGTCTCGCGGCTCATCGAGGGCATCGATCGCAGGATATACCGGATCCTGAGTCCAGTGTCCGGAGCCGAGCGTTCGACCCTTGTCTTCGTGAGTCACCGGGAGAGAACCCGAAACGAGGAGCTGCACCGGCAGCTTGGAGAGGCGGGGATCGACATCTCCCTTCGAGAGGGGAACTTGCGTGTCTCGCCTCATCTCTACAATACGACCGACGAGATCGACACGCTTCTCGACATCCTGAACGCCGTCGGATCCGATGACTAGGGTGTCCGAGGGATTCAAGTCGGCGCCGCGGAGCAATGCGGGAACAGAGTTCGCGGAGGGTCGAACTGCCGTGCGCGGATCGTGCGAAGGGAGGTCGAGTGAAGGTTCTTGCGATCAACGGGAGTCCACACAGAAACGGCAACACGTTCAAGCTGATCGACGCGGTGCTCCGTGGCGCGCGAGATGACGGGCATGACGCGGAGACCGTTCACTTGATCGACCTCGATCTCGACTACTGCAGCTGGTGCAATACCTGCATGGAGCGCACGCCAGGCATCTGCCCGACCGATGACGGCTTCATGGACCTCGTGGGGATGATCGGCGGGGCTGACGTTCTTGTGGTCGGGTGTCCGTCCTCGGGACGTTCGGTCACCGGCTACATGAAGAACTGGCTCGACCGGTTCTGCAACACCCAACTGATTTGGACTGCCGACGAGGCTGGGCGAGTCTCGAAGCAGTCGCGTCTTCCGAAAGGGAAGCGGAGCATCCTGATCGTTCAAGGGTGCACGAATCAGCTCGCCGGAACGATCGAGCCGATCGAGATCGTACTCAAGAGCGTCGAGATCCCGATCGTCGAGCGCCTGATCGTTCCCCACGTCGGACTCACGGAGAAAGACACGATTCAGGACCATCCGGATGTTCTTGAGCGGGCGTTTCAGACAGGACGTTCGCTCGGCTGACAAGAGCCGCCGAAGCTGCGGGAGACACCAAGATCGAGGCTGTCGCGGCCCGGTTCCGCTGACTCCATCTTCGCTTTGGATCTAGAGGTTTCCTAGTTGGGGGCCTGCGTTGCATGTACGGCGGTATACGGAGTAGGATATACGTATACCGTGAAAGGAGGTCGGCCTTGAAACTGACCCTCTATGTACCGGACAGCCTTTACGACCGATTGGAGCGATATCGCGATCGGATCAACGCATCCGCCGTCTTGCAGCGAGGTCTGGAACGGGAGCTAGGCGCCCTCGAAGCCGGTGATGCGTACGACGGGCCGGAGCTGGAGCGGGCGCTCGCGCGGCTTCGAACCGAACGGGGCGTCTTGGAGAAGGAGGTCCGTGATCGCGGGAGAGGAGAAGGGATGGCGTGGGCCTTGAGGTCTCGCTACGTCGATCTTGCATCCATTGCCGGCGTCGCAGAACGCGTCGAGCCGAAGCTCCGCTCGAACCCCTCCGTGGTCTACAAGCTCATCAGGAAGGCGCCGAGGCACCTCTTCGCGAACGTGAGCCATCCGAAGAAGGAGGATGCGCTCGCCGAGCGGGAGGTCTTCTGGAGCGGGTTCCTCGAGGGGCTGATGGAGGTCTGGCGCCGTCTCGACGAGAGGGCCGAGACGAGAGTGTCCGGGGACGGCGACGCGGAAACCACGCCGGACTCCAAGTCTACGTACCGCTAGTGCTGGACGAAGCAGACACCAGGGTTCACGAGGGTCGAGCCCTGGTGGCGTGCGGGGAATGCGAAGCCGGTCGGTCGGATTCCGAGACTCCTCTCGAACTGCGCCAGGACCTCGGAGCAGCGCTTGCTTCGGGGCGCACGGCCGAGATCTTCGCCTGGGGCGAAGGTCGAGTGATCAAGCGCTTCCGACATTGGGTGCGGCCGGAGGACGTTCTCGCCGAGATGGCCCACTGCAAGACGGTCGCTGATCTTGGCTTGCCCGTTCCGAAGGTCCGCGGCCTCGTCGAGCTCGGGGGCGCGTTGGCGATCGTTTTCGAGCGGATCGACGGTGGGACAACGGTTGAAGCTTCTGCGGGGAAGCCACTGCGCTATACCCGACTCGGGAAGGGCTTGGGCGAGCTTCACGCCACGCTTCACGCCACTCCGGTCCGGGAGACCATGAGCCTTCCAGATCAACGCCATCGGCTGCGCGAGAAGATCGAGCAGGCCGGTTCGCTGTCGGAGAGCATGTGCCTTCCCCTGGTTGCCCGGCTCGACAGCCTTCCGTCGGGCGACCGTGTCTGTCACGGGGATTTCCATCCGGAGAACGTCCTTCGTAGCACGGACGGCCGGGCGGTGATCATCGATTGGATCGACGCCACGATCGGAGATCCTCTCGCCGACGTCGCTCGGACCGTCGTCCTCATCGAGGGAGGGCCGCTTCCCGATCGCTGGATCGATCGGGTCCGGATTCGCCGTCGTCGTTCGGCCTTCCTCAAGGCCTACTTGAGGACTTACTTCAGGCGTTCTGGCAGACGCAGGGACCACCTACGTCCCTGGATACCCGTCGTGGCTGCGGCGAGGCTGAGTGAAGTCGAGGGTGCCGATGCGGTGGCGGTCCTCGACTACCTCGCGAGAGTCATGTAGACGTCGGAGGGCGGCATGAGAAGATCCCGACTCGAAGGGCTTGGCTCCTTCGCCTTCATCAGCCTAGGGCAGCTGCTTTCCCAGATCGGTTCGGTCATGGTCACTCTGGGACTCATGTTCTGGGCGTATGAGATCACCGGCCGGGCCACCGAACTTGCGATGCTCGGGTTCTTCTCCCTTCTCCCTCCGGTCCTTCTCGGACCGCTCGCCGGGGCGGCAATCGACCGCTTCCCCAGGAAGACTTTGCTCGTCGCGTGCGATCTCCTCGCTGGTCTTGGCTCGGTTGTCGTTCTGTGGCTTCTCAGCGCCCGAGCTCTTCAGATCTGGCATCTCTACGCGCTAACGTTCTCCGCATCGCTGTTTGGGACAGTACAAGGACCCGCGTTTCTCGCATCGGCGACGATGATGGTCCCAAAACGGCACTACGCGCGAGCTAGCGGACTGATGTCCCTCTCCGGACACGTCTCCGCCGTTGTTGCCCCGGGGCTAGGCGGGGTCCTCTTCACGCTGATCGGCTTGCGCGGGCTCCTGCTGATCGACTTCACAACGATGCTCTTCGCGGTCGTGTCGCTCCTTCTCGTCCGGATCCCCGAGCCGGATCGAAGTCGGTCTTCCTCGCAAGGAGAAAGCTTCCGGGGCGTCCTCGACAGCATCCGGGACGGCTTCGTCTTCCTCTCTCGCAGTCGGGAACTCCTTTCAGTTCTCCTGCTGTTCGCGGTGGGGAACGTGTTCGCGAGTGTCTACGAGACGCTCTACCGGCCATTGGTTCTAGCCCGGACAGGCGGAAACGAGATCGCGATGGCGATGACGCAGTCGATGATCGGGATCGGAGGCATCGCTGCCGCAGTCCTCGTCAGTCTCTTCGGGAGTCCGCGAAGGAAGATGGTCGCGATGCTGATCGCCTTTGCCCTTGGCAGCGTCTGCCGAGCTGTCTTCGGAGCGAATGTCAGCTTCCCGGTCATCGCGACCTGCGCACTGCTCAGCACGCTCCTCTTCACCTTTGCGGGAAGCTGCAGCAACGCGCTCTGGCAGTCGAAAGTCCCTCCGGAATTGCAGGGGCGTGTGCTCGCTACACGATTCGCGCTTGCGAAGGTGCTGGCCTTGGCCGCCCGGGCGCTCTCCGGTCCATTGGCCGACCGGGTCTTCGAACCGGCGATGCGGTCCGGAGGTCCCCTGGCGGGAGTGATGGGATGGCTGGCTGGTTCTGGGACGGGCGCTGGGATCGGCCTGTTCATCTGTCTGACGAGCGCGGTCACGGTAGGCCTGGTTGTCTGGGGATTCCTGCTGAGGCGAATCCGACAAGTCGACTCGCTGGTTCCCGACCACGACGCACAGTCTCCGTCCGGCGGGTCGGAAAACGACGCTTCTAGGCCGGGTGTCACTTAGGGGGGCGTGGCTAGTGCGCGCCCTCTTCGATCTCGAACAGCGCATGGAGGACCGCTCGAGCGAATCCGGTGACGCAGCGAGAGGTCGAGGTGATCACGATCGCGGTCGACTCGGTACCCGTCGACGTCACCACGCACGAGGCGACGTAGACACCACCGGCTTCTTCAATGATCCGTCGGGAGTTCGGTGTCGGCGCGTCGTCTTCGTCGCCGGGCGCGATCGTAGCTTCTCTACCCCGCACGAGACCGAACTCAACCAGCACTGAGACGCCCTGCCCGATGCCGCCGACAACGCTTCTCGTCGCTGCAGCAGCCGTCAGGATCTCCTGGGCACGCTCGTCGGCGATGATCCCGTGGTGTGAGTGCCCTCCCGGAACGAGGACGGCGGCGTAGTCGGCGAGGCAGACGTCATCGTAGGTCAGGTCGACCGCGAGATGGTAGGACGGCTCCCGGTCGCCGACGGTTTGCCGGGCGACGAAGTCCTCCCAGAACGTGTGGGTGTGACGTTGGTCGCTGGCGATCTCGACGAGAACGCCTTGCTCCTCGAGCATCTCGACGATGGGGAAGAACTGGCGGGCGACGACCCACCGCGTCGGGATGAGGAAGAGGACCGCGAGGGGGGCTGCGGGATTCCCTTCGGCCGCATCGACCGGCGCACCGGCGGTCGCCGGGATGAGGGCCAGGAACAGAAGAAGACGGAGCCACTTGCGTGGGGAGGCTGCGCGGTTGCGTCTCATGGGGACGGGATCACCGTTCCGGACGAGACGTGTCGTTGAGTCTCCGCCCGACGGCTCGCGTGACGACCACGTCGACTCCCGTCCCTGCGATGTCCGTCGCGACGACCTCCCCGATCGCGATCGGCGCATCGACCACGACCCTGCGGAGCTCCCCCCGTGCAGCAAACAGCGCTTCGCGTGGGATCGGGCAGGCGGTCTTCACGCTCGCCTGGGGCTGTGTGCCGCCGGAGACGAGAATCGACGTCGTCAGCGTTCGCTTCGGCGCGGTCAGCTCCTCGATCGCGTAGTCGATCCCGCGGGGACAGGTGTGTCCTTCGACGACGATCGTTTCCGGGGTCGGCTCCCCCGAATGGGAGACCTCAAGCTCGCACCCGTTCGGACAGAGGATGCAGGTCAGCTTCTTGCGCGTCACTGGAGTCGCACCTCCAATCGGTCGACGTTGAGTCCATCGGCGCAGCGCACGGTCATCTGGACCATCTCGGCAGGATGGGCGCGTCGGAGCGTTTCCGACGCGAGAGCCCGACCGTCTGCGAGAACCTCGGCGGTTCGGTCCTGATCGGGAGCGCCGACGCGGAAGGAGATGAGGACCTCCTTCGCCCCCTTGGACGCCGTCTGCGGGACGACGTAGCGGATGCCCTCGCCGGCGGTGATCGTGGCGAGTGTGGACCTGCCGCCGGTTGCCAAACCCTCGAGCGCGTGGGATGCCGCGGCCCGGCCGGCGCGTTCGCCCTCCTCAGCCGCCCAGTCGGCAAGATCGTGGATGTGCAGGACGTTCCCGCAGGAGAAGACTCCG
>Ga0180435_10004741_pt1 | contig 13345 bp, 16 predicted proteins | sample SS_ome_3_FD_132467 | JGI IMG/M metagenome (GOLD analysis project Ga0180435, IMG submission 132467) | Hypersaline lake sediment archaeal communities from the Salton Sea, California, USA - SS_3_S_1 metaG | ecosystem: Environmental > Aquatic > Non-marine Saline and Alkaline > Hypersaline >... | reverse complement strand
CCCGACCCCAGCCGCTAACGACGAAACCAAATCAATCCAATGAACGACGAAGACCGATCAAGCCGGGGTTCATTCGCGGGGCGTTTTCTCGAACGCCTGCTCCCCAATCTGACGAATGAACCGGACTCCAAGGAAAAGCTCATCGAGCTGCTGCGCCAGGCACGCCGCAAGGCGCTTTTCGATGGGGATGCCCTGTCGATGATGGAAGGGGTGCTGCAGGTCTCCGACCTGCAGGTGCGTGACATCATGATCCCGCGGGCGCAGATGGTGGTGGTCGGTCGTGACGACAGTTTCGAAGAGATACTCCCGGTGGTGGTCGAGTCGGCCCACTCCCGCTACCCGATCATCGGCGACGATCGGGCCGAGGTGGTTGGCACCCTGCTGGCCAAGGATCTGCTGCCTTACTGTGGCCAGGGTGAGCGACGCTTCCGCATGCGTGATGTCATTCGACCGGCGGTGTTCGTGCCGGAGAGCAAGCGGCTGGATGTGCTCCTGCGCGACTTCCGAGCCAGCCGCAACCACATCGCCATTGTGGTCGACGAGTATGGTGCCGCGGCCGGTCTGGTGACCATCGAGGATGTCCTCGAGCAGATCGTTGGTGAGATCGAGGACGAGCATGACTTCGATGAGGGCGCCTTCATCATGCGGCGTGATGACAATCTCTACACCGCCAAGGCCCATACCAGCATCGAGGATTTCAACACCTACTTCAATGTGGAGCTGGCGGACCAGGAGTACGACACCGTTGGAGGGCTCGTGCTCAAGGCACTCGGGCATATGCCCAAGCGCGGCGAGTCGGTCGAAGCCGAGGGCTTTCATTTCGAGGTGATTGGCGCCGATAGCCGCAAGATACGGCTGTTGAACGTGCAGAGGCTGCCACAGGAAAACCCCGTCGACTGATGAGCAGGCGGCACTGCGCGCTAGTGTATTGCCTCCTGGGCGGGTTTGTTCTCGGGGCGCTGCTGGTGCTGGCATTCGCCCCCTTCGGGTTCGGTCTGTTGGCGGTGCCGCTGCTTGCGCTGCTGTTTCAGCTGCTGTTACGCGCTCGCAGCGCGCGAGCCGCGGCGCTCACCGGGTATGCCTTTGGACTCGGCCTGCTGGGATTCGGGGTCTTCTGGCTGCGCATCAGCATCAATCAGTTCGGTGGCGTTTCGCCCGCCCTGGGGCTGTTGTTCACCCTGCTTTTCATCGTTGTGATAGCGGGCTATTTCGCGCTCGCTGCCTGGTTGGCCCGGCATCTGGGCGGCGAGCGCCGCGAGTTGCGCTTCATGTTGCTGGCGGCGCCCGCGGCCTGGCTGGGGGTGGAACTGCTGCGCGCCTACCTGCTCACCGGGTTCCCCTGGCTGTCGCTCGGCTACAGCCAGATCGATTTGCCGCTGGCCGGATTTGCGCCACTGCTCGGGGTGTTCGGTATCGGCCTGATGGCCGCCTTATCGGCCGGGCTGCTCAACCTCTGGCGCCGTCCCTGGGCGCTGCCGTCGCTGGTACTGCTGTGGTTGACCGGGTATGCGCTTGCCTGGGTGGATTGGACCCGCCCCGACGGGGCGCCGGTCGCGGTTGCACTGGTGCAGGGCAATATTGCCCAGGAGCACAAGTGGCGCCGCAGCATGTTCGCACCCACCCTGGCGCTGTATCGCGAGTTGAGCGCGGGCGCGCCACAGGCGCAGCTGGTGATATGGCCGGAGACCGCCATCCCGGGCTTCGATGACGAGATCGAGACCACCGTACTGCAACCCCTGCAGGAACAGATGCAGGCGCAGGGCACGGACTTGCTGACGGGTATCGTCACGCGTCAGCCGGACGGTCGCTACTACAACAGCATGCTGGGACTGGGGGTCTCCGGGCGTCAGGTCTATCACAAGCACCACCTGGTCCCGTTCGGCGAGTTCCTGCCGCTGTCCACGCTGCTGGACCCGGTCCTGGATTTTCTGCAGATACCGATGTCGGACTTCACTGCGGGTGATGGCGAGCCGAATGCGTTGCGCCTGGCCGGGCATGCGGTTGGGGTGAACATCTGCTACGAAGATGCCTTTGGGCACGAAGTGGCATCGACCCTGCCCGGGGCCGGGTTCCTGATCAACGCCAGCAACGACGCCTGGTTCGGCGATTCGCTCGCACCCCATCAGCACCTCCAGATCGCGCGTCTGCGCGCGCTGGAGTCAGGGCGCTATCTGCTGCGTGCGACCAACACCGGCATCTCCGCGATCATCGCACCGGATGGTTCGATCGAGCAGCAGGCGCCGCAGTTCGAGCAGGCGGTGCTGAGTGCCAGCATTCAGCCATTGCAAGGGGCAACCCCGTACGCGCTATGGCGCGATCTGCCGATGCTTTCACTCGCTGTTTTGTTGTTGCTCGGGTTGTGGCTGACCCGCTCCCGGGGGTTCGTCGCGCAATTCGAGCGCAGCTGAACGCGCCTGTTCCAACTCGAGGCGGTCGAGGCTGAACTTCAGGGATTCCGCCTGCTGGAAGATGGCCTCCGCCTCGTTTGACCAGGGTTCCTGTACGAGGGTATTTTGCCCCTCTTGCGAGGGGCTGCAGGCGGTCAGGGCCGAAGCTGCCCATATGCCGACTTTCAACATTCGCATTCCAGGAGATTAGTCCCCATGCCCAGAGAAATCATCACAACCGACCAGGCGCCGCAGGCGATCGGCACCTACTCGCAGGCGGTCAAAGTCGGCGCCAGCGTCTATCTCTCGGGCCAGATCCCGCTGGTGCCCGAGACCATGGCCATGGTGGAAGGGGATATCGAGGCCCAGATCCGGCGCGTGTTCGACAACCTCGCAGCGGTGGCGAGGGCCGCGGGCGGCAGTCTCTCGGATGTGGTCAAGCTCAACATATTCCTGACCGACCTCGCAAATTTTGCTACGGTGAACGCGGTCATGGCCGAATATTTCGATGCCCCCTATCCCGCGCGCGCGGCCATCGGCGTGGCCTCACTGCCGCGCGAGGCAGGGGTCGAGATGGACGCCGTCATGGAACTGGGCAGCTGAGCGGCTGTCTTCCGGATGGTCGATAACATTTTTTCTGAGAGCAAATTGACGATGCACAAATATTTATCCGCGCTGCTGCTGGCGCTACTTGCCTTCAACCCGGTCCTTGCCCAGGAAGCAGAGGAAGGCGATGTACCGACCTACGGTGACTGGGGCAAGGTCTGCGAGCAAGGGCCCACCGGCGAAGATGGCAAATCCGTGGGTGAGGTTTGCTACATCTTCCAGAACGTGAGCAACAAGGAAAACGGGAAGATGGTCATGCAGGTACGCATCGGCCTGGCCTCCAACACCAAGCAGCCGGTGATGATCGTGACCGTACCCCTGGGCGTGCTGATTCCTTCCGGTGCCGCGTTGATGATGGATGGCGTCGATCCGCTCAAGCTGCCCTTCCTGGCGTGTGCGCCCGAGGGGTGTACCACCGTGGGACAACCTCTCAGCGACGATATGATTGCCGCCATGAAGAAAGGCGATCAGGCGCAGGTGCGCGTGGCGCTGCTCAACCGCAAGGTATTGAGCCTGCCGGTTTCGCTCAAGGGCTTCACCCGGGCTACCGTGGCCCTGTCAGCGGGTAACTAGCAAGTAGACAGCAGCCCGCCGAGGCGGGTCAGATTCCGCCATGCAGAGGCCCTCGACGTGAATGCGTCGAGGGCCTTTGATTTCATGTGACCGAAACCACCACACGGCGGCGGTGACCGTGCTGGCGGTGTTCATAAAGGAACAGACCCTGCCAGGTCCCCAGGGCACACCGGCCCGAGCTGACCGGTAAGGTCAGGTCCATGTTGGTCAGTATGGCGCGGATGTGGGCCGGCATATCGTCCGGCCCCTCCATGTCGTGGCGATAACGCGGATCGCCATCCGGTACCTGGCGGGCGAGCCAGCCCTCGAGATCCAGGCGCACGTCGGGATCGGCGTTCTCGCACAACACCAGTGAAGCGCTGGTGTGCTGCAGAAAGACGTGACACAGGCCGGTGCTCACTCCGCTGCGTGCAACCGCGTCCTGGATCTCGCGCGTGATGTCGCTGGTGCCGCGCCCGCGGGTGCTGAATTCGAGGGTCTCCTGAAACATTTTCGTTCCTTGCATGCTGGGCGGTGGTCATGCTCTCGCACCCGACCGGGTTGGACAAGAGCGAAGCTGTGCAGCGCCGTTGGCGGGGGCCTGTGCTGCTGCCATCAACCGCACGAGTGTTCTTGTTATGTTCTCCCGGCTTGCGTATGCTGCCGCGCATGCACCTTGCCAGGGACAGCCTCGCCAGTCAGCCGGTAACGGCGCTCAAGGGCGTCGGGCCGAAGAACGCCGAGCGCCTCGCCAGACTCGGTATCCACACGGTCCAGGATCTGCTGTTCCACCTGCCCTTGCGCTACCAGGATCGCACCCGGGTGCTGCCCGTGGGCAGCCTGCGACCGGGCGATCAGGCGGTGGTCGAGGTCGAGGTCGAGCATGCCGACGTGCGTTTCGGGCGGCGCCGGTCGCTACTGGTGCAGGTCTCGGATGGTACCGGCATGCTGGTGCTGCGCTTCTTTCATTTCACCCAGGCGCAGCGCCAGGCACTCTCCCGCGGTGTCCGCTTGCGCTGCTTTGGCGAGGTGCGTAACGGCCCGCAGCACTACGAGTTGGTGCATCCGGAGTACCAGCGCATCGAGGCGGATAAGCCGCTTGCGGTCGAAGACTCCCTCACGCCCATCTACCCCACGACCGAAGGCATGCATCAGCTCAGCTGGCGCGATCTCACCGGCAAGGCGCTGGCGCTGCTTGAGGCCGGGGCAGGTCTGCAGGAATTGCTCCCCGAAGCGGTCCTGCAGCGCCTCGGCCTGCCGCCACTGCCGCAGGCGGTCGCGCTGCTGCACCGCCCGCCGCCGGATGCCTCACAGCAATTGTTGTCGCAGCAGGGTCATCCGGCACAGCGTCGCCTCGCCTTCGAGGAGTTGCTGGCACATCAGCTCAGTCTCCGCCTGCTGCGCGCCCGCCAGAGGATCCACCCGGCTCCCCGGATCGCGAAGGGGGAGGGCGATGGCCTCGCGAGCCGGCTGCTGGATGGGCTTTCTTTCCGCCTGACGGCCGCACAGCAACGTGTCGGCGAGGAGATTCAGCGGGACCTGACCCAGGGGCACCCGATGTTGCGCCTGGTACAGGGCGATGTAGGCTGCGGCAAGACCGTGGTCGCCGCGGTTGCGGCGGCCCGTCTGATCGAGGCCGGTTGGCAGGTTGCACTGATGGCGCCGACCGAGTTGCTGGCGGAACAGCATCGCAGCAATTTTCTGCAGTGGTTCGAGCCGCTGGGTATTCGAGTCGGTTGGTTGAGCGGACGGCACAAGGGCAAGCGCCGCGAAGTGGTCCTGCAGGAGCTGGCCGAGGGGACCTTGCCGCTGGTGATCGGGACCCATGCGCTGTTTCAGGAGGAGGTGCGCTTTGCCCGCCTCGGGCTGGCGATCATCGACGAGCAGCACCGTTTCGGTGTGCACCAGCGTCTCGCCATGCGTGCCAAAGGGGCCGAGGTGACCCCGCACCAGTTGATCATGACCGCCACTCCTATCCCACGCACCCTGGCGATGACCGCCTACGCCGACCTCGACCTGTCGATCATTGATCAGCTGCCGCCGGGGCGTACCCCGGTCAGGACCGTGGTGATCTCCGACCAGCGCCGTGACGAAGTGGTTGCACGGGTGGGTAAGAACTGCAGCGAGGGGCGCCAGGCCTATTGGGTGTGCACCCTGATCGAGGAGTCGGAGGCGTTGCAGTGCCAGGCCGCCGAGGACAGCGCTGCCAGCCTGGCCGAGGCGCTGCCGGATCTGCGGGTCGGGCTGGTGCACGGGCGTCTCAAGGCCGCCGAAAAGGAGGCGGTGATGCAGGCGTTCAAGTCGGGCGGGCTCGATCTGCTGGTGGCAACCACGGTGATCGAGGTCGGCGTGGACGTACCCAATGCCAGCCTGATGATCATTGAGAATGCCGAAAGGCTCGGCCTGGCACAGCTGCACCAGCTGCGCGGGCGTGTCGGACGGGGGTCGCGCGCGAGCCACTGCGTGCTCATGTATCGTCCCCCGCTGGGGCAGCTGGCCCGCGAGCGCCTTGGGATCATGCGAGAAAGCAATGACGGCTTCGCGATTGCGCAAAAGGATCTCGAGCTGCGCGGGCCCGGCGAGGTCCTCGGCACGCGCCAGACCGGCGAGGTGCAATTTCGAATCGCTGATCTCGTGCGTGACCAGGCGCTCATCCCGCAGGTCCAGGCCCTGGCGGAGGACCTGCTCCCGGACGAGGTGCTGGTGCAGGCCCTGATCCAGCGCTGGCTGGGCGAGCGGGTCAACTTCTCGGTGGTCTGATTCGCGCTACCCGAAGCAGGTCGCTGTCGGCTGCCGGAGAGACGATGGCTTTCCCGGTTGTGCGATACTTCCCCCCTGTGAAGTTCCCTTTGTTGCCCGATGATCCACTCCCGCAAGAAGAGCCTGTCCGAACCGCGCTGGGTCGGGCTCGACCAGCTTCGCTCCTCGCTGCTACCCCTCGCGGTCTCCGCCTGGGTGCGCGACAGCGGCTCGCTCACGCGTGCGGTAACGTCCGCCTGTGAGGGGCGTTTCAGGGTCCAGCTGCAGAGTCAGGGCTGGGGCAGAGCCCTGCCGGGCGAGCGGGCCGAGCTGGGCATGCCCAGCGGGGTGTTGTCTCTGGTGCGGGAGGTGAAGCTGCTTTGCGACGATGAGCCCTGGGTCTTTGCGCGCACCCTCATTCCCGCGACCAGCCTGCGGGGCGCCGCGCGCCGGCTGGCGCATCTTGGTAATCGCCCGCTGGGGGCGGTGCTGTTCTCGGACCCGCATACGCGTCGTCTCGGGATACAGGTGGCCCGCCTGACCGCGCAGCACGCGCTTTTCCATGCCGCCTGTTCGCATCTGGAGCGGCTGCCGCGTGAGATCTGGGGGCGGCGGACCCTGTTTTCCTATGCCGCCAAGCCGCTGCTGGTGAACGAGATCTTCCTGCCGGTGATACCGGAGCGGCGCAAATGATCGACTTCCCGCGAGTCGATGCCCTGCGCGAACAGGGGCCATTGTGGCGCCGCCGTCTGCACAACTATTGGCGCTTGGTACGCGCGGACCGCCCCATCGGGGTATTCCTGCTGTTGTGGCCGGCACTGTGGGCGCTGTGGTTCGCTGGCGAGGGGCAGCCGGTCTGGTGGGTGGTGCTGATCTTCGTGCTCGGGACCGCCCTGATGCGCTCGGCCGGATGCGCGATCAATGATTACGCCGACCGGCATGTCGACGGCCAGGTCGAGCGAACCGCTGCCAGGCCCCTGGCCACCGGCAGGGTCAGTCCGCGCGAGGCCCTGTGGGTGTTCGTGCTGCTCAGCCTGCTCGCCTTCGGACTGGTGCTGTTGCTCAATCCCCTGACCATCCTGCATTCGTTCATCGCGGCTGCGCTGGCGGCGGTCTATCCCTTCATGAAGCGTTATACCCACTTGCCGCAGCTGGTACTGGGGGTGGCCTTTGGCTGGGCGGTGCCGATGGCCTTTACCGCTCTGCAGAACCAGATCCCGCCACTCGCCTGGGTGTTGTTCGCCGCGACCGTCACCTGGGCGCTGATCTACGACACCATGTATGCGATGGTCGATCGCGACGACGACCTGCGGGTGGGTATCAAGTCGACGGCGATCCTGTTTGGCCGCTTCGACCGTGTGATCATCGGCCTGCTGCAGCTGCTCATGCTGCTGTTGCTGTGGCAGGCGGGCGAGATGGCCGGGCGTGGTTCTTTTTGGCTGCTCGGCCTGGCGGCGGGAGCCGGCTTCTTCGCCTGGCAACAGGTTCTGATCCGCGAGCGTGAGCGGCGCGCCTGTTTCCGCGCCTTCCTCAACAACAACTGGTTCGGCCTGGTGGTGTTTCTCGGGCTGTTTGCCGACTATCTGGTGCCGGGTTCCAGCTGAACGCCAGCCTCGACGGCGTTGCGGCGAATTGGGGCGCCTGCTGCTGTTTTGTCGCTGCCGCTTGATTTATCCCCTGCATGCCGGTAAAAACGCTCCGCGCCGAAGAAAACACCAGGAGTTGCGTTGCATGACCGTGGAACTGCCAGCCGATTATCGCCCGAGCCCGGAAGAGGAATACATGAGTCCCATGCAGCTGGAGTACTTCCGCAGGAAGCTGCTGACTTGGCGTACAGAGCTGATGCAGGAGTCGCAGGAGACCCTGGACAATCTGCGCGACACTTCCCACCAGGAAGTCGGGGACGAGGCCGACCGCGCCAATCGCGAGAGCGAACACGGTCTCGAACTGCGTACCCGCGACCGCTACCGCAAGCTGCTGCGCAAGATCGAACAGGCGCTCGAGCGCATCGACGACGGCAGCTACGGCTACTGTGAGGATACCGGCGACCCCATTGGCGTGGGTCGGCTCGAGGCGCGTCCGATCGCGACCCTGAGCATCGACGCTCAGGAACGCCGCGAGATGAAGGAAAAGGTTCTCGCCGACAACTAGCAGCCTGTCGAACTCAACACTGTTTGGCTGCAAAGCCATGGATTGCGACCAACTGAAATTATCCAACTTGTCTAATAGAACAACTATTCTCCGCGTTCGATAAGTTCATTTGATTCGCAACCCTGAATTTCGGGTTAAGCGATCAAGTCCGACAGGCTGCTAGCCCTTGGGCGTTCGCGCGACCGCCCACACCTCGACCCATTCCGCTCCCGCCTGTTTCAATGTCGCCGCTGCCGCGCGCGCGGTCGCGCCGGTGGTGAGCACATCATCCACCAGGGCCACTCGGGCCGGGCAGGGTCGATCGCCGGCCCACTCGAAAGCGTGACGCACATTGCGCACGCGCTCCCGTCGATTCGATTCCCGTTGCGATGGTCCGGCATGGGTGCGCACCAGCTTGGAAGTGCTCCAGGCAAGACCGCCACGCTTTGCCAGCACCCGGCAGAGCTCTGCTGCCTGATTGAAGCCCCTCTGCTGCAGGCGGCTAGGATGCAGCGGTATGGGAATCAGTAGGTCCACCCGGCGTTCGGCCACGCGCTCGGCGAGTAGCCCTGCCAGCAGCCGAGCCGCCGGCAGATGGCCGCGGTACTTCAGTCCGGTCACCAGCTGATCGATCGGGTCGGCGTAGCGGAAGCTGGCGAAGGTCGCATCGAAGGGCGGCGGAGAGGACAGGCATTCGCCGCAAAGACCGTTCTCCGCGGTCTCCAGTGGGAGCGCGCATCGTGGGCAGGCCGAGGTGAGGCGCGGTAGCTCTGCCAGGCAGTCGACGCACAGGCCAGGCTCGCGGGCTGGTGCCCGGCACAACAGGCAGGTGTCGTCGTTGTGCAGGCGGACTTGTCTGAATATTTTCCACATGTCGACCCAGAACTCCCTTTCCGGTTGACAGCAATCGCGGTGGCCCTAACATGGCTCATCGGTTTTACGCTCAGAGTTTATCCCATGCACAACCAAGCGGATCGTCCCGAGTCGCGCCAGCGCGTGATCAAGGCGTCTTCCTCGCGCTTCGCCGCGATGCACATGGACATCGGCAATATCGTCAGCATCCTGCTGCCACCGCTGCCGGTGCTCTGGTTTGGGCTGTCCATGCTGGTGTTCGCGCTGCATCGCCACCACCCGGATTCCAAGGTCGGTGACTACACCCGCTGGGCGGGTTACCGCTTCTATGCCGTGATGGGTCTGATCATCCCGGTCGGGACCTTTTTCCCGGGAGACGCCTGGATGGCGTGGGTGATTGCCTGGGTGCTCGGCATCCTGATCATCGTGCCCTGGTCAGCCTGGTCGATCGTGCGCGCCAGCCGGGACCACTGGGAGGACATCGTCCTGCCGCCCGCTGAAGAGGAAGAGGAGCCCGAACATGTCTGATATCCGCCACGACTGGTCGCTGGAGGAGATCCGCGCGCTGTATGCCCTGCCGTTCAACGACCTGATGTTCCAAGCGCAGGCCGTCCATCGCGCCCACTTCGATCCCAATCAGGTGCAGGTGAGTACGCTGCTTTCGATCAAGACCGGCGCCTGCCCTGAGGACTGCGGTTACTGCTCCCAGAGCGCGCGCCACGATACCGAGCTGGAGCGGGAAAAACTGCTGCCGCTGGAAGAGGTGGTCGCTGCAGCCACGGCGGCGAAGGCGAAGGGCGCGAGCCGGTTCTGCATGGGGGCGGCATGGCGCAACCCGACCGACCGCAACCTCGATCGCGTGATCGAGATGATCGCGGCGGTGCGCGATCTCGGCATGCAGACCTGTGTCACCCTCGGCATGCTGACCGAGCCGCAGGCGCAGCGGCTGCGCGAGGCCGGCCTCGACTACTACAACCACAACCTGGATACCTCGCCCGAGTTCTATGGCAACGTCATCACTACCCGCACCTTCCAGGACCGTCTCGATACCCTGGCGCATGTGCGTGCGGCCGGTATCAACGTCTGCTGTGGCGGAATTCTCGGGATGGGGGAAACCGGCGAGGATCGCGCCCGCCTGCTGCAGCAGCTGGCCAACCTGCCGGACCACCCGCAGTCGGTTCCGATCAATCTGCTGGTGCAGGTCGAGGGCACACCCCTGTTTGGTGCGGAGCAACTCGATCCGCTCGAATTCGTGCGTTCGATCGCGGTCGCGCGCATCCTGATGCCGGGTAGCCATGTACGCCTCTCCGCCGGCCGGACCGACATGTCCGACGAGATGCAGGCCTTGTGTTTCCTCGCCGGTGCAAACTCGATCTTCTACGGCGAGCGCCTGTTGACCACCGACAACCCGGCTGCCGATCATGACCGGGAGCTGTTCGAGCGACTCGGGATACACACCGAACAGGCCAGCCCGGAGACGGATCAGGCGGTTTGTTGCGGCTCCTGAACCGTCGCCCGGTTCAGCAAGAGCTGGTTTCACCACCTTCACCTGCATGCAATTCCTGGATTCACTGCAAGCCGATCTGGATGCGCGCCGCGCCCAGGGGCTGTATCGCGCGCGCCGCGTGCTCGAGGGTGCCCAGGGGCCGAGGGTCCGGGTGGACGGGCGCGAGCTGTTGTCCTTCTGTTCCAATGATTACCTCGGGCTGGCGGCGGATGCACGTGTCTCGGAGGCAATGTGCAGCGCGACCCGGCGCTACGGTGTGGGCAGCGGCGCCGCGCACCTGATCAACGGTCACACCCGTGCGCACCATGCGCTCGAGGAGGAGTTGGCCGATTTTCTCGGCAGCGAACGGGCGCTGCTCTTTTCCACCGGTTACATGGCCAACCTCGGGGTGCTCGCGGGCCTGCTCGAGCGCGGTGACCACGTTTTCCAGGATCGCCTCAATCATGCCTCGCTGATCGATGGGGCGCAGCTTTCCGCGGCCCGCCTGCGGCGCTATCCGCACCTCGACGTGGACGCGCTCGCGCGCCAGCTGGCGGAGCCGTCGCAGAGCAACAACAAACGCAACAGCCTGGTTGCCACGGATGGCGTATTCAGCATGGATGGCGATATCGCGCCGATCGAGCGCCTCGCCGGACTTGCCCGCAAGCAGCAGGCGGTCCTGATGATCGACGATGCGCATGGCTTCGGGGTGCTCGGGCCGGATGGGCGCGGTAGCGTCGCGGCCGCCGGCCTCGAGATCAGCCGAGTGCCGGTCTACATGGCTACTCTGGGCAAGGCGCTTGGCACCGCGGGGGCCTTTGTCGCCGGTTCACACGCGCTGATCGAATCGCTCATCCAGCGTGCGCGCAGCTACATCTACACCACGGCCATGCCGGCCGCACTGGCGGAAGCCACCCGTGCCAGCCTGCGCCTGGTGACCGAGGAGCCATGGCGGCGCGATCGTCTGGCCCAGCTGGTGACGCGCTTGCGCGAGGGTATGGCCGCGATCGGGTTGCCGCTGATGCCGTCGACTACCGCGATCCAGCCGCTGCTGCTGGGAGAGCCGGCGCGTGCGCTGCGCTGGAGCGAGGCGCTGTTGCAGGCCGGGGTCCTGGTGACCGCGATCCGGCCCCCGACAGTGCCACGTGGCAGCGCCCGTCTGCGCATCACCCTCTCGGCGGCGCACCAGGAAGACGATGTCGACCGGCTGCTGGAGGTGCTGCAGCAGTTGCAGCAGAAGAACGCATGACGCTTTGGCACGACTCGCAGGGCGCAGGTCCCGAGCTGGTGCTGCTGCATGGCTGGGGGATGAATGCGGCGGTATGGGAACCGTTGTTGCCACGACTGCAGCAGGCCTTCCGGGTCACCCGGGTGGAACTGCCCGGGCATGGCGAAAGCCCGCCGGTCCCGGGCGGCCTGCATGCCTGGGCGGAGGACTGCCTGGCAGTGGCGCCGGCGCGAGCCGCCTGGGTGGGCTGGTCCCTGGGTGGGCTGGTCGCGCTGCAGGCGGCATTGCTGCAGCCTGAGCGGGTCGAGCGGCTTGCCCTGGTGACCGCCACGCCGAGCTTCGTGCAGCGCGAGACCTGGCCGCAGGCAATGCCGCTCGCGGTGTTCGACCAGTTCGCGGCCGAGCTCAGGCTGGATCCCGCGGCCACCCTGCGACGCTTCCTCGGGCTGCAGGTCAAGGGCAGCGAGGGCGCACGCGAACTGCTGCGCATCCTGGGTTCGGCCCTGGCGGAGCGGCCCGCAGCGCGGCGCGAAGGGCTTGAGCCGGGGTTAGAGATCCTGCTCGAGACCGATCTGCGGGAGCGCTTGCGCGATTTGCAGGTCCCCTCGCAATGGCTTTTCGGCAGCCGCGACACCTTGGTCCCGGTCGAGGTGGGGATGGCCCTGCAGGCCGAGTTGCCCGCGGCACGCGTGTCCCTGATCGAGGGGGCCGGGCATGCGCCCTTTCTCTCGCATGCCGAGGCGTGTCTGGCATGGCTGAGGGCTGAGCATGGGTGATTCGGAGAACAGCTTGGCTGCGATCGACAAGCTCAAGGCGCGCCGGGCCTTCGGCCGCGCAGCCGATGGCTATGACGAGGCGGCGGTGCTGCAGCACGAGATCGGGCAACGCATGCTGGAGCGTCTCGACTACGTCAAACTGCAGCCGCGCCGGGTTCTCGACATCGGCTGTGGCACCGGGCGTGCGACCGCGGACCTGCTGGCGCGCTATCCCAGGGCGGAGGTCGTGGCGCTGGATTTTGCGCTCCCGATGCTGGCGCACACGCGTCGACGTGGGCGCTGGCTGCGGCGCCCACGTTGCCTGTGTGCCGATCTCGATTACTTGCCGCTGGCATCGCAGAGCTTCGACCTGGTGTTTTCCAATGCCGCGATCCAGTGGAGTGCCGACCCCGCTGCGGCCATCGTCGAGATGCACCGGGTGTTGCGCCCCGGGGGGCTGCTGATGTTCTCCAGCTTCGGCCCGGAGAGCCTGAAAGCGTTGCGCAGCGCCTAGTCCGAGGGGGACGGGCAGCCGCAGGTGCATACCTTAGTGGGCATGCACGAGAGTGGCGACATGCTGCTCGCGGCCGGTATGCCCGACGCGGTCATG
>Ga0180435_10004740_pt1 | contig 13345 bp, 6 predicted proteins | sample SS_ome_3_FD_132467 | JGI IMG/M metagenome (GOLD analysis project Ga0180435, IMG submission 132467) | Hypersaline lake sediment archaeal communities from the Salton Sea, California, USA - SS_3_S_1 metaG | ecosystem: Environmental > Aquatic > Non-marine Saline and Alkaline > Hypersaline > Sediment... | reverse complement strand
GACTTGTTCAGCGATCAGTTCCGATCGCAGACGACCAGCTCCAAGCCGACGCCGAGTGCAGAAGAGGTGGCTTCCCGCGTCTTTGATGGCGTCCTACCCGCGCCAGCACCCCCCCGGGCCAAGTGCGCTACCGACGTGGTAGCAGTGGCCTGGCTCCAACTGAAGCCCTCCCGGCGCCCGAATCGGCCCGGTCCGGGCCTCGTCCGCAAACCGTGGTATACTATGAAGGTTGGGGCGGCGCGTGCCCGCTCCCAGGTCCGCATCCGCATGGAACACCGGGAGGCCTGCATGATGCTTTCAGCTTGGGTTCATATTCGCCGCGCCATCGCCGGCCACGGTCTGATCGACCGCACGATGGTGCTCGCCCTCGGTCTCGTCTTGGCTTCATCCGCCGGCACGGCGGGCGCCGATCCGCCGAGCGCCTTCGACTTGCGCGATGTCGGCGGCGAGGACTTCGTCACCTCCGTCAAGTCGCAGCAGGGCGGCACCTGCTGGACGCATGGAGCGATGGCGGCGATGGAGGGGAACCTGTTGATGACGGGTGCCTGGGAAGCCGCCGGCGAGACGGGCGAGCCGAACCTGGCTGAGTACCATCTCGACTGGTGGAATGGCTTCAACGACCACAACAACGACGACACCGACCCCCCTTCGGGCGGAGGGCTGGAGGTCCACAACGGAGGCGACTACCGCGTTACCTCCGCCTACCTCTCGCGCTGCGAGGGAGCGGTGCGCGACGGCGATGGGCAATCATTCGACACGCCGCCCGATCGCTACCGGACCAGCTACCACTATTACTACCCGCGCGACATCGAGTGGTACGTCGCCGGGTCGGGGCTCGAGAACCTCGATCTGATCAAGACCAAGATCATGGAGGAGGGCGTGCTCGGCACGTGCATGTGCTACAACGGCGCCTTCATATCGAACTACGTTCACTACCAGCCGCCCTCCGACCCGACCGACCCGAATCACGCCGTGGCGATCGTTGGCTGGGACGACAGCTTCGTCACGCAAGCCCCGCAGCCCGGCGCCTGGCTCGTCAAGAACAGCTGGGGCGACGGGTGGGGCTACGACGGGTATTTCTGGATCTCCTACTACGACAAGCACTGCTGCCAGCATCCCGAGATGGGCGCGATCTCGTTCCAGGACGTCGAGCCGCTTGCCTACGACCATGTCTACTACCACGACTACCATGGCTGGCGGGACACCAAGATCGATACGCGCTACGCCTTCAACGCGTTTGTCGCGGCCGGCCCGGAGATGCTCACTGCCGTCAACTTCTTCACCGCCGCCGACAACGTGGGCTACACGATCAAGGTGTACGACCGCTTCGAGGGCGGACAGCTGCTCGATGAACTCGCCACGCAATCGGGCAGCTTCACCTACACCGGGTTCCACACGGTCGACCTCGATACGCCGGTTGCACTGACGCCGGGCGAGGACTTCTACGTCTACCTCGATCTCGTCAGCGGCGGCCACCCCTACGACCGCACCTCCGACGTGCCGGTCCTGCTCGGCGCCCAGTATCGCACGATCGTCGAATCGGCCGCCGACTACGGCGAGAGCTTCTTCTGGGATGGGAGTGGCTGGCAGGATCTACAGACCTTCGACGATCCGCCCTGGACCGGCACGGCCAACTTCTGCATCAAGGCGCTCACCACGGACCGCGGCCTGCGCGTCTATCCGGAGGATGATCTGCGCTCGGAGGGACCGCCCGGCGGCCCGTTCGCGCCGACGTCGCAGGACTACGTCCTCACGCATCGTGGCGAGGTGCCCGTGAGCTACGCCATCACCATGGTGGGTGGTGGCGACTGGGTCTCGCTCTCCGGCGCGCTGACGGGCGAGATCGCCCCCGACGAAGAGATCGTGATCACGGTCGGGATCAACGCCCAAGCGGCCCAACTCGACCCCGGCGCGCACGTGGCCACGCTCGACTTCACCAACCTGACGTCACACATGGGCGACACGCAGCGGCGCGTGATTCTCTCGATCGGTGATCCCGCGCTCCAGTACGACTGGGACTTCGACACCGATCCCGGCTGGACGACCGAAGCTGATTGGGAATGGGGCCCGGCGGTGAGCGGCGGCGGCGCCCACGGCGAGCCCGACCCGGGCAGCGGGCACACCGGCAGCACGATCTACGGCTACAACCTGGGCGGCGATTACCCGAACAACTTGCCCGAGGAGCACCTGACGACGGCGGCCCTCGACTGCAGCGAGCTGCACAACGTCCATGTGCGCTTCTGGCGGTGGCTCGGCGTCGAACAACCGCTCTACGACCATGCCTCCGTGCGTGTCTCGAGCGATGGCGAAACCTGGCACACGGTTTGGGAAAACGACGAGGAGATCACCGACGGCGCCTGGACGCTGCAGGAGATCGACATCTCGCCCGTCGCCGGCGGTGAGCCGACCGTCTACCTCCGCTGGACCATGGGTACCACCGATGCGGGCTGGACCTACTGCGGCTGGAACCTCGACGACGTCTCCGTCTGGGCCGTGCCGCTCGCCACTGGATCCGCGGTAGCCGGCGAGGTGGCCGAGCACCCCACCCTTCGGCTCGAGGCCGGCCACCCGAGTCCGACCGTCGGCCCCCTCCAGCTCCGCTACACACTGCCTGCAGCCGGGCACGTGACGCTGCGCCTGTTCGACATCCAGGGCCGACAGCGAGCGCTGCTGATCGACGGCGAGCAGAAGGCCGGCGCGCACACCCTCGCCTGGAACGGCGGCGCGCTCGGGACACGCGGGGCCGCCGGCGCAGTGCGGTCGAGTGGTGCGCACGGACTCGCCTCTGGTGTCTATTTCGCGCGTCTCGAGTTCAACGGTGCGGTGCGCACGCAACGGGTCGTGATCGCCCGGTAGGCAGAGGCGCCGATCGGCTGACAGACTGAACGGGGGAGGTGCCGAAGCCCTCCCCCGTCGCTGGGCGGAACGATCGTGCCCGGATGTCGGCGGACGACAGCGCCAGCGCTACCCTCCGCCGACTTCTCAACGCACCAGCGTGATCATCCGCTGCTGACGCAGATCCCCCGAGCGGAAGACGACGAAGTACACCCCGGTCGGAGCAGGGCGGCCGTCGGGGTCGCACCCATCCCAGACGATCTCGTGTTCGCCGGCTCCGTAGCGTCCCGCGCCCGCCCGGCGCACAAGCCGTCCGGCGGTATCGTAGATCTCAAGCGACACCGGCGCCGGGGCCTGCAGCGCAAAGCCCAGGCGTGTACGCCCCTGAACCGGGTTGGGATGGCATGCCAGCAGTCCGCTGGCCATGGACTCGAGCGCGGCGTCGGGGTCGACGGCGCCGGGATCGGGCTCCTCGATCAGGAGCACCTGATCGACCGCCACCTCGAGCCACTCGGAGACCGCACCGCTCGGCCAGTGGACGCGCACCATGGCGATCTCATCGACCAGACCCAGGCCGAAGTGTGCCGTCACGGTCCCTTGGCCCATCGATCCGGTACCGGCGGTCACGATGCGCGTCTGCGTCGCGCGGCCGCCGGCGGCGGTGACTTCGATGCGGCTGCCGATCCCGTCGCGGTTCGACTGCGTTCCCACCAGGTCGACCCCCAGCCAGTGGTGCCCATTGGCCTGCGTGTTCATCAAGAGCAGATTGTCCCCACCGGCCAGGCCGTGCACGAGGAAGAGATCGATATCTCCGTCCCGGTCGAAGTCGGCCGGGGCACTGGCGAAGTGGATCCCCTCGGGCATCGGTTCGACATCGTCGATCAGACTGAACTGGCCGGCGCCATCGTTGGCCAGAAGCACATTCGCATCGGGATCATTGACGATGTACAGGTCGAGGTCGCCATCCAGATCGAAGTCTGCGCTGCTGACACTACGTCCCGGACCGGGATCACCCTCCGGTCCGCTCGTGGCATCGACAAAGCCGTAGTCGGGCGGCCCGAGGTTGCGCAGCAGTCGATTGGCGCCGTCCTGGTTGACGACGTAGAGGTCGAGCAATCCATCGTTGTCGAAATCACCCCAGACGACACCGCGCCCGGCACCTGTGTCGCCCAGCGGGCCGACCGTGACATCCGTGAACGCGAGCCCGCCCTCGTTGCGATAGAGCCGGTTCGCTCCGCTGGCGTCGGCGATGTAGAGATCGGGATCGCCATCCTCGTCGTAGTCCGCCCAGGCTGCGCCGACCGAGGCTTCGCCTTCCCAACCGGGCTGGGAGATCAAGTCGGTCTGATCGCTGAAGTTACCGGCGCCATCATTGCGGACGAGCCGATCCCCACTCGCGTAGTTCGTGAGAAAGAGATCCAAATCGCCATCGAGATCGTAGTCCGCCCATGCCGCGGCGCGCCCGTCGCCCGCATCCGCCAGCGCGACGGGCGTGGCCTCGGCAAAGACACCCGGTTCCGATTGCAGGAAGAGCTGATTCGGGGAATTGGCGTGCACGAGGTACGCATCCGCATCGCCATCGTTGTCGGCATCGGCCCAGGCCGCGGCGACAGTATTGGCGAGACCAGCCGTAAACGGCCCGATGTCTGTCAGTTGGAGCGTGCCATCGCCCATATTGCGCAGCAGTGCGTTCTCGCCGCCGGCGTTGGCGAGGTAGAGGTCAGGCCAACCATCGCGGTCGTAGTCGATCCAACTCGCCGAGCGCCCGATCGACAGACTACCCAGCCAATCGCAGTCCTGGCCGTCACACAGCTCGTTCCAGAGCTGCCACCAGCCCCAGGCAATCTCCTCGCTGATCCCGGAGGTCTGCATCTCTGGTTGGGGCGTCGGATTGGGGCCCTTCGTCGTCTCCGTGGCGTAGATATCCGCATTCGCCGGCAACGGATCGCCGACGAGTGTCCAGCCGTCTTCGTCACTCGGCACATGGACCTGCCCGTAGAAGGCACTGCACGTATCGGGAGTATTGTAGAAGACCTGGATGCGCACGGGCACAGAGGGCGGCGGCCGGTCGAACCCGATCTGGCCCAAGACGATCCCAATCATCTCACCGTCCGGTAGCTGATAGGCGTTGCCGGCGCTCGCGACGATCGGAGGCGGAAGCAAGTCGTTGCCCTCATGCACGAGCACGATCGGCTCACCGACGTTGTCACAGATCCGGTTCGTCAACACGCGGTTTTGCACCGGGACATTCGCCGCTCCCGCCTCCCCGATCTTCACGCCAGGCCCGCCGTTGTGCATGATCAGATTGCCCGCGCGGGCGACACCCGGCCAATCCCCAATGTCATTGTCGATGAATCCGTCGCCCAACCAGATGCCACCCGCCAGGTTGGCGAGCGGCTCCTCGGCCACGTTCGTGCCGATCCGGTTGTGGACAATGTAGGCTCCGCTCTCAACCTCGTCGCTCGTGGCGCGAATGCCCCAGCCCGCGCTGTGGACAATCGTGTTGCCCATGTCCGCGCTCGTGCCGCCGATCAGGTTTGCCCCCGCTTCGAGGAAGACCCCGTTCGCATTGCCCAGATTGAGTTCCTCGAGCGGATCGGTCCCGATTTGATTGGCGAGGATTTCGTTCCCGCTTGCACCGGCGGACAAGCGCACGCCGTACTCGGCGTTGCAGCCGATCACGCAATGGTGAACGACGTTGGCGTTGGCGCCTTGATCGAGCAGCACGCCGCCGCCCGTGTTGCCTGATTCCAGAGAGCTGGCATCGGTTCCGATGTAGCAGTGGCGCACGACGTTGTCGAGCGTCCCGGTCCCGAAGAGCATCACGCCGACGGCATCGTTGTTTGAAACGACGCTCTCCCACAGGGTGTTGTGTTCCGGATAGACATCGCCGCCTCCGACCAGTCCCACGCCCGCATAGCCGAGGCCACCGTCGCCGTTGTACCTGACCTCGTTGTCGGGGCCGAGTTCGTTGCGATCGGTTTCGACGAAGAGCCCGAAACCGTGGTTCCCCATGGGGCTCCCCGCTTCCGTGACCCCGATCCAGTTGTCACTGACCGTGTGGTCGTGCGAGCAGTCGAGCAACGAGACGCCGTTGGTCTCATTGTCGACGATCACGTTGCGCAGGATGTAGTTGCGCGGGCTCTCGAGCTCACAACAGACTCCGTGGCCGTTGCCAGCCGCCAACCCCTCGGGATCGATCCCGATCCAGTTGTCGCTGATCGTGTTCTCGGTGACCGCATCACCGCCGTCGCCAACGAAGTGGACGCCAAAGAGATCGTTGGCGTAGATGTAGTTGCCGGCGATTTGATTCCCGATCAAGGAGTCCTGATCGCTCGAGTGCAGCAGCACCCCGGCCGCCCCGTTGCCGTAGATGTAGTTGCGCTCACCCGCCATGTCGACGCCGATCACGTTGAAACTCGGTCCGCCGAGGAGTTCGATGCCATTGCCGCTGTTGGCGTAGATGCGGCAATTGCGGACCTGATTCTCATTCGTCTCAGAGGCTCCCAAGCGTAGGCCGACGCCGTTCTCGGTCAGCCACATCCGCTCACACGACTCCGTTCCCGGCCCACCGATCTGGTTGCCCTGCCGGGCAGGCGCGATCAAGATGCCCACATCGAAGTTGCGAATCTTGAGTCCGGTGATCAGGCAGTCGTTCGCCTGAAGCGTGAGGCCGTTCGAGCTCGAGACGAGCGTGCCGTCGAGCACGAAGCGAGCCGAGTCCGTCACACAGGCGCTGCCGTCCGCGTCCAGCTCGCCGCGGATCTCGGTCCCGTCCCGCAGCAGGGCCTGCAGCGGCGCGGGCGGCTGGTAGACGCCTTCGACGGCGAAGACGATCGTGTGGGGCGGATCGGGATCGAAATTCGCCATGTAGATCGCCTCATCGAGCGTGACGCCCACGCCGGGCGTCACCGAATCGACGACGATCTGCGCCGCCCAGCCTGGCCCCCAGCCCAGGCCCGCCAAGCAGATTCCCACAACCAACAGCATGCGCAGTGTGGCACCCATATGACCCCTCCCGGAAACAGGTCCGCACCCCCGGCCGTCTCGGCTTCACTCAAAGACGCGCGATTCTCGGCCTCGGCGCGCAATGCGCCCACCATTCGTCCCGCCCCCGCCCCGTCACCCTAAAGGCTTGCGGCGCAAGCGACAATCGGGCATGCTCGTACGCGGGCAGGATCCTGCGCAGGACCCTTGGCAAGCGAGCGAGCATGAACCGCCGGCCGGAAATCACGCGCATTCTGCACGAGATGAATGCGCCGCACGCGCGGCACGCGGAGCTTTCCGAGCGGCTCTACACCGCGGTCTACGACGAGCTACGGCGCATCGCCGGACGGCTCATGCGTAGCGAGCGTGCGGATCACACGTTGCAGCCGACGGCGCTCGTCCACGAGGCCTACTTGCGCCTCGTCGACCAGCAGCAGGTCGAATGGCAGTGCCGGGCGCAGTTCTTCGCCATCGCCGCGCGTGTCATGCGCCGGATTCTGGTCGACTACGCCCGGCGCCGAGCGCGCGAGAAGCGGGGCGGTCGCGCCCAGCATGTCACCTGGAGCGAATCCCTGGGCCTGTGCGAGCAGCGCACCCACGAAACGCTCGTTCTTGACCGCGCCCTGACCCGGCTGGCCGAACTCGACGCGCGCATGGAGCGGGTGGTCGAGCTGCGCGTCTTCGGCGGGATGACGATCCGCGAAGTCGCGCATGCGCTCGGCGTCTCCCGGCGCACGGTCGACAACGATTGGCTCGTCGCGAAGCAGTGGCTGGCAAGGGAGTTATCACGGTAGTGGCGGCGTCGGCAGTGGATTTCGAGCGGGCGGTTTGAGTCCCGGCATTTGACTTCTGGCGTGCGATCTGCGACCGTACTGCCTTCCTGAAAGCAGACTGCGTACGAGGGGGCCCCACGGCGGGAAGGTTCGATGTATCGCGGCCAGCAGATCATCGCTCTCGTGCCGGCGCGCTCCGGCTCCAAGGGCATCCCCGACAAGAACATCGTTTCCTTCCGCGGGAAGCCGCTCTTGGCGCACTCGATCTTGCAGGCGCACGAGAGCGAGTTGATTGACGCCGTCTATCTGAGCACCGACTCCGAGCGCTATGCCGAGATCGGCCGCCGGTTCGGCGCCCGGGTCCCCTTCCTGCGCCCCGCCGAGATCGCCGCCGACGACTCGACCGACTTCGAGGTCTTCGAGCACTTCCTCGGCCACTTGCGCGCAACGGGGGACCCGCTGCCCGAAGTCTTCGTCCACCTGCGGCCAACCTACCCGACCCGTTCGGTCGCCGAGCTCGATGCGGCGATCCGCCGCTTCGTCGACCACCTGGGAGAGGCGGATTCGCTGCGCTCGGTCATCGCCGCGCCCGCAACCCCGTTCAAGATGTGGCGGTTGGAGGGCGAGTTCCTCGAGCCCTTGGTCCCTCTGTCGGGTGTCGCCGAGCCCTACAACGCGCCCCGCCAGGCCCTGCCCCCGATCTTCTTCCAGAACGCTTGCATCGACATCGTCAAGCGCGCCACGCTTGAATCGAAGCGGTCGATGACCGGTGATCGCATCCTCGCATTCAAGATGGATGACCGGGAACGACACGACGTCGATAGATTGGCTGACCTGGAGGCTTTGGAAGACGCAAACCGTGGTGAGAAGAGGTAAGCAGATGCTGAAACTGGAACGGCCCCTCATCGTCTACGAAATGGCGAACAACCATCAAGGCAGCCTAGAGCATGGCAAGACGATCGTGCGCGAACTGGCACGCGCCAGCGAGGGTTTTGACTTCGATTTCGCGATCAAGTTCCAGTACCGCGACCTCGCCACTTTCATCCATCCCGATTTCCAGGACCGCCTGGATCTGAAGTTCGTCAAGCGCTTCTCCGAAACGCGCCTGAGCGAAGACGAGTTCCTCGCGCTGAAGCGCGAGTGCGAGGCGCACGGGTTTCAGACGATCTGCACACCCTTCGACGAAGTCTCGGTCGGGAAGGTGATCGAACATGGCTTCGACTTCATCAAGGTCGCGAGCTGCTCGATCCGCGACTGGCCGTTGCTCGAACGGATCGCCGAAGCGCCGCTGCCGATCATCGCCTCGACCGGCGGCGTCACCTTCGCCGACGTCGACAAGGTCGTCAGCTTCTTCAACCATCGCAACAAGCAGTTCGCGCTGATGCACTGCGTCGGCATCTATCCGACCGAGCAGCGCGATCAAACCATGAACCGGATCGACTGGTTTCAGCGTCGCTATCGCGACACGGTGATCGGCTTCTCGACGCATGAGCGGCCGTCGGATACGCTCGCCGTCGCGGTCGCCGTCGCCAAGGGAGCGCGCATCTTCGAGAAGCACGTCGGCGTCGAGACCGAGACGATCAAGCTCAACAAGTACTCGGCCCGGCCGGACCAAGTGAAGCGCTGGCTGAGCACGATTCGCAAGAGCCTGGCCCTGTGCGGCGAGACCGATGCGGATGACTACGAGGTCAATCCCCGAGAGCTCGAGGCGCTGAGCGGACTCAAACGCGGCGCCTTCGCCAAGAAGCCGCTCCGCGCGGGCGAGCACTTCACCGCCGAAGATGTCTTCTTCGCGATGCCGAACTCACCGCGCCAGCTCACGGCCGAGGGGTTCTCGGTACACAACATCAAGATCCGGGCCGAACATGACTTCGAAGCGAAAGCGGCAATCGACAGCTTCGTGATCGACGAGATCGACGTCCGCGCGCAAATTGCCAACATCATGCACCAGGTCAAGAGCCAGCTGAATCAGGCCCGCATCGCGGTGCAAGAAAACGTCGATGTCGAGCTCTCGCACCACTACGGCGTTGAGAATTTCGCCGAGACGGGCGTCGTCATGATCACGTGCATCAACCGCGAGTACGCCAAGAAGCTGATCATCCAAGTGCCGGGACAGACGCAGCCTGAGCACGCGCACGAGAAGAAGGAGGAGACATTCCAGATCCTCTGGGGCTCGGCTTACATCAAGCTCAACGGCGTGACCCGCAAGTACTACCCGGGCGATAGCGTCACGGTCGGTCGCGGCGACCGTCACAGCTTCTGGACCAAGGATGGCGTGATCATCGAAGAGGTTTCCACCACGCATCACGCCGACGACTCCTATTACACCGATCCGGCGATCAGCAAGAACAAGCAGCGCAAGACGCAGACCAATCTGAAGGAGGATTGGTGGATGAAGATCTAGGCCGGGCGCGGGCGATCGTCTACGACTTCGACGGCGTCCTGGTCGACTCCAATGACCTGAAACGCGACACCTTCTACGAGATCTGGGACCGCCCCCCCGCCTCCCTGCGCGCACTGGTCGATCAAGTCCTGGCTCGTCCGGGTGATCGCTTTTCCTTCATCCGCGAGGTGCATGACCCGCTCGGTGGCCGCCCGTCGCTCGGCCGGGATGCACAGCACTACATCGAGCGCTACACGCGTGCGGTCGAAGACGCGATCCTGGCCCGGGGGCTCAAACCCGACGTGCCCCCATTCCTCGAGGCGCATGTCGACCAGATTCAACTCATCAATTCCGCCACACCAGAAGCGCCGCTGCGGAGCATCGTCAGCCGGCTTGGCCTCGACCGGTGGATTCGTGAAACGCGCGGACGCCCGCTGGACAAGACGGGGATCTTCGCCTATTTCATGGCGAAGTATCAGCTCACCCCGGATGAGATCCTCTTCGTCGGCGATGCAGAGTCCGACTATCAGGTCGCGCGCCAGCTGGGCCTCGCCTTCCTGGGAATCGCGTCCGCGGGCGGCTCGCTGCGTTCCGTCCCCGGCCGCGTACGCCTCCCCGCTCCAACCGCGTGAGCTTCGCTCGGTCGCCCCGTGGCGCGGCCTAACCCGCGAGCCAGCCCCAGATCCAGGGGTGGCGCTCCGCGAGTCCGAGCAGATAGGCGCTGGATCCCATGATCAGGGCCATGAAGCTGATGAAGACGAAGCCATAGACCGCGGTCAAGAAGGCGTGTTTGAGCAAGGTCTTGCGCCAGCTCTGGCGGTAGACACGCTTCATGGCGAGCAAGACGTAGACTCCACCCACGGGCGGCACCAGGAGCCAGACCAGCCAAGCGCCGCTGAGCGCCGCCACCGCGAAGCCGAGAAAGAGGGCCGCGTGGTAGTGCAGAGAGAAGACGAGATGTTCGATGAACATCCGGCGTGAACGGACGTAAACCAGCGCGAGCAGGGCGGCAAAAACCGGCAGCAGGAGAAAGACGAGCTTGGGGGCGATCCGGATCGCGCCGCGAATGATGGCCGTTTCGGAACCGGTCACGTCGCGATTCATGACCTTCGTTCGGCCACCCACCCCCCTGCGGAACAGGCTGAAGCTCAGCCCCGTGGACTCGCGCGGTTCGCGAGACACGGCATCCGAGCTCGACTCGTCACCACTCACCTCGAGCGGCCGGGACACGGCAGCCGCATCCGGCCGCACTCGCCTTGCCGCGAGCGCCCGCGCCAGCTCGTCGCGCAGCTGTTCGGAGCTTGGCGAGCGGAGACTCTCGGGAAGCGCCGTCAAGGCGGCGATCGTCTCGGCCACGCGCACGGAATCAGTGACTACGTGCGGTTCACTCTCGACCGCCTCCAACAGCGGATTGACGCGGATGCTGACCAACAGGAAGAGCAGGATCGTGATGAAGAGAAAGAGCCGCAGCGGCGGGATGTAGCGCGCGCGGCGGCCGCTGATGTACTCGCGCGTCAACTCCCCCGGCCTGGCGAGAAGCGGTACGAGACTGCGCAAGAAGCGGGAGTCGAAGGTAAACAGCTCGGCCCACAGGTCGCCGAGCAGGATGCGCAGGGAAACGCGATGCTCGCGGCAATCCTGGCCGCATTCGGGGCAGTAGTTGCCCCGGGTCGGCGTGCCGCAGTTCTGGCAGCGGGTCGTCTTCGGCAGCTTGCGCGGCATGGCGTGGCATCATGCCGCGCTTCGATCCCGGAGGCAAGCACCCCCTCGCAGAGGAGCGGCTCCACGTGAACTGCCCCATCCAGACAGGTTACGGGTGGCTAGGAGCAACCGCGGACCGAGACGTGGCCATTGGCCGCCGACTCTGGATTCCGGATTGCGTGATTGCTGCCCGTTTAACGCATATAGGAATGGACGCCGTTCGCTGGACAGGGGGGAGCTTCGCGGGGGGGGTGATGAACGCGGCGCCCGGCTGCGGTTTCGTTGACTGGATTCATCGGGCTCCCCATACAATTTCTGTGCAAAGACTGTCCATCTGCAAACGCTAGCGGGGAGGTACCCATGCACGTGCTGCGAATCTCATCCTGGATCCGCCGACCGATGGGCAGGAGCGCAACCGAGGTCGGCTGGCGATCGCGCCTGCGGCTCTCCGTCGGCCTGCTCCTCGCCGGCCTCCTCTGCGGTGGAGTGCCCGCCACGGCGCTCTCCGCCCCCGGCCACGGGACGGACCAGCAAGCCGAGGTCGTGCGGCTGCCGGCGGACGTCGGCGCGGAATCGCCGGCGCACGCAGCAAGTGCCCGCAGCCTGCCGGTGACCTGGTTCGGATACGTCGACGACTACGGCCAGGCGGTCGCGGGTGAGATGTGGACCTTCGACCATGATGGCACGGATCCGTTCGAAGGCTGGGCCGAGCTGCCGCCGCCGGCGGAGACGTTCCCCTGGCGTCGGATCGATACGACGAGCTGGAGCGGGCACGACAATCAGGTGCCGGCTCCCATTCTCAACGGCGCCGGCAGCGCCTGGGTCGGCTACTACCAGGACGAGGCGGAGGCGCTCGACTGGGTTGCCGGCCTCGGGTACGGCAACGAGTGGTGCTATCGCTTCCAGAGCCCGATCTTCACCTGGGACGAGGGGGGATCGATCTCGCTCGCCTACGACTACTGGACCGATCTGGAATCCGGGTGCGACTACGTGCATGTCTACTTGCGCGGCGCGACGCTGGGCGGCGAAATCGAGCTGGCCTCCTACACGGGTGTCGCCGGCGATTACTCGAGCCCCGAGTCCGAGTCGCTCGAGATCACGGCGGCCGACTTCATGACCCTCGGCGAAAGCGCGGCCCGGATTGTCCTCGAGATCTCGTCCGATCAGGGGTGGTCTGACGAGGATGGCGACTATCCGACCGACTACGGCCCCTTCGGCATCGATGACATCGCGCTGGCCGATCACGTCGCCGGTGGCGACCTGCTCTTCACCTTCGACACCGGTGACGAGGGCTTTGAAGCGTATTCCTGCGATCCCCCCAGCCTCAGCTTCTTCGGCATCGCCGCCCTGGACGACTACGGCGTGAGCTGCCTGCCGGTACTGCTCAGCGGGAACATCCTCCACATGCACGACGGTGATGAGGGCCACCCCGACGGTCAGTACACGACCCTGGTCTCGCCCCCGGCGACGCTGCCGGAGACAGGCTGCACGGTCTTGGCCGAGGCCGACATCTACGCCGACATGGCATACTACGCCGGTGTCTTCTATCGCTTCGGTTGGATGTACACGTTGGATGGAGCGACCTGGTCGGAACGAGTCGGCGACTACATGTGGAAGTACCAAACTGGTCCCGCTTGCTCTCGGCTGCACGAGTTCGGCGGCCCCT
>Ga0180435_10004739_pt1 | contig 13346 bp, 9 predicted proteins | sample SS_ome_3_FD_132467 | JGI IMG/M metagenome (GOLD analysis project Ga0180435, IMG submission 132467) | Hypersaline lake sediment archaeal communities from the Salton Sea, California, USA - SS_3_S_1 metaG | ecosystem: Environmental > Aquatic > Non-marine Saline and Alkaline > Hypersaline > Sediment... | reverse complement strand
CAGGGTGATGCCCATGGCCACCAGGGCCACCAGCAGGAAATCCGAGGCCTGCGCCACCACGGGCACGTGGTCCACGAAGTACACGTCGCCGGGCACCGAGATCCCCACGCGGTCCAGGTACAGGAATCCCAGGTAGCCCAGCAGGCTCCCGAGGGCCGTGCCGACGGCGCCCACGAACAGGCCGTCCAGCACGAAGATACCCTCGATCTGGCGGCGCCGGGCGCCCATGGACAGCATGATGCCGATCTCGCGGCGCCGCTCGCCCACCATCATGGTGAGGATGCCCACGATGTTGAAGGCCGCGACCAGGATGACCAGGCCCAGCAGGAGGAACATGAGGACCTTCTCGATGCTGACCCACTGGAAGAGGTTGCGGTTGAGATCGATCCAGTCGTTGCAGTGGTAGACGTAGGGTCCCAGGGCCGCCTCGATGGCGTCGGCCACCTCGGGCGCGCGCATCATGTCGGCCACCTTCACCCCTATGCCGGTGGCCCCCTGCGGGTCGTAGCCGAAGAAGTCCCGCGACGCGTCCAGGGGCATGTAGACGAAGCGGGCGTCGAAATCGTAGAGGCCCGTGTCCAGGAAGCCCGCCACGACGAAGCGGCGGCTCTCCGCCTCCATGTCCTGCAGGTCCAGGTCGCCGCTGGGCGCGGTGACGGTCACCGTGTCGCCCAGGCCGGCGTAGAGGGAGGCCGCCAGTTCGGCTCCGAGCACGATTCCGGGCGGGTCGCCCTCGCCGCGCAGGGCCCGCATGGCCGGTTCGCGCGGATGGATCAGGTGCGAGAGGGGCGTCACGCTCTCCTGCAGGTCGGGATCGACGCCCCAGACGACGCCGGCCCGGTGCTGCGTCTGCACGGCCCGCCCCTGCGAGGTCACCACGACCTCCTGGCGCACGAAGGGAGCGACGCCGGTCACCTCATCGACGGCGCCGATGCGGTCGACCGTCTGTCCGAGCGCCTCGAAACCGTCGGGACGGCTGGTCACGACCGTGACCATGGGCATGTTCTCGATGAAGGTCCGGCGCAGTTCCGCGTGCAGCCCGTTCATGATGGCCAGGGTGAGATCGAGCACCATCACGCCCAGGGTGATGCCGGCGACGGCGGTCACGGTGACCCGGTTGACGAAGCGCGAGCCGCCGCGGTTGCGCAGGTAGCGTCCGGCTATGTAGGCCGCGAAGCGCATGGTCCCCTTCCTCAGCCTTCCGGCCGCAGGGCCGGAAACAGCACCACGTCACGGATGGAATGGCAGTCCGTCAGCAGCATGACGATGCGGTCGAGGCCGACGCCGAGACCGCCCGTCGGCGGCAGGCCGGTCTCCAGGGCCTCCAGGTAGTCCTCGTCCAGGACCTGGGCCTCCTCGTCGCCCTTGGCCTTGAGATCCATCTGCGCCTCGAAGCGGCGGCGCTGCTCCCGGGGGTCGTTGAGCTCGGAGAAGGCGTTGCAGATCTCGAAACCGGCCACGAAGGCCTCGAAACGCTCGACCAGCGCCGGATCGTCCCTGTGGCGCTTGGCCAGGGGCGACAGCTCCAGCGGGTGATCGACGACGAAGGTGGGCTGGACGAGCCCGGGCTCGACCAGGGCGCCGAACATCTCGTCGAGGATCTTGTCGACGCCCATGGCGGGCTTGACCTCCACGCCGTGCTCGGCGGCCACCGCGGCGACGGCGTCGCGGTCCAGGCCGCGGAGATCGACGCCGGTCTTCTCGCGCAGGGCCTCGAGGAAGGGCAGCCGGCGGAAACCGCCGCCGAAGTCGATGACGTGCTCGCCGTAGGTGATCCGGCCGTCCTCTCCGAAGCGGTCCACCAGGCGCAGGACCAGGCGCTCGAAGAGATCCATGACCTGGTTGTAGTCCCAGAAGGCCGCGTAGCACTCCATCATCGTGAACTCGGGATTGTGGGTGCGGTCCATGCCCTCGTTCCGGAAGTCCTTGCAGAACTCGAAGACCCGCTCGAGCCCGCCCACGACGAGGCGCTTGAGGTAGAGCTCGTCGGCGATGCGCAGGTAGAGGGTCTGGTCCAGGGCGTGATGGCGGGTCTTGAAGGGACGGGCCGTGGCGCCGCCGTAGAGGGGCTGCAGCACAGGTGTCTCGACCTCGAGGAAATCCTCTGTGACAAGGAAGTCCCGCACCTCCGCCAGGATCGCCGCACGTCGCCGGAAGCGGTCGCGCGTCTCGAGGTTCATGATCAGGTCGAGGTAGCGCTTGCGGCTCTTGAGCTCGAGGCTCATGTCGTGCCACTTCTCGGGCAGCGGGCGCAGGGACTTGGTCAGCAGCTCCCAGCTCGCGACCTGAACCGTCAGTTCGCCGGTCTTGGTGCGGAAGAGGGTGCCCGCGACGCCGATGATGTCGCCCACGTCTAGGTTCTTCTTGAAGAAGGCGAAATCCTCCTCCCCCAGGTCGTCGCGACGGGCGTAGATCTGGATCTTGCCCGGCCCGTCGTACAGGGGCAGGAAGATGGTCTTGCCGGCCTTGCGCTTGGCCATGATGCGCCCGGCGATGCGCACGACCGTCCCGTCGGCCGTCAGCGCGGCCTCCTGGGCGTGAAGTTCGGCGCTGGTGTGCGTGCGGGCGTAGGCGTGCGGGTAGAGGGGGCCGCGCGCGGCGAAGGCCTCCAGCTTGACGAGGCGCTCCTCGATCAGGCGGTGCCGTTGCCGGTCGTTGTCGTTGCCGGACACGGGGTCTCCTTCCTCGGCGTCTACTCGGACGCCGCCCGGCTCGTCTGGCGCAGGTAGGCGTCGATGAACTCGTCCAGGGCGCCGTCGAGCACGGCGGCGCTGTTGCCCGTCTCGTGCTCCGTGCGGTGGTCCTTGACCTTGGTGTAGGGATGCAGCACGTAGGAACGGATCTGGCTGCCCCAGGCGATCTCCATCTTGTTGTCCTCGATCTCCTGCCGCTTCTGGCGCTCCTCCTCCAGCCTCTGCATGTAGAGCTTGGCGCGCAGCATCTTCATGGCGCTTTCCCGGTTGCGCAGCTGGGAGCGTTCGCTCTGGCACTGGACCACGAGCCCCGTCGGCTCGTGGGTCAGACGCACGGCGCTGTCGGTCTTGTTGACGTGCTGGCCGCCCGCGCCGCTGGCCCGGTAGGTGTCCATGCGGATGTCGGCCTCGTTGAGCTCGATCTCCACGTCGTCGGCGACCAGGGGGAACACGAAGACCGAGGCGAAGGAGGTGTGCCGCCGCTTCTGGGCGTCGAAGGGCGAGATCCGCACCAGGCGGTGGACACCCGATTCGCTCTTGAGGTACCCGTAGGCGAAGTCGTGCTTCACCTCGATGACGGCGCTCTTGATGCCCGCCTCGTCGCCGCCCTGGAGGTCGAGCATGCTGTGTGTCATCGCGCTGCGTTCGAGATAGCGCTTGTACATGCGCAGCAGCATCTCGGCCCAGTCCTGGGACTCCGTGCCCCCGGCGCCGGGATGGATCTCGAGCAGCGCGCCGCGCGCGTCGTCGGGGCCGCTCAGCAGGAACTGGGAATCGAGCCGGTCGAGGGCGCGGGCGAGATCGGCCACGCCCGTCGCCACCTCCTCGGCCGTCTCCGGATCGTTCTCCTCGCCGGCCAGTTCGGCCAGCACGTCGAGGTCCTCGCAGGCCTGCTCGGCCTCGGCGACGGGATCGAGCCAGCGCTTCAGGCTGCGGACGCGACCGAGCACACGCTCGGCCGCCTCGCGGTCGTCCCAGAATCCCGGCTCGGCCTGGCGTTCCAGGAGCCCGGCGTGCTCGGCGTTCAGTCCGGGGAGGTCAAAGACCCTCCTTGAGACGGGACAGACGCGCCTTCTGCTCGGCGAGGGCTTCCAGATGTTCCTTCATATCGAGCCTCCCGGGACATGCCCGTGCCAGTATTTCGCGTGGATCCGTTTCACGGCGCGCCGCAATTCGTTTTCCGTGCCGACATTGTCGATTCGTATGTCCGCACGCTCGTAATCGTCCAGCAGATCGGCCTGGGCCGCCATGCGGGACCGGACCGATGACGCATCCAGTCGTCCCGAGCGCAGAAGCCGCTCGGCGCGCAGGTCCGGGGGCGCCGTGACCGCGATCACCAGGTCGACCGGCCCGAAGGACGGGAGCAGAAAGTACACGGCCGCTTCCACGACTGCAAGGCCCGCCTGGTCGGCCGCCCGGTCCAGTTCGTCGAGGCGGGCGGCGATCCGGGCGCTGAGACGGGCGTGGGTGATCCCGTTGAGTCGGGCCAGCGCCCGGGGGTCGGCGAAGACGATGCCGGCCAGCACGCCCCGTCGCACGCGCCCGTCGACGACGCAGCCCTCACCGAAGGCGGCGTCGATCTCCACCGCCACCTCCGGCTCGCGCAGGACGGCGTGCCCCTCGGCGTCCGCGTCCACGACGTGGGCGCCCAGTTCGGCGAGGGTGGCCGTGGCGAGACTCTTGCCGGCGCCGACGGGACCGGTGACCACCCAGCGGCGCAGTCTGCGCGCACGCTCAACCATGGGCTTCCGCCCAGTCGGCGCCCACGTGGACGTCCACCACCAGAGGCACGTCGAGCTCGTGGATGCCGGACATGGCCTCGCTCACCAGATCCGTGATCCGCGCGACCGCCCCGACGGGCGCTTCCAGCAGCAACTCGTCGTGGACCTGCAGCAGCAGCATCGCCTCCGGGATCTCGGCGGCGAGTCGCGACTCCACCTCCAGCATGGCCAGCTTGATCAGGTCGGCCGCGGTGCCCTGGATGGGCGTGTTGACGGCGACACGCTCCTGGAAGCTCCGCAGGCGATTGTTCTCGGACAGGATGTCGGGCAGGGCGCGCCGACGGCCGAACAGTGTCTCCGTCTCGCCCGTCTCGCGGGCCCGCTCCTGACAGCGGGCGATGAAGGCCTTGACCCCGGGGTAGGTGCGGAAATAGCCGTCGATGAAGCCGGCGGCCTCCCGCGTCTTGATGCCGAGCTGCCGGGCCAGGGCCCGGGCGCCCATGCCGTAGATGACGCCGAAGTTGACGGCCTTGGCGCGGCTTCGCATCTCGGCCGTCACCTCGTCCTCGTCCACGCCCCCCACCAGGGCGGCCGTCCGGCGATGGACGTCTCCGCCGGCGTGGAAGGTCTCGATGAGGGTCTCGTCCCCCGACAGGTGCGCCAGCAGCCGCAGCTCGATCTGGGAGTAGTCGGCCGAGATGAAGACCGAATCCGGGCTGCGCGGCACGAAAGCCCTCCGGATCCGGCGCCCCTTCTCGGTGCGGACCGGGATGTTCTGCAGGTTCGGATCTGAGGACGAGAGCCGTCCGGTCGCGGCGACCGCCTGGTTGAACGAGGTGTGGATGAGACCGCTCGCGGGATTGACAAGCTCCATAAGGTTGTCGACGTAAGTGCCGAGCAGTTTAGCCAGTTGCCTATGCTCCAGGACGAGCGCCGGCAAGGGGTGCTTGTCGGCCAGGGCCGTCAGGACGGACACGTCGGTGCTCCAGCCCGAGGCCGTCTTCTTCACGGGCTTCAGACCGAGATCCTCGAAGAGCACCTCGGCGAGCTGACGGGGACTCTGGACGTTGAACTCGCGTCCGGCCGCCTCGTGTATCTCGCCCTCCAGATCCGCCAGCTCGCTGCGGAAGGTCCCGCCGAGTTCCTCCAGGAAGGGCAGGTCCAGGGCGATGCCGCGGCGCTCCATGGCGTAGAGAACGGCCGTCAGCGGCGTCTCCATGGTCACGAAGAGCTCGGAGAGGATCGGCTGGGCGGCGAGCTCCGCCGTGAACCGTTCGTGGAGGCGCCAGGTCGCGTCTGCGTCCTCGGCGGCATAGACGGCCAGCCGCTCGGCCGGAACCGACAGGATGTCCCGGGTCCGGTCGCCGGTCGCGAAGAGGTCGGCGTACGGGATCATCTCCAGGTCGAGATGCTCCCGCGCCAGCTCGTCTAGGCCGAAGCGCTGGCGGGAGGGATCCAGGACGTACGCGGCGACCATGGTGTCGAAGACCCGGCCGCCGAGGGGCAGCCCGTGCCGCTCCAGGAGCCAGCGGTCGAACTTCAGATTCTGTCCCACGAGACGGCGCTCCGGATCCGCCAGGACCGGCCCCAGCAGGGGCCGGATCCAGTCGAGACTGTCTGATGCGGTCTCGGGGAACAGGTCGCCCTGGGTTGCCGGTCCACGCTCGAGGACCGGGACGTAGAGGCCCTCCCCCCGCCGCGCGCACAGGGAGATGCCCACGAGCCGCGCCCGGTCGGGCCTCAGGCCGTCGGTCTCGGTATCCACCGCCAACGGCGCATCGGACGGGATGGTCGCCAGCCAGGACGAGAGGGCGTCCGCGTCGGCGAGCCGGCGGTAGCCGCGGGCATCCAGGTCCCAGCGGGACGCCTCGGCCGATCCGTCCGCGTCTTCGGGACCGTTCGCCTCCGCCTCGCGCGAAACGAGCCTGTCCACGAGGGTGATGACGCGTTGCAGGCCCAGGGTTTCGAGGCGCTCGCGCAGGTCGTCGCCCGCCGGCAACCGGGTTCGCAGGGCGTCCCAGTCGATGTCCACGGGCACGGCGTCATCGATACGGAAGAGCTGTCGCGAGAGGTGCACCTGCTCCCTGTTTTCGGCCAGCACGCGTTTGAGGCGGGGCGTGAGGGCGGAGCTCTCCAGGCCCTCGTAGAGCGCCTCCAGCGAGCCGAACTCCCGGATCAGCTTGGTGGCCGTCTTGGCGCCCACGCCGGGCGCGCCCGGGATGTTGTCGCTGCTGTCGCCGGACAGGGCGAAGACGTCGATGAGCGCGGACGGCTCCAGGCCGTACTCGCGTCGCACGTCTTCTGCCGTGAATTCCGTCACCTCGCTGTTGCGCCGCCCCGGCTTGAGCATGGCCGTGCGCCCATCGAGGAGCTGCATGAAGTCCTTGTCGCCCGTGTAGAACCAGACACGCTCGCAGATCCCGTCCGAGGCGCGTGCGAGGGTGGCCATGATGTCGTCGGCCTCGAAACCGGCGCGGGACATGACCGGCACGCCCCAGGCGTCCAGCAGTTCGTGCAGACGGGGCAGCTGGGCCGACAGCTCATCGGGCATGGGCTTGCGGTTCGCCTTGTAGTCCGCGTAGAGATCGTGGCGGAAGACCGGCCCCTTCTCGTCGAAGACGATGACGAGCCGTACCGGTCGACGGGTCTCGATCAGGCGCAGGAGACTGTTGAAGAAGCCGAAGGCCACCGACGTGGTCTCGCCGCCGGGTGCGGTCAGGGGCCGCTTGATGAAGGCGTAGTGGGACCGGTAGACGAGCGCGGATCCGTCAACGATGATCATAGACACGATGCATCACCCCCCGTCGTCCGCGTACAGCCCATGGCGGCGGATATGAGCGAGCACCCGTCCCGACAGCAGCTCGTCGACCGCCTCGCCGGCGGCGAGACGGCGCCGGATGTCCGTGGACGAGACGGTCACACGGAAATCCTCCAGCAGTGTCGCGCGCGGCGGCAATGTCGACGGATCCAGTTCGAAGCCCGCTCGCGGATAGACGATCACGCGCGCCAGCTCCAGCAGCCGGTCCGGATCACGCCAGGACCGGAACTCACGCCAGGAATCGGCGCCGACGACCAGGGACCACGTGTCGTCGGGATATCTGCCCTTCAATTCCGCCAGGGTGTCCACCGTGTAGCTGGGGCCGGGACGGTGGAGTTCCAGATCCAGCACGGACGCGTGATCGAGTCCCGAGACGCCGAGCACGGCCATGATCACGCGGTGTTCGCCATCGGCGCGGGGCGGATGCTTCCCAGGGGAAAGGGCGGCCGGCAGGATCATCACCCTGTCGCAGAGCCCGCGGGCGTCGAGCTCCATCACGACGGCGCGGTGCCCGTTGTGGAACGGGTCGAAGGAACCGCCGAAGAACGCCCGTCTCATGGCCCGTTCGCGGGCGGCAGATCGTCCAGCAGGTCCGTCGCGCGCGCGGCCGCCTCTGAACCGGGGTACTCCGTCGCGATGCGGCCGCAGAGATCGCGCGCCGTCTCGGCGTCGTCCAGATCCAGGGCCAGTCGCGACCGGCGCAGCATGACATCGCCGCGCAGGCTGCTCGCGGTCTCCTGCGTGATGAGCCGGTCCAGGGTGATGGCCACGGCCTCCCGCTTGCCCAGCCGCTCGTAGACCTCGAGCTGGCTGAGACGCTTGCGGACGATGATGTCGCTGATCTCCACGAGGTAGTCGTCGACGTCCGCTTTCAGGGACGAGGCGGGATAGGTGTCCAGGAAAGCCAGGAAACGCAGTCGCGCGTCGTAGGCGGGGGTGATGTCGCGCTCCGTCCGGCCGACCTGGAGCAGGTAGGCGCGGGCCTCCTCGAAGACGGCCCGCTCCACGAGATCGCTGGTCGGGTATTCCTGGCGGAGGATCTGCAGCTCGACCGTCGCCAGCGGATACTCCTTTTCCGCCATGTAGCTCATGGCCTTCTCGAACTGGGCCTGGACCGCCAGGGAGTCCGTGGGGCTGCGCCTGAGGAAGGCGGCGTAGGCGTCGACGGCCTCGCGGTGCTTGCCGTTCTCGCGGAAGGTCGCCGCGCGCTCGTACGACCCCGCCGGATAGGGATTGTGCAGGGCGCATCCGGCCGACAGGAAGACCAGGAGACATGCCGACGGCAGACTCCAGGTCGCGAATCGAGGCTTGCAGCTTCCGAATGGCAAGACAGACCTCCGACGCCGGTTCCCGGGGAGCGGCTCAGTTGCCGGTGTTGGTGAAGTAGATGGCCACGAGGCCCGTGAGGGCGCCGAGGACCACGAGTTCCTCCATGATGGTCAGGATGCCGCCCTCGGCGGGCTCGGCCGATGTGAAGCCGTAGGTGGCGGCGTCGACGTCATCCAGGTAGCCCGCGGGAAAACGATCCGTGAAGCGCCTCTGGAGGCGGTCGTCCAGGAGCAGTCGTCCGCTGTCCAGTTCGACCACGCCGACCATCACGCTGATCTCCACCTCCCGGTCGAGCCACTGCTTCCAGAGGCCGAACTTGCGCCCGACCGCGGGATAACCCATTTCGCAGGTCTCGAAGAGATATCGGATCTCGTAGTCGGCGGCCAACGGTCGGATCCGCTCTTCGGCCTCTTCGTCCGCGGCCTCGTCCAGATAGGCCTCGTGCCCCGCGTCCAGCAGGGCCGCGTAGAAGGCCGTCTCGAGCAGGGGGCCCGCCTCGTGGCTGTCGCGGGCGCGCATGGCGACGCGCCGACCGGTGCCGGGCACCGCGGCCACCACCTCGCGGGCGATGTCCGTCATCAGGGCCTGGGCCACCCAGAGGTTGGTGCGGATCGTGTCCGCCGCCGCGACGTCGAAGGCGGGGGTCGCCGACGGTGCGACCGCCTCGGTGGCCGTGACCGACAGGGGCATCGCGAGCGACAAGCAGACGATGGCGAGACAGGCTCTCATCAGGGATTCCTTTCCGGTCGTCCGTCCGTTCGGCCCCCCGTCCCGACCGGCAGGGCCAGGCTGTCGTATGGGGTCGCCGCGACGGTTCGGGCCTCGAGCCACTGGCCGGCGGTCAGCCCGCTGGCCGGCATCAGGATCACGCCGTCGGTGTCATAGGCCTGGGCCGCGCCTCGTGCCACGGCCACCGCGCCGCCCGTGAGCAAACATCCCGGAGGGACGATCGGTTCCGTCCCATCCCCGTTCCCGGCCGCGACCGCCGCTTCCAGGTCTTCCGCCAGGTCACGCCAGGCGTCGCTGTCCGCGATCTCGTCGATCACGACCTCTTCCGCCCGGCCGAGGCGCGCGTTCTGGCGTTCCTGGGCGATGTCGTGCTGGAGATCCAGCAGCCGCGCCTCGCGGTCGGCGACCTCCTCGGGATCCGGCGCGTCCGTCAGTTCGGCGCCCGCCGTGCCCGCCTCAGGAGAATAACGGTAGGTCCCCACGTGGTCAAACCGGATGCGTGCCAGAAAATCCGCCGTCCGGGTGACGTCTTCCTCCTCCTCCCCCGGAAAACCGAGGAGGATGGTCGTGCGCAGGACCACATCAGGACGCTCGGCGCGCAGATCCGCGAAGAAGCGTTCCAGCGCAGCCACGTCGAAGGGACGGTTCATGCGCTTCAGGATACGCGGCGACGCGTGCTGGATCGGCATGTCCACGTAGGGGACGACCCCGGGCACGTCGAGGATGCGCCGGAAACGTCGGGGAGAGATCAGTCCGGGATAGAGGTAGTGCAGGCGGATCCGGCGGAGTCCCGCGATCCCGCCCAGGGCCACCACCAGGTCCAGCAGGTCCTCCCCCGTGCCGCGCCCGTAGTCGCTGGAATTCTGCGAGACGAGCATGATCTCGGAGACGCCGCGCCCGGCCAGGTTGGTCGCCTCGCCCGCGATCTCGGCCACCGGGCGCGAGCGCTGGTCGCCGCGGATCATGGGTATGCGGCAGAAGGCGCAACGGAAGTTGCAGCCCTCGCTGATCTTGACGAAGGCCAGATGGGGCGGCGTCAACAGCGGACGTTCGGCCAGCCCCTCGTAACGGGCCGCCTCGGGACGGCCGATGGGGACACGATCCGCGCGGCCCGCCAGAGCGTCGAGCAGTTGGTCGAAATTCCCCACGCCGCCGACGATGTCGACCTCGGGAAAGCGCTCGGCCACCAGGTCGCCCAACTCCTGGGAAAGGCAACCGGTCACCACCAGCGTGCGGCCGCCCTTGGTCGCGCAGAGGTCGGCGATGGCCTCGAAACTGTCCAGGCGCGCCGCCTCGATGAAACCGCAGGTGTTCAGCACCAGCACGTCCGCCTCGTCGGGATCGTCCACGGCCCGGATGCCCCGGGCGGCGAAGCGACCCAGCAGCGCTTCGGAGTCGACGAGGTTCTTGTCGCAGCCCAGGGTCGTGATGTGGACAGCGCCGTATCGCGTCACGGCAGGTCATCCCCGTCCGCGGCCTCCAGCGCCGCGAGGACGTCCGGCTGCATGAGGACCTCGCGGGCCTTGCTGCCGATGAAGGGGCCGACGACGCCCGCCTGCTCCAGCAGATCCATGAGCCGCCCGGCGCGGGCGTACCCGACCTGGAGCTTGCGCTGGAGCATGGACGTCGACCCGTGCTGCGACAGCACGACGATCTCCCGCGCCCGCTCGAAGAGCGGATCCGCCTCCAGTTCGACACCGGACAGGTCGTCGCGTTCCTCGGCCAAGGTGATGTGCCGGGTGGTGTCGGCGTACGCGCGCCAGTGGGACGCGATCGCCTCGCACTCCTCGATCTCGAGGAAGGCGCCGTGCAGGCGGATGGGCTGCGCACGACCGGGCTGCAGGTAGAGCATGTCGCCCTTGCCCAGCAGCTTCTCGGCCCCGTTGGCGTCGAGAATGGTGCGGGAATCGTTCTTCTGGATCACCCGGAAGGCGATCCGGCAGGGGACGTTGGCCTTGATGACGCCCGTGAGCACGTCGACGCTCGGGCGCTGCGTGGCCAGCACCAGGTGGATGCCCACGGCGCGGGCCTTCTGGGCCAGGCGCGTGATGGGCAGCTCGATCTCCTGGCCGAGCTGCACCATCAGGTCGGCCAGCTCGTCCACGATGCAGACGTAGTACGGCATGGGCTCGACGACCGGTTCGCCGTCGTCGCCGGTCACCAGTCCCGCCGCCACCTTCTGGTTGTAGGCCTCGATGTTGCGCACGCCGTGCCGGGACAGCCGCCGGTAGCGGTAGTCCATCTGAGCTTCCATCCACTTCAGGGCCCGCAGGGCCTCCTTGGGATCGGTCACCACGGGCGTCAGCAGATGGGGCACGTCGTTGTAGACGTTGAGTTCGAGCATCTTGGGGTCTATCAGCAGCAGCCGCACCGTCGAGGGGTCGCAGCGCAGGAGCATCGAGCAGATCATGGCGTTGATGCAGACGCTCTTGCCGCTGCCCGTCGAACCGGCCACCAGCAGGTGCGGCTGATCGGCCAGGTCGATCGACACGGGATCGCCGAAGACGTCACGGCCCAGCACCACGCTCAGGGGCTTGCGCAACTGATCGGCGGCCAGCGTGAAGACCTCCTTCATGGACACGATTTCCTGGATGGGATTCGGAATCTCGATGCCCACGGCGGCCTTGCCCGGGATGGGCGCCTCCATGCGGATCGAGCGCGCCTTCATGGCGAGGGCGAGATCGTCGGAGCGCTGGACGATGGCGTTGACCTTGACGCCCGCCGCCGGCTGGTATTCGAAGGTGGTCACCACCGGACCGGGCCGGACGTCCTTGACGGATCCCTCCACGCCGAAAGAGCGCAGGGTCTCCTCGAGCAGATCCGCCGCGGCGTTCAGATCACTCGCCGAGATCTGCGCCTCGCCGGCGGGGATCTCGTGCAGCAGGTCCAGGTCCGGCAGGGGGATGCGCGCGCCGGGTTCGACCAGTCCCCCGTCCGCCTCGGCGAACTCCCCGTCGCCGGCCGGCGCCCTGTGCACGGCGGTGCTCACGGAGCCGCCGCCGCGCTTAGTCTGCGTGACCGTCTTCGGGGGAATCTCCGCCACCTCGGCAACGGCCTCCGTCGCGGGCGCCTCGACCGCTTCCACCAGATGGAGCTTGCGGGGCGCCGGGGCCGGCTCGGCTTGCGGAGAAGCGTCGCGCTCCGGAACCGCGTCCTGTTGTGGCGCCTCCCGTCGGCGCCCGCGGCGCCAATTCGCCATGTCGCCGCCGACCCCCCGCCACAGGGACCAGAGGCCCGCGACGGCGCGCACCGGCAGGGCCAGCAGCCACCACACGCCCCGGCCGATGGCGCCCAGCACCGCCGTCACGGCGGCGATCAGCGGCGTCAGCCTGTCCAGCAGGGATCCGAGCCAGGGACGCCCGATGAGCACCAGGGCCGAGAGGACGAAGAAGGTCAGGAAGATCAGGCCGCCCCAGCGGCCGAAGAGGGTGTGGAATCCGCTGGCCAGATACCAGCCGACCGCACCGCCCCAGCGCGCCGCGGCATCCAGCGGGAGCGGGCCCGCGGGCTGGGCGAGCCAGGCTGCGGAGGCCAGCCACAGCGTCAGCAGACGTCCGCCCAGGGGCAGGATCGGTGCGGCGCCCTGCACCAGCAGCCTCGTCCCGCGCCAGAGCAGCCAGGCGGGCGCTCCCCAGCACCAGAAGAGCCCGGCGACGACCCGGCACGCGAAGGCCAGCCCCGAGCCGACGGGGCCGCCCGGGTGATCGGGGCGGAAGATGTCTTCCGCCGGCCCCCCGGCCAGTACGTCGCCCCAGTGGGGCCCGCCGCCCGTGAGGGCCAGGATCGCGTACAATCCCAGCGCCACGTGGAGCAATCCACCGAAGCGCGGGGATTGCCACCAGCCGTCCTGCGAGGTCCGTCTATGCTTCTTCCGCGATGACACGAGCTTCGATCGCCTCCTTGAGACCGTCCATCTCGCGATCCAGGAACTTGGTGGTGGCCGCGCCGGCGCGGAAGGTCCCGTTCCTCAGGACCGCCAGATGGAAGGGGATCGAGGTGGGCACGCCCTCGATCACGCATTCCTCCAGCGCGCGCTGCATGCGCACCAGGGCCTCT
>Ga0180435_10004738_pt1 | contig 13351 bp, 11 predicted proteins | sample SS_ome_3_FD_132467 | JGI IMG/M metagenome (GOLD analysis project Ga0180435, IMG submission 132467) | Hypersaline lake sediment archaeal communities from the Salton Sea, California, USA - SS_3_S_1 metaG | ecosystem: Environmental > Aquatic > Non-marine Saline and Alkaline > Hypersaline >... | reverse complement strand
GTCAACAAAATGCATTCTTGTGATGGCACTCAACCGCCATTCGTCAGACTCATAGAATTTTATACCTGACTCAAGTCCATGCATAAAGATATATTCATTTTCAAAAAAGAGCATTGGGACAAAATTGCCAACAACACTGTCTTCGGTAATATAGGGAATGGTTCCTGACCTATATACAGCCCCTATCCCCCAGTCCTGTTCACTATATTTACTGACTGCTGTCTCATTGGTATCAGCAGCCAGAGGCGAGAGGATGAAAAGTGCAGTTAAAACTATCTTGTTTATTTTCATGATTATTTTCGACCTTTATTATCCTTTATTTAGTTTATTTTACTCGAACAATCTTTGGTTCTGTGCATTTACCATCCAATAATTCTTATTTACTCTATATCGACCACAACTTTATGCAGCTGACCAGGAGTAAATATAAACTTACCTTTGCCTTCATACTCACGGTTGACAGCCAATCCTTCATCTCTACCTACATCGAAGGTTTCATGCGCAGTGTATGCCATACTGACAGTCGCTTTGATATCCATCTCTCCGACTTTCTTATCATTGATAAAGAATTCAACCGTTGATGGGCCATTTAATTTAGCCTCTTTCATCGTATGCTTCATGGTGATCTTGAGCTCCCCGTGAGGAATTTTCACACCTTCAAAATCAGCCATATACAAGCCTAAAGTAGCATAGGTGTAACGTAATTTTCCATCTTTGATAAAGAGCACTTGACCCCCCATATGCTCTCCCAGTGCATAGATCACACCTTCCGTTGTTTCATCTGCAGTGATATAGGCATTGACTTCATAGTTGTTGGATTTCATATTTGGTCCGGCGAGTTCAGGAACACGATAGACATTGGTAGTGAGTTCCCAATGTTTTTTTGCTGAAGCCTGAGGATTTGATTCAGGTTGGAGTATTCTTCCCAGTGATCCTCCTACAGGAAGGACATCATATTTCTCAGCCTCTTTCCAGAAGAGTGTTTCCAGTTCCTTGACCTTTTCAGGGTATTTGTCAGCCACGTTCACTGATTGAGCCGGGTCATCATCAATATGATAGAGTTCCCATTTGGTGTTAAGAGGATCAAAGTTTGCTAAAGCGCTAGGATCTACTGACCAAGGAATTCTATAAGGCACTCCTGCCAGACTCCAGCCATCATGATAAATACCAAGCCAGCCCATCATCTCAAAGTACTGTGTCGGGTGATTGGTCTTGGCTTGTGGTTTATCCCATGCATAAACCAGCGATTTCCCCGGACGTTCGATCACTTTTTGCCCATTCACATAGTCAGGTTGACTGACTCCCGTTACTTCAAGTATCGTTGGAAAGATATCAGTCACATTCTGGAACTGTCTACGCCACTCTCCTTTTGCCTTGATCATTTTTGGGAAACGTACAGCGGTTGCAGAAACGGTACCCCCAAAGTGTGAAGCCACTTGCTTGGTCCACTGGAATGGTGTTGATGAAGCCCAGGCCCATGCAACAGAATAGTGATTCATCAAATGAGGACCACCCCACTCCTCTATACCGCCATGTTTTTCAAGCAGTTCAAGTTGTTTATCCATGGTAAGCGGAGGAAAGCCATTTTGCATCAAAAGTTCTGAAATTGTACCTGTCGGCGTACCCTCGGCTGTAGCACCGTTATCTGCAGTCAAGTAAATGACCAAAGTGTTGTCCAGCTCACCCATTTTTTCCAAATGATCAATAACTCTACCGATATGAAAATCAACATGCTCCATAAACGCAGCATTGATCTCCATCTGACGAGAAAGATAAGCACGTCCTTCCTCACTGAATGACTCCCATGCAGGAATGCTCTCTGGACGTTTTACCAACTCTGTATTCTCAGGGACCAGCCCCAGTTTCTTTTGACGTGCGAGTACCTCTTTTCGGTATGCATCCCAACCCTGGTTGAACTTACCTTTGTACTTGTCTCTCCACTCAACAGGCACTTGCAGCGGTGCATGAATAGCACCTGGCGTATAGTACATAAAAAATGGTGCATCACGAAGACCTTTCCAGTTATCCAGCCATTTGATAGCTTTGTCTGCCATGTCGTGTGAAATATGATATGTAGAACCGTCCGCATTTGTTTTAGGCGTCTCAATAGCTGTGGTGTTCTCATACAACAACGGATGGAACTGATTGGTCTCTCCACCTAGGAAGCCATAAAAGTATTCAAACCCCCACATCCCCGTCGGCCAAGCCTCAAATGGACCTACCGGTGAGGCTTCTTCCATCGGTGTATTATGCCATTTACCAAAGGCTGCAGTCGCATAGCCATTGTCCGTGAGAATTTTGGCAATGGATGGTGTACTGTAATCCACCTGGGAATCGTATCCAGGATATCCTGTAGAAAATTCTGAAATAATTCCTGTACCTATAGTATGTATATTATGTCCTGTAAGAAGCGAACCACGTGTCGGTGAACATACAGCTGCAACTGTCATATGCGTATACCGGATACCTTCCTGGCCAATACGGTCAAATGATGGTGTCTTGATCGCACCTCCATACGAGCCAGCATTGGAATAGCCGGCATCATCAAGCATGATGACCAAAACGTTCGGTGCATCTTTCGATGCCTTTTTTGGCCCCACAAAATAAGGTTTCGAATCTTTAAGGGTCTTTCCCTGAACTCCTTTCCACTCTTCAAGTGGATAAGGGATTGCATTTGTATCTTTTGCGGATACAAAAGTAGTAGACAACAGTCCTATTGAAACTACTACAAATACGCTTTTCAAACTTATATTTTTCATAATCTAACTCCTTTTTTTATTTGGCAAATACGAAAGTAAGAACAAAACGGGCACCCCATCCCTCTGGACCGCCGTCCGGACTCTCCACCCAGTAACTTACACCAGCTCCATAGCTGATCATCTGGTTACCTATTTTTCCTACCTTAGTAACCATACCGTAGATAGGCACTGACCACTGTTCATTTTCCCAGTCATAGGTCGTTTCCGTCATTAGACTCATCGTCACAGCGTCATGGGTAACGTATGACATAAAGGGCTGCATGAATGTTGAACTGATGTCATTTGCTCCGCTACCCCCTGTAGACCAGACATGATTAGCCAATCCTCCATAGGTCCATTGTCCTTCTTGTTTCAATGCAATAGCAGTAGGGCCTGCACCCCATTTTTCAGCACTTACATCTGAACCGGTAGGTATGAGAAAAACAGGACCTATCCCCCATATCCATCCATTTAAAGTCTTTTCTCTGGGTGAGAACCAGGCTGTTGCAGAGATATCACCGATTCCACTTTGTGTACCTGTACCTGTAGGCAAGTTTTTTTGAGAGATAAGAGGCATAATGGTCCGTGTGATAATATTCCATTCATCATTAAACTCTATAGGAATGACGGGTTGAACATTCAATCTCCATTGACTGCCTTTGTCATCTAAACCCATATTATCCATATAGTTAAGCTGCAAAGGTACACTGATCATCGCAGCAACCGGGTTTGCCAACTTTTTCGCAACATCTTCTGCTTCATCTGCTACAAGACACTGGCTCCCTAAAAGTACTGCCAATAGACCTAATTTCATTTTAGTTGCATTCATATCTCTATCCTTGCCATTATTTTATTGCACTCTTTGCATCTTTGGTTGTTTCCAACTTCCGTCCAAAGCTTCTTTTTTCGGCCAGTAAAGACGTACTACTACGCTGAAAGGTCCTTTTGGTGCAGGAAGCCAATTAGCTTCTTTATCGCTGCCCGGTGATTCATTTTGAACATAAATGGTAAGTCCACCATCAGGATCACGTTTAAACTGATCCATCATCGTCGAATTGACAAGGTAGCGGTTGAGAGGGTTTTCCCCCAGCAAACTTTCGGGTAATTTGTACATCGTAAGCGACCAGAACGAATTTACAGGAGGGAGTTTATCTGCATCAAAATGGATCGTATACTTATTGGAGCCGTCCAGAGGTTTACCCTCAGCATCTGAGTAGTAAGAGGGATAGATAGCCTCCTCTGCGGAGTTCCCCCAAATACCCAGCACTGCAGCAGCCATACGATACGTATAATTATTTTTCAAAAATTCTCTTGGGCCAAAAATATCTGCTGAAGTAATTTTTCCTTCTTCAGCAGACTTCTTAACATCCATAAATGCACCCCACGCATCTTTGATACCCTCTCCTATAGCTTTTTGTATTTCAGGAGAAAAACGGTTGATATCAAAGGTTTTTCCTGCACCAATATCAAGTTTCGCAAACCGTTCCATCAACTCTTTTTCTGAAGGATGGGTCGGGCAAAACTGCAGCGCAAAATTAAGCTGACTAAAGACTTTCAATGAATCCTTGATCTCCTCTACTGTAAGAGGTTTAATAAATTCAATATTGGATGATATTTTTGGAGCTAACTGGCCCAAATAACTTGAAAGTGGCTCTGCTTTATAACCTTCCATGATCTTTTTAACATTCGCTAAATCCTCAGGGTTAAATAACTGTGTTCTATAGATACCAACCGCTAACTGGGTTTCAGTACGGATGATTTTCGTGATCCCTTCAGGTACTTCTCCTTTCCAATCAGGTCCCGCGATCATATATGTCCCGCCTTCGTTACCTGTAGTACGGCTACCGATATATGAAAAAATATGCGTATACATATCTATAAGCTGAATACTGAAATAACGGTCTTTTTCTATAGGAGGTACTGTAATGACCATCGGCTCATTACGTAGATCAAGCCCCAGCCAACTGTAAGGTGTGTCTGAATTTGGTGTCTGTACAGTCCTGTCTTCATACGTATAGACTCTTGGAACATTAATGACTTGATTCCATGGACCTTTATAATCCGCATTTTTCACATCAAGAAAAGAGGTATACATAATACGATAATTGTCTACAATCGGGTTGGCATAGATATAAGCCTCTTTGGCAATCATTCTGGCTTCTTCAGGAGTTACTGTCGATTTGGCAATTGATGACGAGAATGCCAATGTGAAAATCATTAATATACTCGTAAATGTAGGGGTCAGCTTGTTTCTCATTTTTTCTCCTTTGAGGGGGGGAGTGGCAGCTTCGACATGAAGCGAAAGTTGTCCTCCGTCGACCGCACATCCGCAGATAGAGCGATTACGGAGGAGATGAGCGTCGACCCAATGTCGGATGACTAGGGTTTGTAGTTGGTCATGCCTGGTCCGGTCTTGTCATAGACATTGAAGAACTCGTCCGGCATGATGGTGGCGACTCCGCCTTCCGGCCTCTCGATCAGGTCCTCTTCCAGCGTCTTGACCCGCACCTTCCAGCCCTCCGGGAGCTTGTGGTAAACGCCTGGCAAGGCAGCCACAAATTCATCGTAAGTACGTTGCGGTTTGAGGCCCAACTCGAACCCTTTCATGATCCATGTGTTGCCTTCATCATCGTCAAGGAGAATCACGGTCCTGCCCTTGTTCCAACCCAACCCACTGTCCCGGGCGATAGTCACGGGCGTGTAGGCCGGCATGTCACTGACGCTGGCCTTGTCGCCCATGTTCAGTTGGGCGACCCAAGCGGCTGCAAGACCGTTAAAATCCCTTTCGACACCGACATCGATTTCCACCCAATCGGGAAGGGAGAGTTTCGGACCGTTCAAGGACGCACCGAGGAGGCCGTATTGCTTCTTAATGTGGTCGAAATCGAGGCCCTCGAGCAGCGCTTGCGGGGCAGTGTCTTTTGACGCCGGGATGCCCTTTTCCGTGTTCATGCTGTTGTAGACGGCGGCGACAATGTTCCCCGTGCTTACCTCGCGGCCGACAAGGAAGATTTCGATGAATCGCACCTGGTGCACATTGTCAAGACGATCGTACTTGGCATCGGCGCCGTCGTCAAGTACCGCGGGTTGCGCAGGGGTGGTGGCTGGTTCTGGTAATGGCAAGACAGAACCATCACTTACAGATGCTTTGTCTTGTGCGTAAGCAGAGCATGTTAAGATAATTACTGAAACTAGTTTTAGTACTTTTTTCATTTTTTCTCCTTCTTTAATTTATATATAATACCAATATTTATCAGAAGCTCCAGGTCAAACCAAGAATCCAACCTTCTTGCCTCACATCATACACAAAACCATCATTATCATAGTCAAGATCATACAGACGATATCCGACCGTTGTTCCTATCGAATCACTCCACTTGTAACCAAGATTGGCATTGAGATCGTAAAAAAGCTCAGAATTCATACCAAATCCACCCAGTGAAACTCCACCTGAAACATAAAAGTCAGTATCACCTAAAGCAGTACGACCTTTGATACCGATCATCGGATCAACCCATGACTCTGTATGACCTGCACCCGGTCCACCTAAAGAGAGGTGACTGTCTATATTCCAGTAGCGTATCCCTCCAAATACATCGACCACACTTTGATCCTCATTATAAAGTTCATGCAAGTAAGCCCCGCTAACAATGGTCGTTTTAGTTCTGGAAGTTAATGTAATAGGCCCTGCAATGGCATCTTCTGATTTGGTATCACTATACATGAAATCCATCAAGAACCCTTTACCATTCTTTTTACCTTCGAACATACCCATTAAAGCGATTTCAGAATCATCAAAAGCATCACTTGGAGAAATATCTACATAGGCGGGAGGAAAACCTGGTACACCTGCCACATAACCTTTAAAACCCGCTAACCATGCATAAGGACTCAAGCGAAATTCCCACTCACTCGCAACAGGTACTTGATCGATCACCGGTTCTGATGCAGGAGCGACATCGCCTCCCGCATAAGCATTGCCGGATAAACCAATTACCGTAGTTATTAAAAAAGCTGTTCTTTTCATTTTATTACCTTAGTCTATTTATTATTCTGGTCTTTTTTATCTCCGATCACTCCACCGGCTACTGCACCTATAGCTGCAGCAGTTGCTACGGAACTTTTAGAACCTCCAACCAAAGCAGTCACACCTGCTGCACCAGCACCTCCTATGAGTGCACCTTTGGTTGCATTTTCACCCATCTGTGCACAACCTGTCATCATTGCTACTACTGAAGCTATAACTAATAAATTTTTAATACTTATGTTCATCAAAATAATCTCCTTTATGATAATGCTCTAAAACAAAAATGTTTAACTCTAATTATTCTATTTCACAGGCTCAATTTTTGGGAATGTCCATGAACCATCGAGAATTTCTTTTCCAGGTTCATACATACGAATAGCATAATTCCAGCCTTCTGTAATAGGAATACAGTTGATTCTGCCATCATCACATCCACCAAAATGTATGGTAGTTGAACCATCCTTGTTTTTCTTTGCCGAAGAGTTGTTATAGCTGTTTACCCCAAGTTTATTTGCTTCTAGGTATCCATCTGCGTTATAGACGGTGATAGACCAAAATGCATTTACAGGCACATTCTTCACTGTTACAGCATGCGGTGTTTTACCATCATTATTAACCACGCTGTTCGCCTCATACATTGCTTCTTTACGAGGCAAACCACCCCAACCCATGCCAGCGGCGACAAGATGGTCGATCGGTTTTACCTCTTCCTTAGTGCCGAAAGCATGGGAAGCATCAAAACCAAGGGAACCTAGGTCACTAAGTGCTTTGCGTGCCACAGCAAGTTGTTCCGTGTTCCAGTTCGGAGCAACAAATGGACCACTACCCCCTCCATTGATCTTTATTTTGTCCTGCGCTGCATGTGCCTTGACAAGGTCATCCGGATCTCCTGCATTATAGAAGGTTCGAATAGTCACTGAAGCGAAACGCGTTCCTACATAATCTTCAGTTAGCTCGTATGTTCCCGGCTCTGAACCCACGATCATATAATGATCCTGACTCACCACATGCATGGACATATAACGACCACCAACTTCTGGAAGTGTGATCTTTACAGGTTTTGAGAGATCTAGCACTGTACCTGAGTACAGAGTATCCTGATTCATACGAATGACGGGCTGATTTTCAGGTGTTGTAGGCTCACGAAGATGGGAAAATTCACCAAAGTTAACTCCGAAAGCCTTCATATTGGCTCGGATCATTTGATCCGACTCAGCACGTACAAAGTTATCGACCGTAACCCGCTTGGTATCAGTTGCTATACCCAAAACAGGCACAAGTGACAAAACAAAAACAGTTAAAGCCATTTTCAAAATATTATTTGTGTTCATTCTCTTCCCCTTATTTAATTTCTCTATTGTAGCTATATTTAAATATAGACGTCTAGCCATTTTTCGAAAATTTCAGTATACTTTTCCAAAATCTTACTGAAAACAAAGTGAATTTTGATGCATAAAATGCCCAATACCTTATTTGAACCTGGTCGCATCGTAAACCAGGAGTTCTTTGATTATCCTGCAATGCAAGAGAGTGCAAAAAATTGGTCTTATATCTCTAAATACAGGCTTGGTAAAGGGAGATTTTATGGTTGTCATGACGGCATTCAACTCAATCATCTCCAGTTCGGACATGCAGATAGACATGAGGGGACGATGACTGTAGGTATGTCCCCAAAAGATTGTCTAACCATTGCTGTCTTACAAAAAAATGGCAGTCACGTATGCATTAATGGCATAAAGATGGAGCAGGGAGAAATTATCATCATCGATGATTCAAAACCCTATGATTTTACTTCAAATGATAAAACGGTCTTTGCGATCATCAGTATATATAAATCAATCATCCAAAAAGAAATCCCGTACATACTCTCTGCCACAGACAGACTCTTTCATGACAAAAATGATCTTCTTTCCGATACCATTGAAAATCAATGGGCACGTGTTAAAGAAATGCCCGAAGTATTTAAGCAGCGTGATCAAATTGAAAAGACGGAGGGGAAGATCGTAAATGCTATCAAATCTTCTCTTTCAGGTCAGAAAGGTAAAGTTATCAATCTTACAGAAGGGGAGAAAACAGCACTTGAAGTCAAAAAGTTCATGCTTAACTCTTTAGAAGAGTCAATGAGTATTTTAGATATCGCTGAACAATTCAATATCTCGTATAAAACACTTGAAAATAGTTTTAGGTCTCTTTTTGGATTTACACCAAAACATTTTTTAACTCTTCTTAAAATGAATCACGCTCACGAGGATCTTCAGTTTTCAAGTGCACAAACAACCAATGTTTCTGACATTGCGATCAAATGGGGATTTTCACATTTTGGTAGGTTCTCCAAAGAGTATAAAGAGTTTTTTGGTGTACTTCCATCAGAAACGCTAAACTTAACTTCTCTATAACTATACTTTTAAAACTTTATAAAATAGACTATATAGGCCTTTCAATAATCACTAATTTACAAAGATAGAGTTTGATATTATCTCAACCATAAGCAAAGTAAATTTCAAGAGTTGGAAGACTCATGTTTGGTGTGTTCAACCCTATAAATAGGGGTTTTAAAATGGTCTGTGGAGTCTAGACTTCCCAATACCCGAACAATACGAGTGTTTCATCAAATGTTAAATTAATTTGGCAGTGTCCAAAAGACGTTAGTTTTAGGGGGATTTTAAGTGGTGGGTCGGTGGAGACTCGAAATCAATTCCGAACCCTCAGAAAGCCCTATATACGGGAAATATTAAATTTAACAGTTAGCTGTTGGCATATAATTAACGTACATATTTGGCAGACTCTGCCAAAACTTAAAAACCTTATAGATTTATAAATTTTATAAGGTTTTGCAAATAAAATATTAGTTCTTATTTTCAAAGAAAAAACTCACCAGTGATTGATGCTAGATGCCAGGCTCTTCATCATTTGGCGCTGTTGCCTTCTGGTAAAAGTAATCGCCGGTAAGATCCATGTAGAGTTCCATCCCAGTAGTGACAGTTCCGTAAATCCCGGGAATACCTGAAGAGGCATTGCACCAATACAGGTTATGAAAAGGTGTTTCTGCTTTGAGTCGTGATACAGTATATTTTGGCAGCAGTGCTGCCCCGTAAGCATTGCCATGAGGGGAATTACAAAAGTCTTCGCTTGTAGTTGGTGAACCAACAACTTTTACTGCTATATGGTTTCTAAGATCAGGGATGTGATACTTCACGGCAAGGTCAATCAACTTTTCCGCAATGCTTTTCTTCAGAGCGTGATAATCCTGATGACTCTGATCAGCAGCTTGCTTGAATGGAGCATAAGGTGCGAAAGTTGCGAGTTCGATAATATGTCCACCGACGGGTGTGATATTTCCGATGTCATTGCTATGCATCGTAGGTGTCGACATGAAGAACCATGCGTGTTCCACATCAATTTTCTTGCCTGCTTCCCACATCGTATTCATACCCCAGTCTAGGCAATGCCAGGTATTGTGGTTACCAAGTCCGTACCTGACTGGGTCAAACCCAGGTTTGAGGCCTAAATAAACTATGACGCCATTTTCAGAATACTCGTATTTGAGTTTTTTCTTATAACGATTTGGAAAATGTTGCCATCCAATCAGTTCTGCTGATTTTTGTGGATCCATTCCACAGATATAGTTTCTCGCAGTGAAGGTTTTACCCGACGCTGTGGTGACACCAGAGATACTCCCGTTATTATTGGAGATTGCGGTCACATATTCTTCAAAGTAGAGGTCACCACCGTGATCAGTTATAAATCTGGAAAGTCTCTGTATGTAATACTTGAAGTGTTTGGTAGGAGAATATGCACCACTTCCATAACCGCCAAGCAAACCAACATAGAATAACAATGAGAGTTTATCTGGTGGAAGCAGAAAGTCCCCTGCTTGCGCAGTCAGGATAGTCTGTGCCTCAATAGAGACACCGCAGACATCGAATACATCTTGCACAGTCGCGTTTCTGTAACGCAGTAGCGTTGGATAATAAAGTGGACCTTTGAGAAGATAATCCCACCAATGAATTTTTCTTGGTAGCGCTGCCATTTCTTTGCGAAGTGCTTTCACTATATTCAAAAAGGCATTAAGCCCGGTAGTTTGCGGGTAAGCCTCTTCGATGTTTTTTTGCAGTTCTGCCCAGCCATACGGTATTTTAACGCGTTTGCCGTCAGGCATGATCATATGATCATAGCCAGCTTTGTCAAAGAGCTCGAAAGTGATGTCTTTCTCAAGACCAAGTCGCTTGAGGAATTCATAGACTCTTCCGCCTTCGCCACAACCCCAGATATAGTGGACATGTGCGCAAAAGTGGTATCCGTTCCTTTCAAAGGTATGTGCATATCCACCCGGAACGTCATGCGCCTCGAGCATACAGACTTTGTACCCTTGGTTACTTAACAAGGATGCACAGGTCAGCGCTGCATTGCCCGTCCCAATGAACAGATAGTCATATTCTACACCGGTAGCCTGACGCTCTAGATAGTGCTGATCCTGTAGTGCCTTTTGTTCCTTGGTAAGTGCCCCTGAACTGTATTTTTTCATCTATTCTCATTTCATGGATGGTACTGTAAACTTACATAGTTTCAAACTCTTTTGTCTCTTTGATGATGGCATTTATCTGTCGTTGCAAGTATTCGGGAAGAGAGGGTATTTTCAGATCTAAAAAGCCTTCGATTATCAAAGATTTTGCTCTTTCTTCTTCAATACCCGCGGCCATCAAGTATGCAAGCTCATCTTTAGATATCATACCCACACTCGCTTCATGCGAAAGCTCAAGACGTGGGTCATGACCAACGAGTTCAGGGATGGCATGGATATAGCCTTTTTCGCTCAGTAGCAATCCATTGCAAGCCATCTGCCCCCTGCCGTTTGGATGTTTACCATTGATCTTTCCCCGGGTCGTCACTTCACCGCCGTTAGAAACGACACGGCTGATAATCTCCGATGAAGCACCATCACCATTTAGGACAACGGTCGAGCCGATATCGAATCGGGAGTTTTCAGGAGCGTAGATAACTGAGTAAAATTCCCCAAGTCCACCCTCTTCAATGACAGCCAACGGATCCATCTGTAGTTTTTTGACGCTACCCAGTGCCACATAATTTGAAACAAACTTTGCATTTTTTCCAACATGTGCAGCACTTCTTGGATAGACTTCGATCTCTTTGCCCCAGCTGTGAATCATGGTGCTCGTGACAGTGGCACCCTTTTTAATAAAGTATTCGGTCACGCCAAGATGGTATCCGGATGCAATGTGAGCATCGGCTACGCAGCCATTGATAAGGTGAAGCTCCGAATCCTCTTCGGCAATCACAATGTTATGGGTGCACTGAGTGAAACTTTCACTATTAATCATGTAACAGGTATGAACAGGCAATGCAACTTTCTGTCCGGCCTTAATACGGATGAAGTAGCCTAGTAGAACATCGCTGGAGGCAACTTGTTCAACATATTCGTCTTTGTCTTTTGGTACAAGGGTAAAAAAGAGTTTTTCCAGCCATTTGTATTTTTTCAGTGCTGTTTTGATGGGAAGTATCTCAATCCCTTCTACAGCGGAGTGTGTATCAAGTATATCCCAATCTGTAGCAAGAAAGCTTGCGGAGCGTTCCTGATTTTCATCATATGCGACCTTTTTCAAGGTCACTTTTGTGGCATCGTCAAGGTGATTCATGTGTGATCCTTTTGTGCTTTAATGCATTCAGCACATCCGGAAAATCCATGCTTCTTGATATCCTCCATGATCACTTTTGGATTGCCTGTGCATATGATTTTACCGTCCATGAAAACATGGCCGATATCAGCTTCGATATGGTTGAGAATATGCCCGGTATGCGTGATGATCAGCGCGGAACGTTCACGTAGTTTCATCGGTGTCTCTTTTTGAAGAATCCTATTAATCGCTTTGGAGATAACGGCAATATTTTCAATATCGACCCCTGATTCAGGTTCGTCGATCAAAAGCAAGTCCGGACTTTGCGCATAGAGTTTTAGTACCTCGGCTCTTTTGAGTTCTCCACCCGAAAAACCGACATTAAGCTCTCTTTCCAGAAAATCCTCCATGCTAAGTGCCCGGATCTCATCATCGAGGTCTTCGGAACGGTTGATCACATTCAGAAAATTCCGGAGAGTCACCCCTTTGATCTTCGGCGGATGCTGAAAAGACATACCGATGCCTAGATTGGCTATCTCATCTGTTGTCATGTCTTTTATGTTTTTAGATTTTACCCTGATCTCTCCGGCATCAATGCTATAGCCCGGCAGTTGCAAAATGGCATTGAGCAGCGTGGATTTTCCTGAACCGTTCGGGCCAAAAACAATATGAACCTCACCTTCTCTTACGCTCAGGTCCATTCCTTTGATGATCTCTTTCTTTTCTACCGAGACACGAAGGCCTGTAATTTCCAACACGGTTGTATCCATTTTCAGATCCTGCTCAACTATAGTTGTTTATTATACCTAACTTTGTTCTTAGCAGTCATACATTTTAGTTATAACGTGTAATTATTTATACTTTTAGTGGTTCTTGGTTTGCTTTTTCTCGTAATTTATTTATAAATCTTAGAATATTAGGATTTTTTATTACCTTTCTCATCATTTTATATT
>Ga0180435_10004737_pt1 | contig 13358 bp, 10 predicted proteins | sample SS_ome_3_FD_132467 | JGI IMG/M metagenome (GOLD analysis project Ga0180435, IMG submission 132467) | Hypersaline lake sediment archaeal communities from the Salton Sea, California, USA - SS_3_S_1 metaG | ecosystem: Environmental > Aquatic > Non-marine Saline and Alkaline > Hypersaline >... | reverse complement strand
GCCCGTCGTCCGGGCCGACGGCGATCTTCACCAGTGCGTCGAGTTCCTTGCGAAGTTTCGCGGTTTCAGCACCGCACTGTCCCAACACGGAGGTAATGAGCCCTCGCTCCAGACTCGCGTCGCGGTCCTTCTTCAAAAAACCGCTCATGTCGCCCTTACCGTCAACATATCCCAGCATCCACTGGTCCATCCTGCCCGGCGAATCCTGCATCAACCAATCCGTCTGACGCGGGAAATCCCGCCAGAACTCGACCGCCACCGCCGACGCCAGATCAACATCCAGCTTTAAATCCGACGACCCGATCGCCTTGCGAACCGCCAGCATCGTCTCCGACCAGGTCGTCTTGCGAACGTACTTCGTGTCGGCGACCTTGCTCGGCGTCCAAACCGGACGAGCCCTTCCCCGAACTTTGGTCGCTCGCGAACTGGTGGTCAATCCAACGTCGATGAACTGCCCGCCTGTGGTCTGGTGACAGTGGACGGCAATCAGGTTCTTACCCGGTTTGATCGCGGCTCGGGCCTCGGGACTGATACCAAACAGCTTGAAGGCCCCGATATGCCCCGTACCCGTTGCTGCCGGCACGCCGTTGATATAGACCTCGAAATCCTCGTCGTGGCAGACTTCCAGGGACAGTTTGCCCAGATCCAGACCCTTTGGCGGAACGTACGTGCTGCGCATCCATATGTCCGGGGTTCGCCAGATCGTGGCCACCCTTCCACCGGGCGTCCCGACCTTACCGAATCCGCCTTTTCCGCTCTTCCATTCGGGGCAGTTTTCGTTGTCTTCGAAACCGGGCAGATTCCAGCCGGCCGGAGGTTTGTCGGTAGTGTACTTCCACACACTCTCGACGGTCACCGCCCGGGCCAACGAGCAGAACCACATGATTATCACCAAAATTGTCAGACAGGCAGTCTTGCGCACACCAACTCTTCCTGAATGTAAGCGTCTGGCCATCAATAATCCGCACACACCAACCAAACGCAGCGGTAGACCTATTCTATCCGGTACAAGTTAAATGCCCGGACGCCGTTGTCAAGCACGGTGTGATATTCACGTCACTCGCATCTGAATCTCAACCGCCCGCCCGGCCTGGCAACCGGCAAGTGACAACTGGTCGGCCAGGCGAAGCGGGCAGACGTATCCAATATGCCTGTAGTAAGTCGGAGCGGTGAATAACTATGTATTGTGGCCCCGGAATTGACACCCAGTAATTTCGCGCAGTCACTTAGCGGCTGACCGGAAGTGTCAAAACGGGCCCGGATGACTTGACGTCGCCAGCCTGCAGCGCGAACAACTGCATCAGCAATGAGAATGTTGACTTCGATGTCAGATCGCTGTCGTCCACGTAGAACCAACTGCCTCGATATCGAATGGCAACGTACGCGTTTCCGGGGGGCAAACCGCAAGAGGCAATTCGCATCAGGCCTCCGGTGACCGCATGCCAGTCGAACCGCTTGCCTTGTTCATCTCGCGTCACGGTTACTTTCCCATCCGACTCATCCCGCTCGGGCACTATCACGCTTTGGGATATGTAAAAAAGGACCGAGCTAAGAGACCTGGTGGCGACAGCCAGGCAGTCTTTCCCGCCCGCTCCGCACTCAGCGGTCAACCGGAAAGTTCCTCGACCCGGATCGAGGTCGAGCAGGGTGCATAGCTGCTTGAATTCATCCGATCCCAATGCCTTGGGATCCACGCGCATTGCAACAAAGGGCTTGTCGGAACCTGTCGCCGTAACGTGCCCCAGCGAAAGAACATTGCGCCGTTGCAGAGTCCGCAGGATATTGGTCACCTTGATGAACCTTTGGTACTGCGGTACGTAATTTGGGGTCGGACCGGAGGCACTTGGGGCGTTCCTCACATCATTTATGCTCTGGAGAGAGACCCGGAACACCCTCTCGACAGACCACCCGGAATGATAGAGCAGCAGGAGAGTCTCCAGGCTGATCGGGGACATCAACTGGGTGACGAACTGCTCACCCTGCAATGGGGTATACGTGACCGTAGGGTTCTCCTGCATGCTCACCTCAGCGCCAAGGTCATATGCCTTGCCTGCCGACTCGGGAAGTGACACGCCACCCGATGCGCCGGCATTGAACTCGAAGCTCGTGGAGACGCTGGCGACTTCCAGGAAGTATGGCACGTCCCGGTATCTCAACCGCACCAGGTTCAGCAGGAGTTGCTCGGCGTTGGTCTGCTGAATGGCGGTGTTGTAGTTTCCTCTGCCCATCCTGACCGACGCCGGACCGACAGCGCTGCAACCGGCAATTGCTGCGACCAGGAGCGCGCTAATTGATATAGTAAGTATTACGCTTCGCATGAATCCGCTACTCTTTCACCCGCCTACTTCACGTTACGTGATTGAGACACCATTGCGGTATCCCTTGCGCTCTATCCGAGATTCCCCAGATAAACTCCAGCCCATGACCGTAGCAGGCCTTGCCCACGACTCCATCTGACAATTCCTCGATAGGCTTTCTTCCTGCAACCACCGCAGGGTATTTGCAGTGATTGTAGCCGATGCAGTGCCTTGTGCAAGCTAAATGCGTACTGAAAAACGGGGCCAAACTGTTCTATCTACTTGTTGATAATGCGTTTAAGCGCTATTTTGTGCCTGCCGCCCGGGGCGGTTGTTTTCTCGGTCGGCATCGGGGGCGGATTGTCAGGTCGAGTTTAAGTTTCCCCCTGAGGGCCTTGATCGAGCTTTCTGGACCTTACGGCAGGGGGCTTTCGATGCTCCGGGCAATCTATTTCAGGGGACCTTACAAAACTACCGGGAGAATTCCGGCCTCTGGGCCGATAATATCGCCGCAACCGCCGGCTTATTCGGTCGGTCTGGTTGTCTCGATCGGTTTGTCCGGCTTCAGCGACTTGCCTTCCAGCTCGCCGGTAAGCGTCTTGAGGAACGCTACGATCTTGGCGGTCTGATCGTCGTTTAACGCTTTTCCTGACTGCACGTCGGCCATCATCCGGACTGCGGTCTGCAGATCCTTTGCCGATGCGTCGTGGAAGTACGGGAACGTTATCTCGATGTTCCGCAGCGTGGGGACCTTGAATTTGTGCTTGTCGGCTTCGTTTTTTGTGAAGTTCGACAGGCCATTGTCTTCCTTGGTCTTATTTCCGCCTCGCAGTGCAAAGTAGTCCTTCTTTCGTCCCATGATCTCGAATGACTGCCCCCCCATTGCCAGACCGCAGTGGCATGTGGCGCAACCATTTGACTGGAAGAACCGCCAGCCGCTCTCTTCGACGGTTGTCAACACCGAGTCGTCACCGTTGAGGTATTTGTCGAAGGGGCTGTTGGGAGTGAGGAGCGTTTCTTCGAAAACGGCGATCGCGTGGGTGATGTTCTTCTTGCTGAGCCCGTCGGTGTAAACCTTCTCGAATTCGGTTTTAAACTCCGCGTCGGTTTTGAGCTTCTCAACAACGTTGTCCCACTTTTCGGCCATTTCGATGGGGTTCTCGACGGGGCCGGCGGCCTGGTCCTGCAGGTCCTTGGCGCGTCCGTCCCAGAACTGCTTGACGTTGTACATGGCGTTGAATACCGTTGGCGAGTTGATCGGGCCTTTCTGCTTGTTCACGCCAGTGGCCACAGGCTCCTGGTCCGTCCCGCCTTTATCCATCGCGTGGCAGGAAGCACAGGAGATACTGTTGTCTTTCGACAACCTCTTGTCGTTGAAGAGTTTTTTGCCCAGTGCGACTTTATCCGCATCCTGGGTGTGCTTTTGCGGTAGGGGCCGGATGACGGCTTCCTTGAGTTTTCGGTCAAGCGATGCGTCGGCGTAATACTCGGCGCGAGCCTTGCGAACCCAACTGAGGGTGGCTTTCTTGTCGTCTTCCGACAAGCGGGTGTTCCAGTGCAGCGCCACGTACTTTAGCGGCGGCATGGTGTCCTGACTGATGACGTATTCGATCTTCGCCAGTGCAGGCTCCGAAAGAATTGTCCCGTCCTTGCCCAATTCCGCTGTCATGTCCAGGTACTTGAGGCCTTCGTCCACGTCAGCCTTCATAAATGCTTTCATCGGCGGGACGGCGTAGAACGGCATCCCTGCGTCGTTGGTGTGGCAGTGGCTGCATTTGCCTTGCATGATGCTGCTTACCTCGGCGAAGAACTTGTCGCCGACGGTTGCCGCCGTCAGCTTGGCGCTGCTGGGCTGTTCCATAAACAGGTTCGCAACGGGGAGAGACAGACCGCCCAGTATGAGTAAGATGATCAGTACTTTGAGAGATTTTCCGCAACTCATGGCTTGCTCCTGTAGTTTCCAACCGACATGACACCCGCTACGCCAGCAACGGACCTTTATGGTAATTCTATCGCCGCAAGGGGCAATTGCAAACCCAGATCGGGAATTCCGGTGGATTCGAGATGTGGCGCGGTAGTTTAGGTTGGTGTGTCTTTTGGCCGACCCTTTCGAATATGGGTGCTTCAGGCGGATACAAAATTGACCCGATCCTCCCGCAAAAACTATTTTTCTGCGTTAGCCGACAGGAGTCGAGATTACTGTATAATGGTAATGAAGTTGGCATCGCATGCCCTGAAGAAAAATGACTTGACTATTAAGGAAAACTGTGAATGAAACGGAGCCTGATTGCAGCATTTGTGATTTTTTTCACGCTGGTTTTACCGACTGGAACGCTTGTCGCCGAGAAAAACGCAGATAGTCCCAATAGCGGTGATAAACCTGAAGGCCGGAGGCATGCACGACGACGACGCGGAGGACGGATCGGACGTGTAATAATCCCCGACATCGGCCTGACCGACGAGCAGAAAAAGAAAATCGAGGGCATCAGAAAAGCTGCGATGGCTGCAGCCAAGGATACAAAGGGCGAAGATCGCACAGCCATCATGGTGAAGATGAGGAAGGACATCTATCAAGTCTACACCAGGGAGCAGCGCCAGAAACTCACGAAGATTCGCCAGGGGGGCAGGGCCGGTAAACCAGTAGACATGCGCTTGGAAACTGTGACGTTTCCCCTAGAAGTCCAGGCCGGCTTCAAGGACCTGAACAAACAGGCCCTGCTCTATCACCCGATCGAGAAACCTGAAGGCAAGATACCGTTAATCGTTCTACTTCACGGCGCGGGCGGAACCAAGAAGAAGGATATTTCCGCTTTCAACGGGAACAGGGACGTCAAATGGGTTATGACACCCCCCAACAGCAGGCATGCAGCCAAGATCCTGGTCCCGCACAGCCGCAGCCTTTGGGACCCGTCCTCCCTGAACAAGATGCTCGATCACATACTGAGAACCAATAGTGACATTGACAAAGACCGCATTTACTGCATCGGGTACAGTATGGGGGGCAAGGGCGCCTGGGAATGGGCGATGTCGTCGCCCAAGCGTCTGGCGGCGATAGTCCCGGTAGCTTTTATCGCCGATCACAGCAAACTCAAAGAGATGGTGGATCTGCCGATCTGGGCAATGGTTGGAACGGGAGACCGGCGACGTGCCGGAGGCATCCCCAAGATGGAAAAAGCACTCAAGGAATTGGGGTCAACATCGGTGCGCACAACCATTTTCGAAGGAGCGAATCACGCCACCACGGCAGCTAGGGCATGGGCTGTGGAAGGACTGTTGGACTGGCTCTTTGCGCAATCTCTCAAGAAAAGAGGCCTGCCCGTGTCCGGTTCAGGTCGGGACAATACGTGATTCGGCGGGAATTCTCTCGGAATTGCCAAAAAGCTCACAAGAAGCGGGGCGGCCTGGTCAGCAGACCGCCCCGTGAGACGTTTTCAAATCGGCAAATGAGTTAAATTGGCCTATTTACTTTCGAGGGCGATCATGGCTTTCCCAAATGCCGTGCCGGCTTGCGAGAAAAACCAGGGGCTTCCGTAGTAGTGATAGGGCCTGTCGTCTCCGAACTGCCGCCACTTGTCGACATCTTTGCTCCAACCGCCCGGTCCGTGATATATCGCGTGGGCTTCCATATCCCAGAAAGGAGCGGTGCGAACGAGGGCTGTGGAATCCTTGACGTCGGGGTGCTGCGAGGCTTCCAGTTGTGCCTTGCGAATGGCGCCGTTGCCCGACATCACCATCTTGCCGGTTTTCTTGTCTTTTCTTTCCTGGTACAGGCCATCCAAATCGCCGTTATGCCCCATCTGCCCGATGACCGTTTTCATGTTGGGGGCATTGAACTCTTTCTTCACATCCTTGATAAGCTTGACCAGGTTCTTACCGTAATTGGCGCGAGCCTCTTCAGCAAACATATCGTTGAAACCCTGGAACCAGACAAAGCCCTTAATCTCGTAGCCTTGCCCCTTGTAGCCAGGGAAACTGGTCTTGATATTGGCAAGGGCCTCCTTGACTTCCTTGATCATGTTGCGGTAGTCCCTGCCGTAAGACTCTTTATGCTCGGCGAAAGTCTTGGCTCCTCTGACCCTTTGCTTGCCGGGATCTTGAGGCGCCCGGGGCTTTCTCAGCTTCTTTTTTGAACCGGCGGCTTTGGCCTTTTCGTATGCTGCCAATTGCTCCTTGTATCTTTCCACTCTCTTGGGGTACTCAGCGACGGCCTTGGCAAGGTCGGCTTTTCTCTTGGCGACAATCGCCTCCCATTCGGCCTTTAGTTCGGCATCGCTCGGTATTGCCGACGGAGGACGAAATCCTCTATGTATCGCTCTGCCGCCCCAGGCCGTTTTTATAATCAAGACCTGCTGGTCATACTTATTGCCCACTTCATGGCCGAAGTTCACTTCCAGGCCAAACGTGCGCTTGGTCTGCAGATAGTCGGCTGACAGGTTCCCGGTCCTTCCATGATTCGACATCCAAACGTCTTTACGCTCGGAGAAATTGAAAACGGGGTCCTTGGGGTCTTTGGCGATTGACGCCTTGTATATCTTGGTGAATTCCGCGTGGTCGCCATTCTTTATCAGATGGGTGTATCGATTCTTGTATTTCTCCTGTCCGATTTGCCACGCCAGGGGCCTGAATCCAGCCTTTTCCTCCATGTTTGACTGACCGGCCAGAACGTAAACTCGTACTTTCTTGTCAGACGAACCTGCTTCGTTGGCGGAATAGAGAGGGCCGCTCGCAACCACGGTCAGCGCCATAGATATTAGAAACTTATACATGTTTTCTCCTTGTCGGTTTTTGGGGGGTTAGTGGTGTGCTTATACGATACGCTCATACTAACCCTTGTATTGATCCGGAACAATCGTTTACCTGCTTTTTGCTTTTTCATTTTCAGTTATTCAATTGGCGAGCAATTGGGCGACAGACGGATACAAGATCAGGATCGTCAGGTTCCGCCGCCACACACACTTGAGCATGAAAGACAAGTATCCGCAGATCGGGACTATCCTCGTCGCCGGCAGACCGGCTGTCCTGCTGTCGAAGCTCGACCTGGCAGCCGGCCTGGTGGCTATCCCTCGCTCTCAGTCAACGGGTACACGCCCGACTCTGCGTTCAGGATCGTGCGGAACATCATCCTGTACGCCAACAGGCAGGCGCCAAAGCTGCATGGCAGCGCCGTGATTGCCCGGACGGACGAATAGCATTTGGAGTGGTTGCCCGCACCACCATACAACAACATATCATCCAGCCCCGGAGGTCGGATCACCGCGAAAAACGTCATCCACAGCAAATGCCCCATCGCAAGCCTCGAAAAACTTTTCGACGAGTGGGGCGCCTATCGGGGTTAATCGTGGGTTTTGTGTTGATATAAGTTGAGAAAACCGTATAATTGTACCGATAACCTCCAAAAAGGCAGCGTTTATGGAGTTAATACAACGATTTTTACCATTACCAAGTGGAAGTTTCTTCCTGTTCGGCCCCAGAGGGACAGGTAAGTCAACTTGGCTGCACACGTATGCACCGGATGCAGTCTGGGTGGATTTACTCGATCCGGAAACTTACCGCACATACTTGTCAAGCCCCGAGAGGCTAAGACAACTAATCGACGGCGCCCCTCAGGCCGAGCGAGTGATCATCGACGAGGTCCAGAAGGTCCCGCAACTCCTGGATGTAGTTCATCAACTCATCGAGGAAAAGCGACGCCCGATCCAGTTCATACTTACCGGGTCCAGTGCTCGGAAGCTTAAGCGCACCGGCGTTGATCTGCTGGCCGGGAGGGTCCTTCTCAAGACACTCCACCCCTTCATGGCCGCCGAGTTGGGGCCTCACTTTGAACTGAGCCAGGCCCTGCGGTTGGGCATGCTCCCCCTGGTGCTTGATTCCGACGAACCGGAAGAAACGCTCAAGGCTTATGTCTCGCTATACCTGAGAGAGGAAGTCCAGGCCGAGGGCCTGGTCCGCAACGTTGGAAACTTCTCCCGGTTCCTGGAGACCATAAGCTTTTCGCACGGCGCACAGATAAATCTTTCCAACATCGCCAGGGAATGTCACGTCGGCCGCAAGACCGCCGAAGGCTTCCTGGAGATTCTGGAAGATTTGCTGCTGGGTTTCAGAATCCGCCCATTCACGAAACGCGCCCGCAGACAGATGGTTCAGCACCCGAAGTTCTACTACATGGACGCCGGTGTGTTTCGGTCGATTCGTCCAAAGGGCCCGCTGGATGAGCCGGAAATGATCGGCGGAACGTGCATCGAGGGGTTGGTGGCTCAACACCTTCGCGCCTGGATAGCCTACAGCAATGGCGACTGCGAACTGTATTTCTGGAGAACGAAATCCGGGATGGAGGTGGACTTCATCCTGTACGGCGAGGACACATTCCTGGGTGTCGAGGTCAAGAAAGCCCGTTCGGTATTCCCGACGGATATCCGGCCACTTACAGCTTTCAGGAAGGATTATCCCGAAGCGCAGGTCTGCCTGCTCCACGGCGGATCGGAGCGGCTAAAAATCAACGGCGTCCCATGCCTTCCATGCGATGAGTTCCTGCGACTCCTTGTCCCCAATGTCCAGCCAACAGAAATACTGAACACTTTGTAATGCTGAGGCAAATGCATGCCGGCAGTGCTGATATGCCGGTCCAGTAGTCGCGGGCGATCTCCAGAGTGCTGGTTCTCGCCTGTATTCGGACCGGGATTTGTCATTTCCGTCACGCCCGGAAATGCGTGGCGATGAACTCCGTGGGCGTTTGGATTGACACGTCGCCGGTTTGAAAATCTTTGGTATTTCGTGTGATGAGGCTGTCCGCTCCGGCTCGCAAAGCGCTGAAGAACTGGATGGCGTCTTCAAAATCTTTGATATCGGAATCGATGGCCTGGTTGGTGATCTGCGAATCGAAGGGTACGAGGCTGAATGCATCCCTGATGAGGCCCATGGCTTTCCTGGCGGCCCTGTATCCTTCAGCCCGCCGTAATATGTAGAAAATATTCGGAAAGCTCATCGCCGAGACAAAACCGACAACTTCCCCCGTCTCGGCAAGCGTCCAGATACGAGCGGAATCCTCGTAGAAAGGCTCTCGCCGACCGAAAACGTCCAATAATACTTTTGTGTCGACAAATAATCTCATCAGTCAATCCCGTACTTCTCAGCAAGGGCGTCGGAAAGGAATTCCTTGTAATCCTTGTCGGGCGGTAGCGTTGCTATACCAGCGGCCTTACGCGTTATCGGTCCGATCCGAAAATACTTGGGGCGATCCGCGTCCATCGACTGCACGAACCGGCTGAACATCGCCGACACACTGGTCCCGTTGGCTTTGGCGATCTCCTTGGCCCTTTCGATGGTGGTCTCGTCAACGCTAAGTGTAAGCTTGGTCATGGACAATTCCCCTATACGTATACTTCTCTACTCATTATACGTATCGGCGGCAGTTTGGGCGATCATGAACTTTATTGTCTCGCTTACGCTTATGCTTTTTGAACTCCCCCGTCCAACCACGGGTCGTTTATTTCTTTCAGGCGGGCGTTCATTTCGGCGGTCATCTTGGCGACCACGTCGGGGAGTTTCTTGGCGGCGTTTTTCAGTTGGAACGGATCGTTGACGTTGTCGTGGAGGGTTATTTGCTCGGGTTTGTTTTTTTGCCTGTTGATCTCGAGGGTGTAGCGATGGTTTCTGAGCCCTCGCCGCCCACCGGACGGACTGGCTACGGGGATCCAGAAATACAGTTGCGATTTCGGGCGGGCGCCCTTTCCGGTGCGGAACAGTTCGGCGCGGCTGGTTCCCTGGAGGTCTTTGGGGATCGCATTTGAAAAACCCATAAGGTCCAGAAGGGTCGGATAGATGTCCGGCGAGGACATCAGCAGGTCGTCTTTTCGCGGGGGTATCTTCCCCGGCCAGCGGATCATGAAGGGGACCCGCATCGACTCTTCGTATCGGTTGTTCTTTGTGGGTTTGTCGTGGCAGCCGAGGCAGTTTCCGTGGTCCGACATGAACAGTACGATCGTGTTCTTTTCCAGTCCGGCGTCAGCAAGGGCCTTTACGATCCGCCCGAATTGTTCGTCCACACCGGTTATCATCGAGAAATAGTTTCTGATCTGCGCAAGCGCGAGTTTGGCGCCGGACGACTTGCCCTTGATGTTGACGTTTTCGCGGTTGATAAGCTCGCGGTCGCTCTTGCCCTGGTACGCTTTCTTGTACCTGGCGGGGACCTGGGAGTACGGGGTGTGAGGCGGGTTCATCGAGACCACCAGCGCGAAGGGCCTGCCCTTCTGACGATATTTTTCATCGGCGTTTTTTATGTACTTTATCGCCAGGTCGGCTTCGTGCTCGGGACCCCACTGGTTTACGAATATCGGTTTCATTCTCGGCGTATCGGTCGCCCAGTACATCGGGTTGAGGTGCCAATCGTACGTACCGTAGGCATACCAGAAATCGAAACCGTGGCGGCGGTCGGGGCTGCACCACTCGTTCCACTTGTACTTACCGCGATTGTTCTTGCAGTCGATGTACGGTTCGTGCGGCGCGTCGAGATGCCACTTACCAATGTACCCCAGCGAGTAACCCTTGTCCGACAGGACGTCCGACCAGCAGCGCGCGTTTTTTGGCAGTTCGCATCCGTAGGGCGCCGTAAGCGAGAGGCAGTTGGCTTTCACACCGCTGGCGTGAGGATACTGCCCGGTCATGAACATCGCGCGGAACGGGCTGCACACCGGATAGTTGCTGACGGCCTGTGTGAGGTAGAGACTTTCTTTGGCGAACGCGTCGAGGTTGGGCGTGACTACCGGATCCTCGCCGGCGGCGCCGAGCCCCTGGCCTCGCATCTGGTCGGGGAAGACCACCACGAGGTTCGGCGTCGCAGAGGGTTTGTCCGCCGCCAACGCGCCGCCCGCCCCGGCGGCCAGTGCAGCCGCTCCCGCGGATTTCAGAAACGCTCTACGATCCAGCTTGCCAGTCATATCGGCCTCCTCAACGGCGTCGCGGGGGTTTTGGAAAACGTTTATCCGCGAAACGCCCGTTAGTCTGGATGAGCGTTCCGTCGGCGTATATCCTGCCTTTATCGCGGAGGTCGCAGACCATGTCCCAGTGCAGGCCCGACTTGTTTACGCTTCCGGCTTCGGGGAAACCGGCGCCGAGCGCCAGGTGTATCGTCCCGCCGATCTTCTCGTCGAAAAGCGTGTTGCGCGTGAAGCGGGTGATGTTGTAGTTGGTCCCGAAGGCGGCCTCTCCGAGATAGCATGATCCTGGGTCCATGTCGATCATGGCGCGGAGGAAATCTTCGCCCTTTGAAGCGCTGGCGGAGACCACCTTACCGTCCTCGAATTCGAGAAACGCGTCGAGGACTTCGCGGGACTGGTGAATCGCCGGAAAGCTGAATTGTATGTGCCCGTTGGCGGATTTTTCGACCGGGCTGGTGTAGACCTCGCCGTCGGGGAAGTTGCACTTACCCGCCGAGTTCAACCACTTCCGCCCGGCCGTGGAGAACGTGAGATCGGTGTTCTTTGCAACAATGCGGAACTCGCTGCTGCGGTTCAGGCGATTGGCGAGTTTTTGCTGGGTGGCTTTTATCGCCTTCCAGGTCGCCACGGGGTCGTCATCATCGAGATGTCCGCCCGAGAATACAAAGTCTTCGTATTCCGCCAGCGACATTTCCGCGTCCTGGGCCGACGCCTGGGTCGGCCATTGCGTAAGCACCCAGTTAAGGTCGCCGTCACCTGCGCGCTTCATCCATATCTTGCGCATCGGCTGGCGGGCCTTTGCGACCTCGGACATCTTTTTCGGGTCGCAATTGGTCAGGCTTCGCGTGTTGACCGAACCGGAGATGAAGCAGGACGCGTCGAGGTGGCGCGTGCGATATTTCGTGGTCTGCGAGATCCACTGGCGCTGGGCGAGGCTCGATTCGTTATAGAATATCTCGTCCAGTCCCGGCATTAATATATTCGTTTCGACGTTCGCCCCGGCGCGCAGCGCCTCGCGATAGCATTCAAGGATCAGCGGCCCGGCCGCCGGAGGTCCTGTCAGCATCAGGTACTGTCCCTTTCGGACCTTCAGACTGTATCTAATCATCACTCGGGCCAGCTTCTCAACGCGTGGGTCTTTCATAATCTCATCCGTCCGTCATCTAGTGGTTTCGTGGTTTTTAGCGACGAATTATCATTATGGGCGCGAAACTCCGCGAGACAAGTCGAATCCGCACTTCCTGGTCATCCCCACCGGCGCCGCGTTCTTGCGGATGCAAGCTTGACATGGTTACAATGGACTTTCGGCCGATCGCGGGATAAACACGGTGATTCGAAATTAAAAGACCACCCAAACTTTCGACCGGTCCCGAAACTGAAGAGGCGATCAGCATAAAATGCCCGATCCCCGTCGAAAAACGGTGATTCAACGCGAAAACTAATTGTAACAAGGAAAGACTATGACACAGACACGCAGAAGTTTTCTAAGACAGCTTGGCGCGGCCGCCGCCGCATTGACCATCGGCGGTTCGGCGTTTACGAAAGCAGAGAAACCGGCGGAGAAAAAACCTAACTTCGTCCTCATATTCATCGACGACATGGGATACGGCGACATCGGCTGCTTCGGGTCGAAGATCAACCGCACGCCCAAACTCGACCAGATGGCCGCCGAAGGCATGAAATTCACCAGCTTCTACGTCACCAGCAGCGTATGCACGCCGTCAAGATCGAGCCTGATGACCGGATGCTACCCGAGGCGCGTCAACCTGCACGTGAACCAGCGTAATCTGTGCGTACTGTTCCCCGGCGACACCAAGGGCCTCAACCCCAACGAGATCACGATCGCCGAAGTCCTGAAGGCCCAGGGTTACGCCACGATGTGCATCGGCAAGTGGCATCTCGGGGACCAGCCGGAATTCCTCCCGACCCGCCAGGGCTTCGACTCCTACTTCGGAATCCCGTACTCCAACGACATGGGAGGCAGGAGCAAAACCAAAGGACGTCCTCCGCTGCCGTTAATGCAGGACGAGAAGGTTATCGAAGCGCCGGTCAAGCAGGACACCCTGACGAAACGCTACACCGAACAGGCCGTCAAGTTCATCACCGCCAACAAGGACAAACCGTTCTT
>Ga0180435_10004736_pt1 | contig 13359 bp, 9 predicted proteins | sample SS_ome_3_FD_132467 | JGI IMG/M metagenome (GOLD analysis project Ga0180435, IMG submission 132467) | Hypersaline lake sediment archaeal communities from the Salton Sea, California, USA - SS_3_S_1 metaG | ecosystem: Environmental > Aquatic > Non-marine Saline and Alkaline > Hypersaline > Sediment... | reverse complement strand
TAAATGCTGAGTTTTAAGAATAGGTAAATTATGGAAAGCGACAAAACCAATCAACCGGTCCTTTATAAACTTTTTCCGTTCTTAAGCTGGCTCAAAGGATATCAGTTGTCGGTTTTGCGCGGGGATGCTTTGGCCGGGCTTACGGTGGCGGTGGTTCTCATTCCGCAATCGATGGCTTATGCCATGCTGGCCGGGATGCCGCCCATATATGGTCTTTATGCCGCCACCCTGGCGCCCTTGATCGGTGCCATGTGGGGGAGTTTGCGCCAATTAGCGACCGGCCCGATTGCCATCATGAGCCTTTTGGTGCTGACCACCTTGAGTCCCATCGCTGAGCCGGGCAGTGCCAAATTTATCGAGTTGGCCATCTTGCTGTCGTTGATGGTCGGCGTGATTTACCTGTGTATCGGGCTGGTCAAGCTGGGCGAAATCATGTCCTTTATCTCCCACTCAGCGGTTAAAGGTTTCACCGCCGCGGCGGCCTTGATCATCATCGCGACCCAGTTGCCTCATTTTATCGGCATTCAGGTATCCCGGCACGAATATATTTTTCCCCAGTTGTTAGAGATTATCACCACTTTACCCCAATTGCACTGGCCGACCCTGGCCGTCGGAGCTGTTGCCTTTGTCATTATCTACGGCCTTAAACGCATACGCCCCAATTTTCCGTCCAGTATTGTCGCTCTGGTTCTGACGACCGTCGCCGTTGCTGTGCTTGATTTGGACCAAAAGGGGGTCGCCATCGTGGGGGCGACGCCCAGTGGGTTGCCGTTGCCGCATCTGGTGCAATTGGACTTTGAAGTGATCAGTTCGCTTATCGGCCCTGCGGTGGTCATTGCCTTTGTGAGTTTTGCCGAAACGTATTCCATTGGCAAGGCAATATCATCCGAGACCAAACAACGCCTGGATGTTAACCAGGAATTTGTCGGACAGGGCCTCGCCAACATTATTGGATCCTTTTTCCAGGCTTTTCCGGTAAGCGGCTCCTTCTCACGCACGGCCATCAATTACTCGGCCGGGGCCAAGACCGGTGTCGCCAGTGCCATTTCAAGTATCGCCGTTGTCCTGGCCCTGCTGTTTTTTACCCCGCTTTTAACCTATATCCCCAAAGCCACCCTGGCAGCCCTGGTGATCAGTGCGGTTTGGCTTCTGTTCAACCCCAAAGGAGTCTTTAAACTCTGGAAAATGAATCGCGACGATGGCATTGTGGCGATTACGGTTTTTGTCATATCACTTTTGGCCAAGCCGGATTATGCGCTGCTGCTCGGTGTGATGATGTCCTTGATATTTTTCCTGTGGAAGACCATGCACCCGCGAATCGTTCGGATCAGTAAAGACACCCAGTATAATTTTTTTGGCGATGCGGATCTGTTCGATTTGCCGTTATGCCCGCAAATCCTGCACCTGCGGTCGGACAACCTGATCTTTTTTGCCAATGCCGATTATACCATCGAACAGATTATCGAGAAACTGGATGACTTCGCAACCGTTCCCAAATTTGTCATGCTCGATCTGCAGGCCATGGCCTTTATCGATATTACCGGCGTAGAAGAATTGCGGGTGTTAATGGACGAGGCCAAGGCACGCGGCGTGCAGGTTGCCTTTATGGGGCTGCACCGTCCGGTTCTGGAGGTTTTCGAGAGCTCCGGTTTTCTGGCGGAGATCGAACCCGATCTCCTCATCAAGTACCGGGGGGATGCCATCACAGTTCTCTTCGACCGCATTGACCATGACTACTGCCGTGACAAGTGTCCGCACAGCATTTACTTTGAGTGTGCTACGGTCAAGTAAGACCACCCGCAGGCTAACCGTGGGTATCCTTTCCGGGGTTTAAAAACTGTTGTAGCAATCAAACAATCTAGTGGTATGTTGCCCGTCGTCCGTTGTTAGTTGGGCCGTTCGCCGGTGTAGCCGGTGCGCCGGTTGACCAGTCGGCCGGTTTGCCAGTTAACCAAAAGGGCGTTGGTTGTCTGTTGTGCCAATTCGAAATTCGGTTTTTATCCGCACGCAAAGACGCCAGGCGCAAAGCGTGAATTAAGCTGATGAGCTCTTAAGCCTTTAAGCTGTTAAGACGTTGAGCTGTTAAGCAAACCCGTAACTCGGAACCCGCAACCCGGAATATTCGCAATTCCCTAATCCATAATTCGTAATTTGCTTTAATTCGCAATCCGCAATTGGGAATTCGCAATTCGGTTTAATTATAGGTTTTTGGCCAGGGCCAGCTGGTTCTTGTTGATGGCCAGGTGGAGTTGGGGCTGTAGAAATTCGTGGTGCCCCTCGTGAAAAGGCAGGTAGACCAGCAAGAAGCTTTTGGGGGTGATCGTTATATCGGGCAGTCTTTCATTGGCGGTCTGGCGCGGCTTCATAAAACTGGCCAGGCTGAGTTTCAGGGTTTCGGCAGCCTCTTTGAGCGGCAGGTTGACCGGGAGCAGTCTGCCGGCAGGTGGTTTGAACACCAGTTCTTCAGGCGGTTGTGACAGGGTGATGCTGGTGGCCAGGCGCAAATAATTTTGGGGTCTGACCTTGAAAGCCAGACCCCAAAAGTGGAAACGTTCGGCATGCATGCCGTCCTGGACGACCTTGGGCAAATTGGCCACTTTGACCAGGTCGGCATATGAATCGAGCTGAAGCCCCGTGATATCGGCCTTGATCCGCCAGAAAGGCAGATACGTCAGATTTTCGCCTTGCCCGGGAAGGTGGGCAACCGACAGCTTTACCAGTTTTTTGTTGCGGGGCCGCCAAACCGTGCTGCAGTTGCTACAGTTCAATGCAAGGGTATCCCGCGCGCCTTCCAGGTCCCACCCACAGGCCGGACACAGCGCCGGTAGAAAATCGATTCCCCAATCCGGGCGCCCGCCGCCAAAAACCTCCAGGTCGAATTCGTCCGGCAATGACGGTGAAACCGGCTTGTTCAACACGGCGTCGTAGACTTTCCGTTCTACATAAAAAGGCGCATAGAGCATGCTGAGCGTGTCACCGATATAGGATTGATGCAGGATCGGTTTCGGCAGGGTGGCTTTGAACCGGTCTTCAACGATCTGCATCACCTTGTCCAGTTGCAGGGCCGGTTTGAGGAAACGACCCTTTGCCTCCGGGGTGACGAAGCTGAGTTTGAGGGTCTGGCTCCGCAAACCGACGGAGACGGGGAAAAAACGTGATTTGATGGCCTGGTAGCTCAGGTCGATAAAGCGGTTTTTAATACCGCTGGGAATACAGGCAAAAGTCATGCCCTTGAAGCGCCAGTAGGGAAAGTAGACCAGATCTTTGTCCTGCGGGGCTTTGTTCGGAAGCAGGTAACGGAAATACCCCTGCTGAACGAGATAAGATCTTACCCGGCAGAAACCACAGCTGAATAACCGATCGGTTTCCTGCAAGGTAGCTGGGGCACCACACTGGGGACATTGATAGTCAATTAAAAGGTTAATACTTCTCTCCGCACTGGTTGCAGAAAACAGCGTCCGCCAGATTCTCAGTGCCGCACTTGGCACAAAACTTGGGCTGCGGTTTCTCTTCGGCCGGATGGCCGCAGCGTGAACAGAACTTGGCGCCGGCGGTCATATTTTTCCCACAATTGTTGCACTGCTTGATGACCAGTTGCTGATGCCCGCAATAGGGGCAAAATTTGGCATTGGTGGGGATGTTGTTCTGGCATTCAGGGCACGCAAAAGGCTGGTCATCTTTCCCCTGTTGCTCTGACGGTTTGGCGTTGGCAAAATATTGGGCGAACATGGCCGGCATCATCAAGCCCATCCCCATGCCCATACTGTCGCCGGCACCGCCTTCTCCTTCAGACGCTTTTTCCATGGCCATGGCCGCTTTCATCTGCATGAGTTTGTTCATGTCGTCGAACACCCCCATACGGCTGCGATCATCGATGGCCTTTTGAACTTCAGGCGGCGGCGTAATCGCATTCATGTACAGTTGGGTCAAGCCCAGCCCGAAGTGACTGAAATCTTCCTGCAGGCGCTTGGCCAGACCTTCGGAAAGCTCATCATATTTGGCGGGCAAATTCAGGATCGAATCGATCGTTTCACCCATGTAGTCGTTGAATCGGGACACGATAACCCGGTTCAGGTATTCTTCTATTTCTTCGGTCGTAAAGATCCCCTGGGTGCCGACCATGCTGTTGATGAACAGAACCGGCTGTACCACACGCAGGTTGAAAACGCCGAAGGCCCTCAGGCGGATCAGGCCCAGTTCGCTGTCTTTGAATGCTACAGGATCACGGGTGCCCCATTTCAGGTTGGTAAAGACCTTCATGTTGATGAAAAAGACTTCGGCACGCAAGGGACTGGTCATGCCCCAGGGTATGCTGACGATTTTGGTCAGGATGGGGATATTGCCGGTCTTTAACGTGTGCCGTCCGGGACCGAACGCCTCGATGGCCTTGCCTTTGTAAAAGAAGACGCCGGCCTGGCTTTCCCGCACGGTCAGCTGGGCGCCCCATTTTATTTCGCCGGAACCTTTTTCCGGAATACGATGTACCAGCGTCTGGCCGGTATCATCAAACCACTCGATATTTTCTAAAAAAATGACATTGTCGGTCCCCATGGTCACAATCTCCTTTCATATAAAATCGTTTTACGATTTTATTCGTCGATCTGCTCCGGGTTCATCTGTTTGCGTGCATACTCGAGGTGCAGCCCCGATGAAACGAACAGGTCCAGGATGTCGCCGTCGATGTGTTGGTCCTTTTTCATGAAGCCCAGGATTTTAATTGCTTGTGACAGCTTCATGGGTTCTTTGTAGGGGCGGTCTTTGGCGGTTAACGCTTCAAATATATCAGCCACGGCCATGATACGGGACTGCAGAGGCAAATCCTTGGCGCCCAGATGACGCGGATAGCCGGAGCCATCCAGTTTTTCGTGGTGACCGGATGCAAATTCGGGCACGCGCGTCAGCTTGCGGGGGAAGGGTAGTTGATCCAAAATTTTGAGCGTCATCAACGCGTGATTTTCGATTATTTTGCGTTCCGCATTGGTGAGCGAGCCTTTGCGGATCATCAGGTTCTTGACTTCATCATCTGTTAAATAGGGGTGGCTGTTGCCGTCAATTTGATAGGTTTTACGGGCAATCGACTTGATCCGGTCGATTTTTTCATCGTCCATAAATTCGCCCGGCAGGTTGCAGGAGCCGATAAACCGCATTTCTTCGGCAATGGTTGCCAGGTCAGCGGCCAAGGCCGTTTCCAGTTGCTCGATCTGAGTTGCATTGCTTGCGGCGTCTTGCAAAAGGTCGATTTTACGCTGCAGGTAATGGTTCTGAATTGTTTTGGCAATCAGATCAAAACGTGTCTCGATCAAATCGATGCGATTGAAAATGGTTTCCAGTTTAAATGATTTGTCGACCACATACTCGGGTGTCGTGATTTTGCCGACATCGTGCATCCATGCCGCTAAACGAAGCTCTTCGAGCTCATCCTGGCTGAAAGCAACCTCTTTGAACCGGCCCTCTGTGGTCTGGTTGATTTTTTCGGCGATCATCATGGTCAAGTCGACGACCCGGTTGATATGCCCGCCCGTATAGGGCGATTTCTCATCAATGGCCGTGGCGATGCTTTGGATAAAGGCATATAACAGGTTTTGGAGGTCCTGGATCAGCTGTGTGTTGGTCAGCGCAACGGCCGCTTGGGAGGCCAGAGAAGCGACCAGGTCGACATATTCCTCAGAAAACGGAACGACCTCTTTGGTTTGCGGTGTCTGCGCGTTGAGGAGCTGCAGAACACCAATGATATCATTTTCGTGGTTCTGCAAGGCCACAACCAGCATCGACTTGGAGCGGTACCCGGTAGAAGCGTCATAATTGCGCGGTCCGGTAAAATCAAATCCTTCCGCTTCGTAGACATCCGGTATGTTGACTGTCTGGCCGGTCAGGGCAACGTAAGAAGAGACGTTGGCGTGATTGGGCTGGCCCTTTACATACAGCGGCACCGCCGGTAAATCGATGGGCACGTTACTGGTGCCACCCATTCGGGTTTGCATGGTGTCGTTTTGCAGGATTTCAAATCGCAGGTGCGCCCTTTCGTTGTTCACGATGTACAATGTTCCGGCATCGGCATGGGACAGCTTGCGGGCTTCATCAACAATCATTTCCAGAAGCTTGTTGATGTCTTTCTCGATGGACAGGGCCAGCCCGATCATGGCAAAGGCGCGATGGCGTTCCTCGTTGGCTTTTATGGTGGCCATCAGGCGGCCGTCCTGGGCGTGTGATTGAACAAAATCAGGTAAATCTAAAGGCGGCGAGGGGGAGGCTTTGTTTTTAAGGGCCTCTTGTTCCAGGACAGTGAGACGATGTTTGTATTCGGTCAGTTTCCGGAGGAGCGCTTCTCTGGATTTGTCGGTATCTTGCATGCTATATATCTCCAGCCAGGGTGGACCCATGTGGTTTGTCGGCAGCGGTTAAGCAGTGTCCGTCCAGAAATGAGGGTTTTTGTGTGAGTTCCCCCGCTAAAAAGCAGCGGGATTTCGCTCCATTTTATAAAAGCGTTGTGCTCAGCAAGCGGGCGGCAGATTTAACCCGCCCCGCCATGCCAGCGGGATAAAGATCCATAGCGGGCTATTTTGAGGCGTTAAATCATGGCGCCCAACGCCGAAATCGCGCAAAAAGACCATTTATGGACGGGCACTAAGTAACAAAAATGTTAGTAACTATCTAATATTTAAGTTTAAAAGTCAATATAAAATCAAAAGAGGACTAGAAATAGTAGGTCAGCCACAAATACACACTGTCAGCAGGTACGTGATATACAGGTGTGCCCGGGATGGAAAAGCCACCGTACTCCGTACCGGTTTCTCCAAAATTCAGGTTGGCCCCCAGGGTGCATTGCAGGTCGGTTTGCATGTCCCAGGTTCCCCGTGGCTGAATCACTCCGCTGGGATCGTCTATGTTTGTGACAACAGAAAAAAAGATATTAAAAAGGGGGTGTAATTCAAGTTGAACCTGGCCGTTGAAATAGTGACGCCCCAGGGTGAACAGCTCGCCCCGCCTGATCCGTTCGGTAATGTTCGGGTCAAAAAGGGCCTGGGAATAATCCGTCTGGCCCAGGCCGTTATAAAAATATTCAACAAACCCATATATGTTTTTGTCACGCCAGAACCACGAATAGTCGATGTTGGCGACCAGTGAGAGATAATCGTCGTCTGGATATTTGCCGTTCAGGGTGGTCCAGGTGGCATCCAGACGCCAGGCAGCATTGCCCCAGTAGCCCATACTGCCGACCCCCACGATATAATCCTGATAGTGATAGGCCGCCATCAGATCGAATTCAGTGGTGCCAGGTGAGAGATGCATCTTGCCGGTCAGCGAGGATTGTTCCCATTCTACTTCGCCTGTCTCCGGATTGCGCCGTGGCACGTAAAGGATCTGCATAGCGGTACGCGGTGTTAGGTTAAAGGCCAGGTTCGCCATGTCGGTCCCGATTTTATAATCCCGAATGACGTCGGTCGGGGCAAAAGGATTGAACAGGTCCATGGGGTTGAACAGCAGGCCGTTGCCCCACGTCACGGCTTGCCGTCCGATCTTGGCTGTTCCCCATTCCGGCTGCCATGTCAGCACAAAGCGGTCGAGACGTTGATAGAGGATATAATCATCATTCTCCTTGATGATATGGGTAAGGTTCATTAAACGCTCGTCGTCATTGATCGTTTCCTGCTGAACCGCACCGTAAGACGTGAAACCTGGATATTGGTTTTGAAGTTCCCTGGTTTTTCGGCGGGTGTCGCCGCCGTAGAGAATTGCCTCGTAATGGGTTTCAAAGTTAGTCCGGGTTGAAAAGAACAATTTGTTTTTCAATCGAAAATCCAGGCCGCCGTCATAATACGTGCGCGTCCCGACATATTGATAAATGGTTCTGTCATCGGGCCACGAAGCCCGGCCGGTCGCCTTGAGGTGCCCCCCCCATTCGGCATCAATGTGATGGTACCATGCTTGGGGAGCCTCTGATATGCCTTGTTCCAAGGCGGTCTGGGCTGGGGAATCGGATGCACATGCCTCCCCACACCCTGGCCAGAATGGAAAAAGTATCAGAAGGTATACGATTGCTGCAATTGCGGCGACATGAACAGGTTTTCGTAGGTGCGAAAAGGGTTGATTCATCTGGTGCGTACGCCGTGTGCTGAAGCGTGCAGGCGGTTTAAAATAAATTTTTGCTGCAAATTTATTTTGTGGTGTCATGCGCCAGTCGCCCGTCGCGAATATATACCAGCCGGTGGGCGTAATCCATTACCATCTGGTCGTGGGTCGAGAAAATAAAGGTGACCTGTTTGCCGGAGTTCATTTGTTGCATCATGTCCAACAGACCGCGACCGGTCTTGGAATCCAGGTTGGCGGTTGGTTCATCCGCCAGGACGATGGACGGGTTAGACACGATGGCGCGCGCTACGGCCACGCGTTGTTGCTGGCCACCGGAAAGCTCGGCCGGTCGTCGGTCATATTTTCCTGTCAGGCCGACTTCGTCCAGGATGGCCTGGGCACGGGCTCTTCGTTCGGCGGTTGGAATGCCTTGCAGCAGCATGACATATTCGACATTTTCCATGGCCGTCAAAACAGGGATCAGGTTGTAGGCCTGAAAAATGAAACCGATATGGCGAAGCCGCAGATCGGCGAGCTGGGATTGGCTCATTTGATCAATGGTATTGCCATCAACAATGATTTTGCCGGAATCTGCCGCATCCAACCCGCCAATCATATTTAACAGGGTGGTTTTGCCTGAACCCGAAGGGCCTGCCAGGGCCATGAATTCGCCTTTGTCGATGGAAAGGCTAACCCCACGCAAAGCCTGGACAGCGACTTTGCCCTGCTGGTAGGTTTTTTTTACGTCGGTACATTCAACCATTTTCATAAAAAGCTCCGATTGGGCGCGTTACGAGTTACGTGCTGGTAAAGCTGATATGCTCTTGAGCTGTTAAGCTGTTGAGCCGGCTGACCAGTTGGCCGGTTTGCCTGTTAACCAAACGGCTTTGGTCGTCTGTCGTCCGCAGTCTTTTGTGCCAATTCGAAATCCGTTGATCCGTGGTTCAGTTTTATACTCATGGAAGCCGCAAAGACGCCAAGAAGATCAGGTTTTATCTAAAAACCTTTGCAACATGGCACCGCGGCGTGAGGAATGCTGCTTTCTATTTACCAATCGACCAATTCGAAATTCGTAATTCCTTAATACGCAATTTGAAGTTATCGCAATTCGGGTTTGTCGTTCGCTATGTATGCCCAAAGGCCTCAACTGCCGAAATCCGTGCCGCTTTAACAGCGGGATAAAGGCAGACCAGTACGCCCAGTCCAAATACGACCAGGTTGGCCATGAGAACATCCTGGCCATACAGCACGGGAAAAATGATCCGGGACATGCCGGCAAATTCGGCCCCGGCTGCCAGGGCCGAAAGATCGATACCGTTTGGCGCAATGGCCGCAATGCTCAGGTAGGCCAGGAGATTGCCGGTCAGCACCCCGACGATCAGCATCAGGGCCGATTCCAGGAGGATCTGTTTGACGATATGCCCGGGTTTCATACCCATGGCCTTGAGTAATCCGAATTCCCGGATACGCTCAAATACAGCCATGAGGGTTGTATTGACAATCCCGAACCCCATTGCAATGAAAACAACCACATACCAGACAAAAACAAAACCGTCGTAGAGCTTTAGGTAAATTGTTAGAATCGGCAAAAGCTCTTGCCAGGTCAGGATTTCGAAGTTTTTGTCGGCCAGGTCTTTGGTTAAGGCCCTGGCGATCGGGGCTTCATCCACTTCAGGGGGAAGCACGATGGAAACTTCAGAAATGGCATTGCCCATTTTCAGCATTTGCTGGGCGGCGGATTGGGTTGCAAAGACATATTGCTTTTCGGTGGCATCCATTTCAGATGTAAACGCGCCGATAATGCGGAAAGCTTTGGAAGCAATGTCACGCTGGGTATCCTGTGACATCAGGACCAGTTTGTGCCCGATGCGGGTCTCGAACTTCTCCAGCAAGGCCCGGCCGACAATGATGCCGTTGACGTCCAATGGTTCGAGATAGCGCCCCTGGGTGACGGCGTTGCCGATGAAGGAGAGTCCTATCTCCCGTTTTGGATCGATACCGACCAGTACGACCCCGCCGGCGTGCCGGGCATTGTTGGCCACGGCGTTCACGCGGACCCGCGAGGTCCATTGGCTGCCGGGCGGTAATTTTTTTTGCAGGGCCGCGACGACTGCCTGCGGATTGGTGATACTGTTTTCAATCACCGGATCGCTGCGAAATCCCTTGGCATGGATCTTAAGATGCCCGGTAAGGGTGGCGATACCGTTGTCGATCATCCCGACCATGATGCCCCGCATCAGGGCGCCCAACAGGATCATGCTCCAGACACCGATGATCACAGCCAGCAGTATCACCGCCGTTCTGCGAGGATTCCGCCAGATGTTGCGCCAGGCCATTTGAAAGTGCATAGCAACTGCCTTCTATTAAGTCATTTATTATCAGTTGCCCTTCGGGCGTCATTTGCTGTCTGCGACAGTGTCATTACGAATAGCTGATAAGCTCTTGAGCTGTTATGCTGTTGAGCCAACCACAACGTCATTGATCGTCATTTGCCCTTCGGGCGTCATTATGCTGCCTTCAGCAGCGTCATTATTCGCATGGCGCCAAGCGTGAATTAAGCTGATGAGCTCTTAAGCCTTTGAGCTGTTAAGCAAACCCGTAACTCGGAACCCGCAACCCGGAATATTCGCAATTCGTAATCAGGTGTTTAATTCGGAATTCGCAATTCGGGTTTATATTTTTACGCATGCGTCAGCGCTTCCACCGGTTTAAGGCGCCTGATCTTCAGGGCCGGGTACAAGGCGGCCAAAGATGTTATGGCCATGACGAGTCCCGGTCCGATTAACAGGGACAGCCAGGTGAGTTTGGGATACATGCTACCTGTTATGCCGAACTGGCTGAGCATCTCAGCAGAACCTTCAAATTCAAGGCCATGAATCTGGAAGTAGTAGGTGACCACACTCCCCGACAGCATGCCGGCCAGGATGCCGATGGCGGTCATGCTGATCGATTCGATCAGGAGCAATTTGGTCAACCGACCGGGTGCCGTCCCTATGGCCATCATGACACCGAACTCACGGGTGCGCTCGAAAATCGCCATTAAAAATGTGTTGAGGATGCTGAAAGCAACAACCAACACCAGGATACCGTAAAAAATGAGGCCGGAAATCATGTCCAGCTTGATTGCCTCGACCAGTCCGGGCATCAATTCCTGCCAGTCAAGGGCGGTCAGGCGCTCCGCGTGGCCGGTTGCATCAAGTTGTTTTAGCACGGCGGTTTTGATGGCCGCGACATCGCCCAGGGACCGACCAATTGCCACAACCTCGTGTACGGCGCCTCGCATGGCAAACACGTCCTGAAAGGTTGCCAGGGGAAGATGGATGGCCGAACGGTCGAATTCATCCAGGCCTGAACTGTAGATGCCGGAGATACGAACAATAGCTGCGGCGATGGAGCCGTCACGCCCCTGGCCCAGGACGGTCAATTCGTCACCGATTCCGACATGTAAATTCTGGGCGAGCAATTTACCGATCAAGGCCTGATCGACATCATCCGGTTCCAGGTATCGGCCGGTACGGATCAATTTGGCCAGGGTGGAGACCTGCGCTTCTTTTTGGGGATCGATGCCGACGACGAGCGTACCATAGGTGCGATCACGGGACGACACCAATGCAAAAGCGGTCGCCCTTGTTGTATAGGCCTGAACTGCTGGTATTTTATCCAGGATCCGTGCGATGGCGAGCGGATCGGGCACTACCAGGCGGATTTCTTTTTTGTCCCGGTAGCCTTGTGCCTGGACTTGTAAATGTCCGGCCTGGATTTTGACCGAGGTGTTGATCATGGTTTCATAGGAGCCGAACTGGAACGAGATCATGAATACGAGCAGCAGGCTGGCAAAGGCAATTGCGGCAACCGTAAGGAGGGTTCGGCGCGGATTGCGCCAGATGTTGCGCCAGGCCATTTTGACGTTGATCGGCAAAAGACTATCTCCTGGGATTTTTCAGGTTGGACACCGTCAGAATGTTTGCAGGCAGGCTTTCCGGGAAAGCCAGGTCCCGATAAACAAGCTCCGTGTATTGATCCGTTTGATCAATTTTGCGCATCCTCCAGGCCCTGGGAAAGATCTTGCCCCCCAACATCTGAATTTGGGATGCAATCATGATCTTGACCGGTTTGAGGTCTTCGTCGAAAAACGTCTGACTCAGGAAAATCAGATCCTGGCGGATTTTCAGCTTCTGCATACCCCAAACAACCGGGGCACCCGGCTTGGGTATTGAATCAATCAGGTAAACCGTTTGGCCTTCGTGCGCTTCGGTGCCTGTTACGGTATGGTCATAGTCCTTTACCAGGCTGTCGGTCTTGGAAAGATCGTTGTTGGAAAAATCGGACCCCATCCAGGACTGGGACATCATGGAAGGCGGGAGTTTGATTACCCGATTGACCTTGGGATTGTACATCCACATTTCTTTGCCTTTTTTGAGCGTACCGTTGCCTTTGTCTTTAGGCGGTGCGCTAATTATGAAAAGGCTGTCAGCCTGTCCCAGGGTCCAGGCCTTGATTGTCATGGTTCTCTCCCAGTCGGGTCGATGAACGGTCATGTCCACAACGGCAACGGACGCCTGGCCACGCCAGTAGTTGAACCCGTCCTTAACCAGCTGCTGGGCATCCGTGGCCAGCACCGGTGATACGGTCATCAATAGCAATAATGGAATTATCGTTAGTGTCGCGGAGAAGTTTCGTAGCATGTTCATTCCTTGATTGATTAAAGCGGCGCCAGCCGCGTCAAATAGAATTTCATAATAAAGCGTCCCTGCGCTTTATTATGAAATTCTATTTTAGCATCCCCTTTATCAAAACTTCCATAAATGCGGCCGCAGCGGTTTTGTGGTCGAAGTCAGCATCGAACCAGGCCTGCAAAAGCAGCGCGTCCCAGGTGCCCACCAAGGCGGCGGCTACGGAGGATACCTGCAGGTTTGTCCGAAATTCCCCCCGCTCCATGCCTTCGCGGATCACGGCCGCAACGATGGAGCGAAATTCCCCATAGCCCTGCTTGAAAACCTGTTTAAAACGCGGTTGGGTTTGGGGTGATGCCGAAGCGGCCCAGAATTCCATAAAAAGCGCAAAGATGTCGCGCATTTCATCCCAGGAATTCATCAATGCGGCACTTACCGCTTGCAGTTTTTCAGCAGCGGAGCCTTTCAAGGTCGCGATGCCGACCATAACGGCCGCGCCAGTCTTGGCCATGAACCAGTCAAAGACCGCAAAATAAAGATCCTCTTTGCTTTTGAAGTATTCGTATATGGTCCCCTTGCCGATACCCGCTTGCATGGCAACTTCGGCAATGGTTGT
>Ga0180435_10004735_pt1 | contig 13369 bp, 11 predicted proteins | sample SS_ome_3_FD_132467 | JGI IMG/M metagenome (GOLD analysis project Ga0180435, IMG submission 132467) | Hypersaline lake sediment archaeal communities from the Salton Sea, California, USA - SS_3_S_1 metaG | ecosystem: Environmental > Aquatic > Non-marine Saline and Alkaline > Hypersaline >... | reverse complement strand
GGGTGTCTTCACGCCCGAGGTGCCGTAGCAGCCGAGCTCGGGGCGCAAGTCGTCGACGGCGATGAAGAGTACATTGGGCCGTTCCTCGGCCGACCGCTCCCCGGAGAAGAGACCGCATCCCGGAACCGTACCGAGGGCGGCGCCCGCCGCCGCGAGCCTCATGAACCGCCTGCGGCTGATCGTTGTGACATCGTTGCTGTTTGTCATGGTTATCGACTCCAGTGAGAGGCTTTGGACTCCGGTAGGCGCTTTCTACTCCGGTAGGCGCTTTCTACTCCGGTAGGCGCTTTCTACTCCCGTAGGCGCAGCGCCTGGTCGAGCGCGCGACGCGCGTCGTCCGACATCGGCTTGAGGTCGAGCGCTTTTTGAAGATTGGCCACCGCCTCGGTGCGGGCGCCTTTCTGCCCCATGATCTTGCCGAGAACGAGAAGCGCCTCGTAATAGAGCGGATTGATTTCGAGCGCCCTGCGCAGGCTGGCGATCGCCTTGTCGGTGCGGCCCGCCTGGCCGAGGGCGAGGCCGAGGTAATAGTGCCCTTCCTGATACTCGGGGAAAAGTGCCGTGCATTTCGCGAACCACTGCGCGGCGACGGCGGGGCGTTTGAGGTCGATGAGGTTCCACCCCACGCTCAGGTAGACGTCCATCTGCACCGGATTTTGTGCCGTCGAGTTTCCGAAGAGGCCGAGCCCCTCGCGCACCCGCCCCTGGCGGAGCGCCTTCTCCGCTTGCAGGTTGAGGCCCTTGAGCCCGACCCAGTCGATTTCCGTTCCGGCCACGGCGCCCGGCGGTTCGCTCACGGTGGCGAGCACCTCGGCCGGAAAGTCGGGAACGTGCCGGCGCAGCGCTCTGAGATCGGTGAAGATCTTGCGCAGGCCGGGCTCCGCGGCGGTCAGCGATGGTGGGATCATGGCGAGCACCGCCCGTGGAGAGTAGGGAAAGTCGAGCACGCGGCCGCCGGGCCAGTACGAGGAAAGCAGGTTCTTCTGGTCGGTGACCACAGGGCCCTGGCCGTAGATTTTTCTGAGATCGGCGTCGGTCATCACGATGCGCGCCATGAGGTGGGCGGGCGAGGGTACGCTGATCGTGTGAAGGTCGCCGAGCACGCGCGGATCGCGCGCGAAACGATCGGCCATCGTTTCCACGTCGATGGGGCTCTTCGAACCGACGAGGATGAACTCCCGGTCAAAGCCGGTGATCAGGAGGACGTGGGGAAAGGCGCGCACGAAGGTGGCCACGATCAGCCGCCCCGCCTTGGGCGGCATCTGGTAGATGGGCAGCCACTGGGTCATGCACCCCCGCGGCGTCAGGTGTTCGACCACGTCCTCGTAATACTCGAGAGAGTAGAGGCGGCTGATGCCGTGCATGAGGGGCGGCGGCGGCTCGCTGGTGATCAGATCGTAGCGTTCGTCGGTCACGGCCAGATAGCTGCGGCCGTCGTCGTGGATCTGCCGCAGCCGCGGGTCGTCGAAGACGCGGTCGTTGTGAAAGGCGAACTCGGGCGCCGTCTCCATGATGTTGCGGCTCAGGTCGACCACGTCGATCCGCTCGAGGCAGGAGTGCTTGGCGATGGCGCCGCCCGTGTTGCCCACGCCGAAGCAGATGAGCAGCGCCTTGCGCGGCTGAGGCTGGGCGAGGAGCGGAAAGTGGCACATGATCTTCATGTAGCGCTTGGCCTGGGGGCCGGTGTCCGACATCTGGCCCGAGTCGAGAAAAACGGCGTCGCCGTGGGGGAACTCGGCCACGAAGGTGGAGAAACCGGTGCTCCCCTTGAGGCAGCGCGTTTCGGTCTTGTGGAGCCTGTCCGAAGGCAAAAAGAAATCACGATCGAAATCGGAGGGCGTCAAAAAGGCCGCCACTCCGACCGCGCTCGCGGCGGCCACGCTTTGAAGGACGAGAATCTTTCCCGAACGTTTCAGAAGGAGAAGGAAAACGACCAAAATCGCGAAGGTCGCGGTCAGCAGTTTGAAGGCGAAGAACATGTTGACCAGGGGCGCCACCCAGGAAAAGACGATCATCCCCGCGAGGAAGGCGATCGTGTTGAGACCGTAGATCCGTCCGAGATGGCGGCCCTGCGTCTGCCCCGCATTGCACAGAAAGGGCAGGAGCAGCGACACGCAGAAATAGGATGGAAAAACAGCGAGCCCCGTCACGGCAAAGACGGCCGCGTTGATCATCAGGCTGCCGTCCCGGTCGAAGGAGAATCGTTCGGCCGAGGTGCCCGAGAATTCCTGGAGCCAGCCCGCCACCGGGGCGAGTAGATAATTCATGATCACCAGGAAGACGCCGAGCCCCACCACGGCCCAGACCTTGAGGTGAACGAGCCGCCACCGCACGCAGCGGTGGACGAGGCGGCTCGCCAGAAAGATCGCCGCGATCGCCCAGAAGCTGACAAACGCCATGGCCGAGCCGTTGTAGATCTGCACGAAGTGGATGCGGCGGAAGGCGTCCGCCTCGAGCGCACCCGACAGAAAACCGGAGATCACGGCGCCGGCGATGAGAACTCCGTAGGTCAACGGAGCCGCGGCCGGCGAGGTGGAGTTTTTCGTCGCCCTTGAAGAGCTGCTGTCTGCAGCAGGTCGGGACGTGGCGCGCAGGGGGGCTTCATCGGGCGGCTCCTCCTTGCAGCGCTCCTCGATCCGCCCTCCCTTGGCGAGAAAAAAGAGGCCGAGCAGGGCGTTGGCCACGATCATCACCACGAGAGTGGCGTCGGTTCCGAACTGGCGGAGCAGCACCCATTCGCAGAGCAGCACCGAACTGCAGGCGCCGAGCGTGTTCCACGCGTAAAGCGATGACGGAAAGCGGACGCGTTCCACGAAGACGTTGCACAGGAGCGGGTAGGTGACACCCATGAAGAAGCAGGGTACGGCCACGCTCAGCACGGCGAGCGGTATCTTGAGAAGCTGGTAGGAGATGAGCGGCTCGTAGATGCCCTCTTTCAGCACGTAGGGAAAGGTGCCCATCAGGTCGGCGGGGATGAGCGATTCGGCGTAGACGAGAAGCACGGTGGTGGCGATGAGGATCTCGAAGATGCCGTAGATCTGGAGATTTCCCGACCGGGGCATGACGCGCCGCAAGGCGTTGCTCACGGGCCGGCTGAAGAAGGCGCCCGCACCGAGCCCGGCGATGAAGCAGCAGATCACAAGGACAAAGGTGAAGGTACTCGATCCGAAGCGATCGACGAAATGGCGCAGCCAGACGACCTGGTAGCCGAGACTCAAGAGGCCGGAGAGGGCATAGCAGAGTAGCAGGATTCGCATGGAGAGGACATTAATGAAGGCAGGGGCGCTTGTCAATGTTCGATGGTCCGTCGATCGGCCGCGCACCGCTCCGCGCGGATGGTCGCCTTATCCGCCGAAGGCGGGGTAGATCACTTCCAGCCGATCGCCCTCGGCGAGCGTTTTGACGGCAAAGTCCTCGTGGCGGATGTAGACGCCGTTGACCTCGACGAGTATGAACTTCTCCGGTTCGTCGAGCTCTTTGAGAACGTCGGCAACCGTGGCGCCATTGGGAAACACCTTCTCGAGACCGTAAACGAGTATTTTCATTGAGCCCCCGCGAGAAGCCCCCAGAGAAAATCGAGAAGGCCGAGCAGCTTGAGCGAAGCCAGCGCCGCAAAGGCGACGAGGAAGGAGCGCACCCAGCCGGCGCCCTTTTTCACCGACATGCGCGACGCCACCCAGGCGCCCGACGCGTTGCCCACGGCCATGACCAGTCCGGGAAGGAGCGCAACCTGGCCGTTGGCGAAGAAGATACCGAGCGAGATGATCGTGAAGAAGAGGATGATGAAGAGCTTGACCGCGTTGGCGTAGACGAGGTTCATGTCTGAGCAGACGATCAGCCCGCCGAGAAAGAGGAATCCCACGCCCACCTGGCCGAACCCGCCCCAGTAGCCGACGATGAAGAAGACGATGAACGATTTCACCGAGGGCCGCGCGCCCGTTTCGTCGGCCGGATCGCCGTCGAGGATCTTGCGCGGCTGAAAGAGCACCACGCCGCAGAGCACGATGAGCACGATGCCGAAAATCCGTTCGAGCACGAGCGGGTCGATCTCCACCGCCGTCGACGCCCCGGCGGCCGCACCGAGGCCGGCGGGGAGGAGGAGCCAGAAACCGGCGCGCCACGGCTTGACGCCCTTCGAGCGGAATCCGAGGACGGCCGAGATGTTCTGGATCAGGATCGCCACCCGGTTCGTGCCGTTGGCCACGTTGGCGGGCAGGCCGACGAGGATCAGCAGGGGGAGGGTGAGCATCGAACCGCCCCCGGCGAGGGTGTTGATGAAGCCCGCGCCGAATCCTCCGAGGACGAGGAGCGGAAAGAGGGTGTAGTCCATGGCGGGTCTTTCTGCTATTTACTCTTTTGCAGCGCAAAGAAAGCGAAGACTCTGTCCATACTTCGAGGAAGGTGATTATAATACGTCGATGATTGCTGACAACTTTCGGAAAAGCAAAGTTCTCGCCGCCGCTCTGCTTGTTGCGGCGGCGCTCGCCGGCGCGGCGCGTGCCGACAAGCTCATCCTCTACGACGGCCGCGTCGTCGACGGCTGCCGCGTTGAGGAGAGCGGCCAGGAGCTCTACGCCACCTTCGAGCACGGCACGCTCAAGCTCATTCCGTCCCAGGTCAAGGAGATCCTCTACGACTCCGACGAGGCCTACGTTCCCAAGAACGACTACGAGCGCGAGCAGCTCGCCAAGGGATTCGTCCTCTTCGAAGGTTTTTGGATGAGCAAGGAGCGGCGGGCGAGCACCCTCGACAAGCGCCGCATGGAGCGTGAAGAGCGGATCCGCAAGGCGCGCGCCCACCTCGACTGGAGCGGCGCGTGGAAGAAGGATACCCGCTATTTCACGCTCCAGACCAACTGCTCCGAGGATCTGCTCGAGTACTACTGCGACATCTTCGAGCAGTTCTACACGATCTTCGTCAAGAAATGGAAGATCTCGGGAAAGAGCCGCAGCGAGTTCGGCAAGCCGGTGATCAAGATCTTTCGCAGCCGCGAACAGTATCACCAGTCGGGAGCCAATCCGCGGTCGGCGGGCATGTTCAACATCATCTCGGGCGAGCTGCGCCTCTACCACGACGCGGCCGATCCGCGGCTCACTCTCGATGTCCTCTTTCACGAGGGCACGCACCTCATGGTGCAGCTCACGCGGCCCGATTTCTTTTTTCCCATCTGGGTCAACGAGGCGCTCGCCGAGTACTACGGCTCGTCGACCATCGATTCGAACGGCCGCGTGGTGACCGGAGTCATCCAGGAAGGGCGGCTCGTCGCCCTGCGCAACGCCGTCGATTCGGGAAAGTATATTCCCCTCGCCACGCTGCTCCAGACACCGCAGAACAAGTTCACCTCCCTCCACTACGCCCACGCCTGGTGCTTCGTCCACTACCTGCTCGAGCACGACAAGTACGATTCGAAATTCAAGAGCTTCTACCAGGCCCTGGTGACCGGCGTGGGGCTCGACCAGACGCGCGCCGGGCGTTTCGGGAAACGGAACATGTCGACGGCCACCCTCGGCGCAACGGCCGAGCTCTTCAAGAAGAAGTTCGGGATCAACAACCACGAGGCGCTCGAGGCGGAGTTTCTCGACTATGTCAAGTACGGCCTGCCCGATGTGGGAATGCGCGGCTACGTAGCCTCCGCCGCGCTCCACATGCGCGACGGCCGTTACGACGAGGCGCTCGAGGCGGTGAACACCGCCCTCGAGCTCGGATCGACCGATCCCAAATGCCACCTCTACGAGGGGCGTATCTACTCCGAGCGCAACGAATACGAGAAGGCTGCCGTGGCGGTGCAGCGCGCGATCGAGCTCGATCCGCTCAATCCGCACTTCCACGTCAACCTCGGCGGCATTCTGCGCGAAAGCGAGGATGGGGCGATGATGAAGGAGGGGATTCGCGAATACCATCTCGCCGCCGAGATCGCCCCGGAACTGACCTCCGTGCGGAACAGGCTCGAAAAAGCACTCAAAAACGCCGACATGCCCGCGATCAAGAAGCGCAAGGCGGACCGCAAGAAAAAGAAATAGTCACCGCGGGCGGAATACGAAATGGAATTCCTCAAGTCAGCCAGAATCGTCTCTGTTCTCACCTTCGCATCCCGCGTATTCGGGCTGATCAGGGACATGGCCACCACCACGGTCTTGTCGGTTCAGCACAGCGACGCCCTCTTTCTGGCCTGGACGATTCCCAATCTCTTCCGGAAGCTCTTCGGCGAGGGGGCGCTCTCGTCGGCGTTTATTCCGATCTTCGTGCAGGTGGAGAAGCGCTCGAGCCACGGGCAGCTCAAAGCCTTCGTGAGCAATGTTCTCTCGGCCCTCTTTGTCCTCCTCTTCTCGCTCATGGCGATTCTATTCGTCCTCAGCTTTGTGCTGCCCGATTCGTGGCTCCTTCCCCTTTTTCAGGGGGACCGATCGAAGATGAGCGAGACCCTCGTCCTGGTGCGCATCCTCATGCCCTATCTCGTCGTGTCGTGCATCATCGCCCAGTTCCAGGGGATCCTCAACTCGAGGAAAGAATTCGCCATTCCGTCGATGGCTCCCGTGCTGCTCAACATTCTCTGGATCGCCGCAGTGGGGGCCGCGGTCGTCTTTGTGAGCCCCCAGTCGGGTGATCGTGTCTACGTCATCTCCTGGGGGATCATCATCGCCGGCACGGTGCAGTTGCTCCTCTTTGTGCCGTCGCTCAAAAGACACGATCTCATCCCCCGGCCCCATCTCGATTTCAAGGAGAGGGACTTTCGCCGCGTGATGGCCATGACCGCGCCCATGGTGCTCGCCCTCAGCGCCAACCAGCTCAACGTGCTCGTCGACCGGTTCGTGGTGCGCGCCTACGTGCCCGGCGACGGCGGCGTGACCCACCTCTACCTCGGGCTGCGCATGATGCAGTTTCCCTTCGCGCTGATCGGGATCGCCCTTGTGACGGCGGTCTTTCCCCTTCTGGCCAAGCTTTCGTCCGAAGGGGACAGGGAGGGGATGAAGGAGAATCTCGCCTTTGCGATCCGCATCAACCTCTTCCTTTCGTTCCCCGCAATGGTGGGTCTTCTGGTGCTGGCCGATCCGATCGTCTCCCTCTTTTTCGAGAGAGGGAGTTTCGAGGCCGAAAACACGGCCGCCACGTGCCGGGCGCTCGTGGGGTACACGGTGGGGCTGCCCTTTCTGAGCACGGTGGTCCTCCTGACCCGCGCCTTTTACAGCATGGAGCGGTGGAAGGCGCCTCTCTACACGGGCGCGGGCCTCGTGGCGGTCAACGTGGTGCTCGACTTCGTCCTCGTCGGTCCCCTCGCCGAGGCGGGCGTGGCGCTGGCCACGTCGATCACCGTGGCCGTCCAGATGGTGATCCTCTTTTTTGTTCTCCGCGGCGGGATCGGCCATCTGGGAGGGCGCGCTCTGCTCGACGGCGCGCTGCGGGCGCTGCTCCTCTCGGCCATGCTCGGAACGGCCGTGTGGGGCGCCGACCGTCTTCTCGCTTCGGTCGACACGGAGGGCGGCCTCTTGTGGCGCGTCCTTCGCGTGGCCCTTCCCATTTTGGCTGGAATGATTGTATACTTCGTTCCAGCGAGGATTCTTTGCTCCGTCGAATTCAAGAGCGTCGTCGACTCGTTCCGTCGATCCTCGGGAGGGACGCGCTCGACGGGTGGGTGATAGGGAGTCAGAATGTCGTCGAGATTCAAACCTCTTGTTCTCGTCTGCGGTGTGGGCGAGATGGCGTCGGCCGTGGCCTGCCGGCTGTTTCGAGCCCGGTTCAGGGTCGTGCTGACCGAAGACGACTCGGAACGGGAGCTCATGAAGTACAACTCCTTCTCCCGTGTCTTCGCCGACGGTGTCTGCGAGGTCGAAGGCGTACCCGCGCGGCGCGCCGTGGTGACCGAAGCGCTCGGCATGGTCGATCAGGGAAGCCTTCCGGTCCTCTCCGTCGATCCCCGCTCGGCGCTCGAAACCCTCAATCCCGAGATCATCGTCGACGCGCGCGAGACGCGCCGCATCGACGGCGCCGACAAAAACAGACACTCCCTCGGCGTGGGCGACGCGTCCCTGATCATCGCGGCCACCCCGGAATTCGAGCTGGGCGAGAGCTGTGATATGGCGATCATCGTGGAGCGCGGTTATCACATGGCGCGTGTCTTGACGAGCGTTTTCGAAAAACTTCCCGAAACGATCGGAAAGGATGAGGACGCGTCCATCCCCGACCCCGTCGTTCCGGCGATTACCAACGCGAGCGGCCCCTTCGGCTACCTCAAGAGGATCGGCGAACCTGTGGAACGCGCCGAACCGATCGGTGTGGTGCGCGACCGGGAGATCGTCGCGCCCGAGGCGGGTCTGGTGAGGGGAATCCTCGCCGGTGGGAGCGTCGTCGAAGCGGGCGCGATCGTGGCCGAGATCGATCGCCGCGGTCACGAGGAATACGTCTATTCCATCTCCGATCTCGGCCGGGCGGTGGGCGGCTCCGTACTCGAGATGGCCGTGGCCTGGTCGGTCGACATGGGCGCTCTGAGTGAGTCTGATTTCTATCAGCCCGGATCGTGATGCCGAGGCCTTGAGAGTCGATTCGGCCTTGACATCGCACGCTGAGGCCCTTAAATTCTCAGTTTTGCCATTAGAGGCCCAAGCCGGTTACTGAAGGCGATCCGGGTCCTAATGTATACCCGACAGGACAAAAAGTGATCGGGCGCTGAATCGAGTCCGAACCTTTGGAAAGGCCTGGACGTTCGACATGACGCGGATTCTGCTGCCGGGCAGTGATCGCGTTTTCATATCTGCGAATGTGGCAAGGAGTTGCAATGAAATACCTCAAGTTCTTCTCGCTGGTGGGCGTCGCATTATTGATATTTGCCTCCCTGATTCAGGCCGACACGATCGAGCTCAAGGATGGAAAACTCCTTCTCAGAGTCAAGATCCAGAAGGAAGGCCTGCTCAAGGTCGAGTACAAGAAACCCGGCCTGCCGACTCAGTACGTCGATTCTCTGAGGATCAAGGAGATCAAGTACGACAGCACGGGCAACGAGATCAAGGCCGCCAAGGAGGCCGCGGTCAATTCGGCCTTCCGCGAGGCGTCCGATCTCTATCTCGTGGTGGCCGACAAATCGGAACACAAGCCGGTATTTCGCGCCCACTGCATGTACAAGGCCGCCGATTACGCCAAGATGGCCGCCGACTGGAACGGCGCCGTCGAAGGATTTACCGTCTTCTGCAACGAGTATCCCGATCACCGGCTCTACCCCGCCGCGCTCGAGAACAGGGCGATCGCTCTTCTCAACAGGGGGGACGCGGCCAAGGCCAAGAGCGGCTTCGCTCTCTTTCAGAAGAAGGTGGCCGAAAAGGGACTGCCCGATTACTGGAAGTTCGAGGCCGAGTACTGGATGAACTTCATGCTCGAACGGGAGAATCCTTCCAAGGCTTCGAAACAGTACCGCGCCATCTACGACAAGACCAAGGCCGAGTATCCGTCGATCGCCAACAAGGCCCGGCTCCGTATCGGCCGAGTCTTGATGCAGCAGAAGCAGTACAAGGAAGCAATCCTCCTTTTCGACGAGATTATCGACAACCGCGATCCCAACGATGCCGCAGAGCGCGAGGTCGTTTCCTGGGCCTATCTCAGCCGCGGCCACTGCGTGATGAACATGCCCATGAAGGGCGACGGCAAGGCGGAATTCAAGACCGCCCTCTATGATATGCTCCGCAGCGTTTATCATTACGAGGACGTGGGGTCGACGCAGGCCGAGGGGATGTTCTGGGCGGGCAAGTGCTTCCAGTCGCTGGGCGGTCCGGAGTCGGGGAAAAAATGGCAAGCGCTCTATCGACGCATTCAGCGCGAGTGGCCGGGCACCCAGTGGGCGCAGCTTGCCGCCAAGGAGGTTAGCGGCTAGAAGGTCCGAAGGATTTGCTGTTCACCAAAAATCTGACCACCCATCCATTGAAACCGTACGGTTTCGCCAATCGCTGTTTCTACTCATTTGGCCGAGCGCTTGTTTATTGTTTTCTGAAAATCTACTGCGCCTTCAGGCGCGAGGGGCCCTATCTCCCCGAGGGTCCCTTTATCGTGGCTGCCAATCACGAATCTTTTATTGATCCTCCCATTCTGCAGCTCGCTGTCGGCCGGCGCAGGGTGCGCTTTTTGATGATCGAATCTTTTTACTACACGCGCCTCCTCAACCGGTTCTGCAACGTCATGCGATGCGTGGCGGTGAAGACGGAGAGTCTCAACAAAACGACGATGAACCTGGCGCTCGAGATCCTCGAAGCCCGATTGCCCGTGGCGATCTTTCCCCAGGGTGCGCGGATGGAGCCCGGCGATCTCGGCGGTGCGTCCAAGGGCGTGGCCTTTCTGGCGCGCAGAGCCCAGGTGCCGGTCATTCCCGTGCGGATCAGAGGGACGGGGAGAGTGCTGCCCAAGGGCGCGTGGTTTCCGCGTCCGCGCCGTGTGTCGGTTCACGTGGGTGATGCGATCGAGTTCCCCCAGGGAGAGGGCGAAAAGGTGAGCCTCGACGAATTCAAAGAGACCATCATGTCCGCCATCGCCGCTCTCTGATCACAGACTTTTTTTTCAATTCAGGAACATCTCCTCCTGTCGCGGGGATTCTTATTCTTGCGCGGCACGTCGACCGGGGAGGAGATCTTCGATGGAAAACCTGGTGCCCGTCCGGCCGGTCGCAGCACGCCATGCCGAATTCAACACCCTTGTCGTCGCCCACAGGCAGTGCGTGTGGTCTTACATTCTCAAGATGATCAGGGACCATCATCTCGCCGACGACCTCTGTCAGGAGGTGTTCATCCGCGCCTATCAGATGTTCGACTCCTTGCTCGACAAGACGAGGGTCAGGAGTTGGCTTTTCAGCATCGGCTATCACGTGGTGATCGATTGGATACGCCGAAAGAAGACCGAGAAACGACTGATCCGCAACCTCGGGAAGCTTCAGCCTCCCGACGCAACGTGGTGTTCGCCCCTGGGTGCCGCCCTGCGCCGTGAGGAGATGCGCCTCGCCGACAGGGGAGTCGAAGCCTTGTGGCGCATAGTGGACACGCTGCCGTCCCACTACCGCGAGATCATGAAGATGCGATATCGCGAACACCACTCACTTCGCACCATCGCGTCGCGCACTGGAATTTCCGTGGGAAACATCAAGGTCAGGCTCCATCGTGCGCGCAAGATCGTGAACAGCGAGATGAAGAGGGCAAGGTCCTTTTTCAAGACTGCCCCGTAATGACCCTTCCGGCCTCTGCATATGAGTGTGTCGATCGCTTTCGAGGGGAGAAACGGTTTTGCAGTTTGCGTCGGAATCACTAAGAGATCAATCTCCGCCTTGCGCCGTGGCGGGGCGTCTTCTCGAGAGCTTTGCGCGCACCGGTGAAGTGGACCTGTTCTGTACGATCAGCCGCACCATTCAGCCCTGGCTCGAACGGTGCGTTCGGACCGTGGCAGGCAGCGAATGTATCGACAGAGACGAGGTGGTTGCGGCCGTTCTGCGGAGGATCTATCTCTACAGCTCGAAGTTCGAATTTCAAGGCAGCCGGGCTTTTGAGTGCTGGCTGTCGGCCATCGTGCGCAATGCGGTGAAAAAGACATTTCGGAACCGGCTGAATCGGATGCGGTCTCTCGACCGCGTGCCGGAACCGGCCGATGGCCCAAGATCCGATCCGTTGCACATCACCCTTCTTCGTGAACAGGCGCGCGAGTACGAGGAAGCCTGGGTGTTTCTCCTCCATCTCTGCGCGCGACAGATCGCACGCACCCCGCGGGAGGAGCACTCCGTTCTCGATTCGCACCATTGTCGGGGAATGTCCTTCCGCGAAATCGCCGAGCGGGACGGCGACCGTCCCGAACGGATCGCGGGGAAAGTCAGGCGCGCGCGTGGACGGTTCATCAGGGAAATCGTGAGGACTCTCGGTCCTTGGTTGTGAGTGTCATTATGGCACTACAAAGATGGCATAATGACATGTTTTGAAAACGTCCCCAGACGAAGGACTTCCGCAGAATGTATGTAATTCAAATATAAATAACAAGTAATGGGCTGTTTTTTGTTTCGTTCGAGATTGGTACGCCATTTGATTCTTCATGTGGAAAATAGTGAAAGCCGGTCGTGAAAAATGACCGGGCAGTGACTTGGAAAGGAGTCCACCATGTCGATCAAGATGTCAATCATGAACAGAAACAGGATGATGAATCCCTTTTTTAGACTCAGTCAGGTCGGTGATGAACTGGACAGGTTTTTCGGTGGGGACAACGAATCGTGTCGACGGAGAAACTGGACCGCTCCGGCAGTCAACGTCAGCGAGGATTCGGAGAGCTGGATCTATACCTTCGAGATCCCCGGAATCGCCGCGGAAAACATCGATCTGAGCATCAAGGAAGGAGTCCTGACCCTCAAGGGAAGACGAACCGCCGTCGAGACGCCGGAGGGAACGACGCTGCACCGCACCGAGTTCAGTGAGGGAGAATACGAATTTTCGCGCTCTCTGACCCTCCCCGACAGCATCGACGAAGAGAATATTCAGGCGGAAACCGAAAACGGTCTCTTGCGCGTGGTTCTCAAAAAGACGGCTGAAAAGAAAGAGAAAAAGATCCAGATTCTGCCGAGGATCGAAGAGGACAACTAGTTTAACGGTCTGAAATAAAAAAAATTAGATCGGTTAAGCGACAAAGACCGCTCCCATCGAAAAGACAGGCAATCCTCCTTCTACCCCGAATCCGGGTCGCCGCTGAACGCGTGGCGATCCGGATTCTGTTTTATGTCCTTTGTTGTTCAACCCTTCCAGATCCGCGCTGTTGCCTGGACAGGCCAAATATTGCTCAGAATTAATTAAGATGCCCCGATGTTTTTGTTATAATCTGACAACACCGTCAGAAGGACTCTCTAGCCGAAAACTCTTCGTACGAAAAGGTTCAGGAGTTTTCGTGAACTATTACTGTTTCGAACACTGTATAGGGACAAGGAGGTTTCGATGAAACTCCCAGGTGGATTGAAGAGCTTTGTCATCGTGGCTGCTCTTCTACTCTGTGCGCTTGTCCAGCTCAACGCACAGGAAATGGTCCTCGACTATCTGTACCGGTATGATTGCCAGAAGGATTATCCCGATCACTTGATGGCCGTCAAGAAGGTCTCGGGCGGCCGGGCGATCGTCGCATCGAACAGGGGGCTCGCCCTTGTTCGGTTGAGCGAGCTTCTGCCTCACGGGACCGAGAACTATCTCGATCGACTGGTCCACATCAACGCTCGAAACCTCTATACGCTGCACGAACCGCACATCTACGTGAACCTCAATCGCGGAGAGAACGAATCGAGCACCGGTTTCTGCGTCGTCGAGCTCAACGGCGATACGCTGTCCCTGCTCAATACGGTCGACGAGACCGGTGTCATCTACGAGAAGATGTTCATCCGAGG
>Ga0180435_10004734_pt1 | contig 13370 bp, 9 predicted proteins | sample SS_ome_3_FD_132467 | JGI IMG/M metagenome (GOLD analysis project Ga0180435, IMG submission 132467) | Hypersaline lake sediment archaeal communities from the Salton Sea, California, USA - SS_3_S_1 metaG | ecosystem: Environmental > Aquatic > Non-marine Saline and Alkaline > Hypersaline > Sediment... | reverse complement strand
TCCTTTGCAAGGCCGAAAGATCTGGGCAAGTGGCTCAAGGTGAATCACGCCACCGAAAGTGAGCTTTGGGTGAAGATATTCAAGAAAAAAACGGGCATTTCGAGCGTGACCTGGGACGATGTCGTGATAGAGGCACTGTGCTGGGGATGGATCGACGGTGTCAAAAAGTCAATTGATGACCAAGCCTATTACCAGCGTATTACTCCCAGGAAAACGCGAAGCAACTGGTCAAAAAGGAACAGAGAACATGCGGAACGATTGATTAGTGAGGGCCGGATGACCGAGTCGGGGCTGGTTCATATTCGAGCTGCCAAAGCAGATGGCAGGTGGGAGAATGCCTATGCTGCAAGTGAAATGGAAGTACCAGCGGATTTCCTGGCTGCACTGGAAAGCAAGCCGAAGGCGAAACAGTTTTTTGAAACGCTCAACAAATCGACTCGTTTTACCATTGCCTACGGATTGATAAGTGCGAAGAAAGCCGAAACCAGACAGCAGCGATTTCAAAAATTTATGGACATGCTTGTCCGCGAAGAAAAGCCAGGCTTTGGTTCCAAATAGAAGTATCAACTCGCTAGAATCGACCCGCCGCAGGCGGGCGACTTAATTCCTGCCTTATACTGGATTTTAATTACTCATTACCAAACTAAATGAAATGGAAAAACAAAAAAAGGTTCCACTCGGCATTAAGTTCATCATTGTATTTTATATTCTGAACATTATTTTTTGGGTTATGGGACAAGGAGCATCGGTGATTGCTTATGATACCGTAGCGCAATGGGGACTTGTGGATGTAAGAGAGACTATTGATCCTTTTATTGTTGTTATCAATCGGTCAATTGGACTTGCAGATGTAATAATTGGACCTCCCATTTTTATACTAGCTACTATCGGACTCTGGAAAATGCGATTTATTGGTTTAATGGCATCCTTTATGGGTTTTGGAATAGGTTTTTATTGGACAGCTATTGCATGGGTAAAGCAGATTTTCTTGGTTCAAGCAGGTGTAAAATGTGAACCCTTTGATCTAGGAACACATGGCATGCTGGCCTTTGTTTTTCTTTTTTCTCTATGGGGCAGCTGGTATCTATTTAAGCATCGAATGTTGTTCGATTAATTAAACAGACAGGAATACCTTGAAGTTGGTATTTCTTCAATATCTAACAAACTAAAGAAGTAATTCATGAAAATACTCTTAACAGCCATTGGGACACAGGGAGATATTGAACCCTTCTTAGCAACTGGGAAAATTCTGAAAGAAGCAGGACACCAGGTCATATGTGCATTTTCAGAGCAATTTGGAGAACTCACTGGAACTTGCGATTTGGATTTCGCCTCTTTAGGCCGAAAATTGTATGACTTAAACGACAGTGAGTTTGGGAGAGTACTTCTGGGAGGAGGAACTGGAGTTAAAAAATATCTGGCGTTCTTCAAAGTTGCAGTACATTCAGCAGGTGCAAATAAAGAAAAGGAGTCTTTATTGTACAATCTTATTCAAGCAGAGAAACCAGATGTAATCCTCTATAACTCAAAAACAACCTGTCCAATACTATGGGAAAGGAAGAATAAGGGGAAAACGATTTTCTTAAGCCCTTACCCATATCTGCATTATGTGGAGGGACATCCCTTATTGGTATTCAGGAAAAACTACGGCGCATTTTTTAATAAGCTCACATTTAAGCTATACAATTTTGGGGTTGCTTCAGCTACGAAAGCTGTCGCAAAGAATTTGCCTGTCAATGAAAAAGTTACACGAAAAGAGATCATCGATATTGTAAAAACCAGAAAATTCATTTACACGATCTCGCCAAGCCTTTTCCCAAAACCAGATTATTGGGATCGCAACGTTAAAGTTTTAGGATATCATGAATTAAAGCGAAAAACGGCTTGGAAACCTGAGAAAGAATTATTGGAATTCATAGATAGAAACGAAAAAATCGTGTTTATTACTTTTGGCTCCATGCCAAACACTGAACCGGAATACAGAACAAAAGTTATTCTTGATATCCTGGAGCAGCATAGAATACCGGCCATCATAAATACCGCCGCAGGAGGGCTGACAAAACCCGAAAAATATAATTCTGAGTTGGTATATTTTGTTTCCCAAGTTCCCTACGATTGGTTCTTTCCGAAAATGTATGCTATAATTCATCACGGAGGTTCAGGAACAACACATTTGGCATTAAGATATGGCTGTGCGACTATGGCAATTCCGCACTTTATCGACCAGTTTGTCTGGGATACTCTTATATCAGAGCTGGGAGTGGGTCCCAAAGGAATTAAAGTAAGCAAAATGACTATTAAGAAGCTTGAACCAAAAGTATTGGAATTGCTTAGCAACAAAAGTTTCAAAGAGAAAAGTGAATATATTGCTAATCAAATGAAGAAAGAAGCATTAAGGAATGAGCTGCTTAAAACAATAATCTCATAAACTCTATAGACACATGAAAAAAAACGCATTGGTATGCGGTATCCTAACCATTATTCTTTTAGGGATTTTTAGTATAGCTTGCAGGCAACAGTCCTCGACGTTAAGCAAAGACGCTACAGACGATTTTGAGTTTTCAGACAGCGGGTTTATTTGGAATTCTCCTGTACCGGATGATTGTCCCTTTGAAATGTCGCCCACACTTACAGGTATTTATTTTACCGGAAGGCACAGCGATTACCGGGCCGGAGATACTTTCTATCCCTCCTGGGCCTCGGACGGAAACCTTTATAGTCCCTGGACGGATGGTACGACGGACGGAATAGAATGCATATCCTGGAATGGAGATAGTGCTCGCACCGGTCATGCCATCATGGTAGGAGACGATCCTTTGACCCTGGAGATCCGGAATACCTCCGCACCCAAACATGCAAGTGCACGTCCCTATGGCGGAAGGTATCCGGCAGGTTCCCTCGTATACAATGATGTTTGGTATTATGCCACATATTGCCTTGGTCCTCTGGGAAGCTACACTCACAACGACTTTGTTTGGAACTGGCCCAATATGGGACCGGTTCCGGGATTTCAAATTTCCTATGACTTCGGGAAAACCTGGGTCGAGTCGCCTCACACACCTGAAAAGCCTTTGTTCCCTGAACCGGAAAAGATGTTTGCCCCGGTTAAAATGGGAGCACCTCATTTCGTCGATTTTGGACAAAACATGGAAAATTCGCCCGATGGGAAAGCCTACCTGCTGGGTATGGGAGCAGAAGCCAATGATCCCTTGCCCCGCCCTTGTATAGAACTGGGAAGCGAAGGGAATGCCTTTGAAATCTTAGAAGCATGTGAGGGGGATAAAATTGAGAACTTTAGGAACGATTACGATCTTGAAGAAGACTTCGCCCATGCAAATTTAAGCTGGATTACGGCCGATCAGATATACTTATCGCGCGTTACACCCAGTCCGCAAACCATCAACGACGAAAATGCCTACGAGTATTTTGCCGGTCATGATGAACAGGGTAATGCCATATGGAGCGATGATTTCCAAAAGATCAAACCCCTGATCGAATGGAACAACAATATGGGATGTGTTACAGCCACTTATATTCCTCAGTTAAAGAAATATTTAATGTGTATTACGGACGGTTGGCCAACGGTGGCAAAGATGGATTCATATATATTGGAGGCAGACCAAATAACCGGACCCTGGCACATGGTAGCTTATATGGAAGACTTCGGCGAACAGGCCTATTTCCTTAATTTCCCCTCGAAGTTCATTGGCAGCGATGGGCTGTCACTATGGCTTTGTTATTCGGCCAATTTCAGCCCGGATTGGAACGGCATTAAGCTTGGATTTAATCCTCCGGGAGGAAGGTATGGCCTGTGTTTGCATGAGATGAGGTTATTAACTCCGGAAAATGAAAAGGAAATCAGCAGGATTCGTGATCAGACGACAAACCTTATCATAGCATCGGAAAAAAGATGACAGTGAAACAGAACATTAAGCCAATCCCAGGTTATGCCAGGGTGCTTTAATCCCATGGTACCTGACTGCCAAAGGGCCTGGAATATTCTTGAATAGAATCATCCTATGATCGAAAAGCATTACATTGAGTGGATAGATTATTAATAAATAGTCAGGTGTTTCGCAGATATTTTACACCCGGAGAAGCTCCGGAGGCCATTTTTCACACAAATGCTACGGATGTTATTGCTCGTGGATATTGTAATTTGCACGGACACTGGAAATCCAATTAATACACCTGGAAATGAGGAGATGTGGCCAAGCTGTATATTTATAACAAAAATAATTGATCTATGAGCCCATTGAAAAACAGTATTTCGTTTAAGAATATCTTGTTCATCCTGATCCTCTTGCCAGGAGCATTAATTTTATCCTGTAGCTCCGATATGACCAGGCTATATCCTATGGAACCTGATCGACCAGGCACCGGCAAGGTAAAGTGGACAGAATCGCTAACCCCGGATGGCTGGACAATGGTTACAAATGAAGACGGAGCTAGCCTGGGATATTCAAAAAATTCCGGGCTAAAGCTTATCCAGGTAGACGGATACGCGTTCAAAGATCTTAACAGGAATAATGTGCTGGATCAATTTGAAGACTGGCGGATTGACTATCATACAAGGGCGAAAGCTATGGTTGGTGAGATCCCGGTCGAGCAGATGATGGGCATGAAGATGAATCCATTCGGCAGCTGGAGGGTAAATCCTGATACTCTGGATTCTGTTATTAAGAATGCCCTTGACCTGGGTTACAGACAACTCCGGGCACCACGTGGCGGCAGTGCAGACGCGAGAACAAAGGTGAATTGGAATAACATGGTGCAGGAGTATATTGAAGGTATGGATCGTATCGTCTGCATACCCGCTGTTTGGATAGATGATCCCAGATCAGGAGATGTATCCAGCTGGCCAAGCAACCTGGGCTTAGCGGCCACATTCGACCCTGAAACAGGAGCCCAGTATGGCAGAATGATGTCGAAAGAATGGCGATCCATGGGAATCTCCATGCAGGTTGCCACACAAATGGACCTGGCAACAGAACCCAGGTGGAAACGTATTCCCGGAACCTTCGGAGAAGATCCTGCCCTGTCGGTGGATATGGCCAGAGCCATCATCAACGGATGGCAATCTACCTACGATGAAGACGGAAAAGATCTGGGCTGGGGCAAACACAGTGTCAACAACCAGATGAAACACTTTCCGGGCGATGGTGCAGCTGAAGGAGGTCGTGAATCACATACACGCGACGGGGCATACAATGTATTCCCGGGAGGGCAATTCTGGACGCATATTTTGCCCTTTGCAGCATGCATGGACCTGCCTGGAAAAACTGAAACGGTAAGCGCAGCCATGACCAACTATTCCATCGGCATAGAAGCGGATGGTTCGCCTGTGGGCGGAGAGCGACTTGCCACAAGCTACAGCCACTACAAAATCAACCATGTGTTAAGAGAAATGTATGGCTGGGACGGCTATATTCTGACGGATTTTGGGATCCTTACCAGCAAGAATTATGGGGTTGAAGAAATGACTCCGGCTGAACTTAGGCTGGCAACCCTGGAGGCCGGTTGTGACGCCTTCGGCGGCGAGGGCAGAAGTGGACAGGAAAGCATTGATTTAGCAATGGAAGCCTATGAACTCGGAATAGCCAGACTAGGGGAAGCTGAGATGAATGAAATCATGAATAAGTCGACTGAGAGAATCCTGAGAACCCATTTTAATATCGGCATTGTCGACAATCCATATCTCCATCTCGAAGTGGCAGAATCGGTGCCCAACAATGCTGAACACAGTGCTGCCGGACACCAGGCACACCTCAAATCCATTGTGATGCTGAAGAATAGTGATGGCATTATTCAGAAAGCATCCCCAGGAGCAGATAAACCAAAAGTATATATTCCCAGGGTGTTTGTGGCAGCGACCGGTGGTTGGAGCAGAACACCGGCCTCTGCCGCGCCGGGATTTGACCTCGAAGCAGCCGGAATGTATTACGATGTGCTAAGCGATGAGCTGGCCGATCCCTTAACCGGTCCCCTGGATAGAGAAGGCAATCCCACCATAGCACCGGAGGACATTGTACGTGCATCCAAAAAAGAAATTGCCCAATGTGATTTTGCCATTGTTAGGATCACCAATCCAAAGAACGGAAATCCAACCTTCATGGAATCGGGAGGCATGCGGGATGGCGGTCCGGGATCTGTTGGAAGCATATCAGATCGCAAGGAGTTTACCTATCTTCCTATTTCTTTGCAATACAGACCCTATACAGCAGATTCAGAATTTGTTCTTCGGGAATCGTTGGGGGGAGACATGATCGAGGCTAGGGAAGAATTGCAAGCTGGGGATACGAAAAAAATGGTCAAAGAGAATCGTTCCTATTTCGGCAAGACGGGGATCGTCACCAACGAAAGTCATCTGGATCTTGTGCTGAGCACAGCGTCTGCAGCAGAAAAGACAATTGTTGCTCTGGATGTGTCGAACCCCATGGTGTTTGGAGAATTTGAAAGCGAGGTTGATGCAATTTTGGTAGGATTCGCCGGAAACAGGTCAGCCAATCTACCCGACAAAGCATTCCTTGAAATTATTAGCGGTGTGGAAGAACCGTCCGGACTGCTGCCCATTCAGATGCCGGTGAATATGGAGACCGTAGAGGCGCAGTTGGAGGATGTGCCTCGTGATATGGACTGTTATGTTGACAGCGACGGCAACATCTATGACTTTGCCTTCGGCTTGAATTGGGCGGGTGTGATACAGGATAAGCGTACGACAAAATATAAGCTTACTCCCATTGTGGGCGTAGCACCCAAATAATTTGGCGACCTAAAAAATCTATCAGCAGGATACTTTCCCGGAAATTAATTGCTTATTCCGGGACTATTGTAACGATTACCCTTTTGTATCTGGACAAAGCAGGCTTCCCCTTATCGCTTACTTTCAGAACGAAATGAACCGTTTGCGGACTATCCACCTCGGGCGCCCTGATGGTATGAATATTGTACAGGTTTTCGGCATATGGGCGGAAGTTTACCAAACCGTCGTAGCTACCTGCCTCGGGGTATTGAAACCACAAGTAACTCAAGGCATCTCCGTCAGGATCATAGGACCCGTCTGCATCCAGTTTAAAAATCTCCCCTGATTTTACAGAGAACTCTGAGGGTTGATTGATCACAGGTACAGGAGGATGGTTTGCCTCTTCAAAGGACATGATGCACCAGTCCATACGGGCAGCAAAATCATGCTGAAAATCTTCCCGCCACCTCCAGAGTGAGACATGATTACTTTTGTATTCTGCAGTGTCCGGACGTATGGCTCTACCAATGTAATTGGGAACCATGGGCCGGTAAGCGTCCTCCGCATTGGTCCAGATGGGACGTGTTTCGATAATCCGGGAATCCCTGGCTCCAATCCCCGGAGAGGGCGCTGCAGGCTCGGGGGTATAGAGCTCATACCGGCCTCCCCAGCCTCCATAATCGGGATGGTCGTCCCAGTAGGGATTCAGGCCAGTGGGAATTAGCGATAGCCAGGAAGGAGTATCACCTTCCATGCCATAGGCCACATCCGGATACTGAGCGCCAAGAGGTCCATGGCCCTGTTGGATATTTTCGGTGAGCCATGGATTGCTGATCACCTCGTTGTTGGCCCCTGGGAACTCTCTAAGTATGGCTATCCAGGTGGCTGCAAAATAGTTTCCCGGACTGACCACATAGAATAGCTCCGGGAATTCCTTCCGCATCCAGGCACCTGAGTCATCCTGATCCGAAATGGTATAAACCCTTAGTTTGGCTATCAATCTTGCTGCCTCCCTTTTGCTTCTTGTTTCCCTGATCTTCCATAGTGTCTGTGCCAGGGTGTTTGGGCCGCCCCATACCGAAATCCACAATGGGCGGTCATCCTCTTTTTCCAGGGCCCGGATGATCCATTCCGAACCTTCAGAATCCCTTCCTTCTCCAACCGCCTCCATTCCGTATAAGGGAAGGCCCTGTTTCACCAGGGCATGCAGAGCATCAGCTTCCGGGTAAGCCGGATCATGTTTTTGCAGGTTTACTTGTACCTTGCCATAGCTGTCAATGATCCTTTTAAGGGTTTCCGGCGCCACCCGGGCCCGCTGGTGAGTGGATGTCGTCGCAATCAGGCCTTCAATATCTATTTCATTAGAATAGAGAAGCAATCTTACGAAGGTCTGGGCGTCATCAGGGTCAGCTTCAATATCGGTAAGCACCAGCAGGCGGTGCCTGCCTGTTTCCTGGGCCCCGGCAATTTCAGGGACAATGAGTAATGCAATTACTAAAATAATCAGGAAGGATAGCTTGGTTTTCATGAGCTACAGTTTCGTTTCAAAAAATGATAGTTTGTGATCTAATTCTTAATATACTTTCAAATATGTAGTAAGTAGTTTTGCATGGTGGGTAATTTACAGGGCTCTATTTAAAGAAAAGTGTCGCTACCTCTGACAGATACAGCCTCCAGTTGTTCCATGAGTGTCCGCCACCGGACTCATGGTACATGTATTTGAATCCCTGTTCATCGTATAAAGCCAGCAATTCCAGCAGACCGGGATAGAGGAAGTCATATTTTCCACAGGCAATATAATAGAGCTTGGGATCACTTTCCTTCAATGCCTGGATTTGTTCTGCCAATTCTTCCTTGTTCACATTTCGGAACAAACCCATGCTCATTACTCCGATGTATTCAAATTTGTCGGGATATTTGAAAGTGGTTTGCAGCGTGTGATAGCCCCCCATGGACAATCCTGATATACCACGATGATCTGGATCCGGGATGGCCCGGAAATTCTTTTCGATGAAAGGAATCACATCTTTCACCAGGCTTTCTTCAAATTTCCCCGTGGTCATTGCAGAAATTCCTGCGCGGCCGCTTTGACCCATTACCGAGGCAAGGGGTCTTTCGCCCGGAGCTGCCTCATTGGATGGGACGCCATTGGTCATGACTATGATCATAGCTTTGGCCTTTCCCGATGCGATCAGGTTGTCCAGGATGTAATTGGCCCGCCCGCGGCTTACCCAGGCCTCTTCATCACCCCCGCCGCCATGCAGCAGATAGAGCACCGGATAGGATTTTCCCGAGGATTCATAGCCCGGAGGTGTATAAACGATCAGCCTGCGGTCTGTTCCGATGGTGGGTGAAGGATACCACAGCGTATGTAACCTCCCGTGAGGCACATCTTTCACATCGTACAGGTCGAATGTTTTTCCGGGAACCACCAGTCTGCTTTCGATGTAGGATCCATCACGGATAACCATATTGTTATTGGGATCCAGCATGGAGACACCATCGGCAATATAGGTGTAGACATACATATCAGAAGGGAGGGGGCCGTATTTTAATTCAAAAAGGCCCGTGTCATTTTTTATCATTTTCTCGGCTGCAATCGTCGTTTCACCGGGGCCGAATGTGCCTCTGACCGTTACCGAGTCAATTTCCGGAGCATATAAACGGAATATAACCGAGCCATCCTCCATAAGCTCTGGTGATTTGACCCGATTTGAAGCCGGCTGGCCATGGAGAGACAAGATGGTGATCCCGGATAAAGTCAGGACACACAAAAATTTCTTTAATACTTTGGATATTTGTGATTTCATTGCTTGAGGCTTAAAATTAATGATTTGGCGTTTTTATATATTCCTGGTCCATCCATCTGATAATGGGAAAATACTTCCAGCGGTCTGGCATGGATCGCATTCTCATCCGGGATACCCAGGATCTTTAGTAGCGTGGGGTGTTTTTGTGAAATGATCTCACTGACAGCAGCACCCAGTCCCCCGAAAATACTGTGCTCCTCCACCGTAAGCATGCAGCTGTTGTTGCGGGCGGCTTCCAGGATGGTTTCCTCATCAATGGGTTTGATGCAATACATATCAATAACTGAAGCTTGAAAACCTTCCTTTTCCAGTAATTCAGCAGCATGTAAAGCATGATAGACTGTTTCTCCGGCAGCTATCAGGGCAATATCCCTTCCCCGCCTGAGGATACTGGCTTTACCTGCTTCAAATAGATCATGCTCCGTGTATATATCCGGTACTGCATTACGCCCCACACGCACATATGCACTTTCATCACTATCGACAAGGTGTCTTGTAAGCCAGGCGCTCTGATGCCTGTCGGAAGGCAGGTACACATTCAAACCCGGAAAGGTGCGGATTGCAGCAATATCGTGCAAACTGTGATGTGTGGACCCGAGGGCTCCGTAACTGACTCCTCCACTCACTCCGATGACTTTCACACTGGCTTCAGAATAGGCCACATCCACTTTTAATTGTTCAAGCGCTCTTGCCGAATAGAAGCAAGCTGGCCCGCATACAAACACCTTCTTACCGGCCAATGCCAATCCGGCACCTATTCCCACAGCATTCTGTTCAGCGATTCCTACCTCCACAAACTGATCGGGTAGCAAATCTGCATATTTTTCAAGGGTTACACTGCCCCGGGCATCTGAAGTCACTACGAACAGATCTTTGTTCTTTTTGCCTTCTTCAACCAGTGCATCTGTTATTGCCGTTCTGCAAGGAATCGTACCCATCTTATTTCTTATTCAGTTTTAAATCCAACTCATCCAGAGCCAAATCCAGCTCTTCCGCAGAGGGCACTTTATGATGCCATGATGCCTTATCCTCCATAAAGGACACCCCTTTCCCTTTTACGGTATGGGCAATAAGCAGGGAGGGTTTACCTTTTTCAAAAGGAGCATGGTTAAATGATTTTTTAAGTTCATCCATATCATGCCCGTTGCATGTTCTCACACTCCAGCCACAGGCCAGGTATTTGGCTTCCAGGTTCTCAATTCGCATTACATCCTCGGTTTTCCCGCTGATCTGTAGTCCGTTTCTGTCAATTATGGCCACCAGATTGTCGAGATGGTAATGTCCGGCCGCCGCCGCCGCTTCCATTATGGACCCTTCTCCGTGTTCGCCATCGCCCATCAGTATGAAGGCTCTGCATCCGGAACCTGACCGTTTAGCGGCCAGCGCCATGCCCACCCCAACAGACAGACCGTGCCCCAGGGCCCCGGAATTTACTTCAATCCCCGGTACCTTTCGGGTAGGGTGGCCAGCCAGGATGGAATTATAATCGCCATAGGTATCCAGGACTTTCTCGCTGAAGAATCCCCTTTTAGAGAGTACAGCATGATAGCTTTCCACCGAATGCCCCTTACTCAAAATAAACCTGTCCCTTCCTTCCATATCAGGGTTTTCAGGATCAATATTCATCACCTCAAAGTAGAGCGATACCAGGATGTCCACAGAAGACATGGATCCTCCTGTATGACCACTACCCGCCTTCACAATATTCTGAAGAACTGTCCTCCTTACCTCTAGCGCTATATGCTCAAGCTCTTTCATGAACTAGGTGTTCGACAAGGTGATAAGTACCAGGCCAATTACAAACAAAACGAACATGGCAGTAAGAATGCTATTGGTACCCCTGGGAGCGCCCTTGAACTCCTTCCAAATGAAGACCCCCCACAGGATGGCAACCACCGGTGCTGCATTGCTTAGAGCATAGGCGATGGTGGATCCTTCCCCCGAAGACATAAAACTCACCACCATACCGAGCATCCAGATAGAGCCTCCAAGTATTCCCCACCAGTGGGATTTGAAGGAACCTTTAAAGTATGTCCGTATCTTGACTGGTTCCCCTTCAACGGGCCTTGCCATGAAAAAAGGATTGAAAATAAAAGTGCTCAAAAACGCTCCAAAGGCAAAAAATACAGCCCCCGTATACGGAGTCAGAGAACCGGCTCCGCTTAATCCAAATGCCGGATCCATCCCATACATCGTGATCGTATAAAATGGAGCAATAAACAATCCTGCCAGCACAGAAAGTAATATCCCTTTGAAACTGGCTTTCTTCTTATGAGCAGCAAGTCGCTTGTAGGAGACCATACTCAGATAGATGGCCAGTATGGCAAGAGTCATACCGATAAACAGCAAGTAGGGATTGCTGCTGCTTTCTCCCTGGGTGGAAATCTCAATGATATAACCCAATATGGTGCCACCTAACCAGGCAATTCCACCACCGATCGGGAAACCCACCGCCAGACCAGCCACAGCAATGGCAGCAACCAGCAGGAGGTTACCCAAATTCCATACGATCCCCCCCAGCATTCCAAATGCAATACTACGGGCATCCGCATGAGCAAGGTCCTCCAGAAACGTTCTTCCTCCAGGCTCATCCCCAAGGCTGCCAAGGGTAAAGGCAGCTATTAAAGAAAATAACAACAAGCCTATCACAACATCCCAGTAGAATAATTCAAAACGCCAGTTTTTAGCTGCCAGTTTCTGGGTGTTTGCCCAGGATCCCCAGCAGGTCATAGCTACCAGGAAAAAGAATACAGCCAGACCGTAATTATGTACTAGAACCATAATATGATTTTTAATGAGTGAATGCGTTCGCTATTTATTGATGGTGGTAGAGATCCCAGCCCAGGTATTTTCCGATGGCCTCCTCAAGTACCCCGCCTACATGCCCACGGACCATGCCCACATGATGTTCAAAGCCATTCTTACACATGAATTTCATCAGGTCCTGTAAGTGTGGTATTTCGCAGATGGCAATCCCTCCGTCCATTCCATAAGGATCATCCGTTATGCGCCCCTCTCCCAGGTAGGATTTTATGATCCCTTTTGGATCGTCCGTCGAAATACGGAAGTAGGTCATTTCGCCCGGAGCTACTTTACCTTTTACTGCCCCGAAAGTATCTTCCTGTCCAAGCACTGTACCGAGGATATCCAGGCTGCCGATTTCGATCTCATTCTCGAAAAAGGATTTGGGATAGTTGGAGCAGTGTGTGCAAACCACTTTGTTTCGGTCCTCGGCGAAATTGTTGTTCCAGTCAAGGAGTGCGGAGGGCCTTTGGGCTGCAAGGGCCAGGGCATACATTCCTATAGTCCCTGCGATATCCACTTCACATGCCGAGGGCATAAGCTTCTCGCTCATCATACTCATGGTTACACAAGCAGCACATCCGTAATTCTTTTCAATGGATTCCCAGCACTGGAGTGCGGAAATGTTTATGTCATTTTCCTCAATCCAGTTTTCCACAGCCAGACCAAAGCGGGCCTGTTTTGATATCTGTCCTTTGTGCAGGACCTTGCAGGTTCCGTAGTCCTGAATAGCCTCCACTTTTGCTTTGACTTCAGCACTGTCTTCACTGAGTTTTCCTGCTGCAGCCAGAATCTCGGACAAATCTACCGGTACTACAGTTATGCCGGATCGTTGCAGGATCTTCTCACTTACGCGCATGGTCTGAAAACCTATGGGGCGTGTGCCTATGGCTCCAACCCGCAATCCCTTCATACCTTTCACCACCCTGCAAATGGCTGCAAACCTGTCCAGATCGGCTGTGAATTCACGGCTGTCCAGCGAATAGGTGTGGTAGGTGGTATCTGTGAATTTGATG
>Ga0180435_10004732_pt1 | contig 13371 bp, 8 predicted proteins | sample SS_ome_3_FD_132467 | JGI IMG/M metagenome (GOLD analysis project Ga0180435, IMG submission 132467) | Hypersaline lake sediment archaeal communities from the Salton Sea, California, USA - SS_3_S_1 metaG | ecosystem: Environmental > Aquatic > Non-marine Saline and Alkaline > Hypersaline > Sediment... | reverse complement strand
TAACCGTGGTGGTTTGAATCGCCTCGGCGGAGAGGATCGCGTCGAGATTGCTGTAGCAGCCGATGAGATTGTCCAGTCGATCGGAGGAAAGCATCTGATCACCGACGCGAACCGCTCCCTGTGCCGGAACTACCGCAAGGTCAGCGTCTACAATATCGTCGTTCGGAATATCCGGGACGACGACGGAAAACAACCGTTTCGTTGCCGATTCGGCAGTATCGGCGTTTCTTCCAGGGTCAACCAGGACCTGTATGTGTTCGTGTTTGTCGTACGAGAGGTTCTCGTTCACAGTTCTGTTGTAGTGGATCGCAAGGTTGGGGATGATCGCCACCGGTCGACGTCCGTCGATTTCGGTCACAACGATGCCGTCGGGTCCGGTACGGGCGATGCGCCCTACTATCGCCAGTTCGCGATCGATCCACCCCGCGAGAATAGGAGATCCGTATACCTCGACGGGAACACGAATAAACCTGTCGCTCCAGGTAGCGCCCCGGTGTTTGATGCGTAAACCGGGGCTGTCCGTATGCGCCGCGAGAATGAGAACTCCCGACTCCTGCGGGTCCTCGCGCCCCGGTGCGATCGCGATTACGCTTCCACCGGTACGAAGGTATAATCCCGTTGTATCGCTTGGCCTTGGTGCCGCCCCGTTTTCTCGAACCCGGCTAAAACCTCGATCGTCGAGAATAGCTGCGATCCGCTCGGCAGCCCTGGTGCTCGTGATCGCGTCGTCGATAAACTCGATGAGTCCACTGTGATCCATGTTATCGTACTCCCTTCGTGGGACCGTCTCCGCGTATCGCCGCGACGTCATCGGTAATTATGCCGTCCACCCCGATTGCTCTCAAGCGGGCCGCCTCAGGAGGGTCATTTATCGTCCAGACGTGGACCTCGATACCGCGGGCGTGGGCTCGCCGAACGGTAGCCGGCGTAACGATTCGGATCACGCCATAGCGCGGTGGAACCTGGAGCGCCCGGGCTCGCGGGCCCACCAGGCGGGGCGACAGGAGAAAGCGGCGCACTTCACCGGGATGCATCGACACGGAGATGTGTGGCGCATTCCGCCGGATTCGTCGCATCACCGTCGGAGAAAACGATGCAAGACAGACGCGGTTCGTCGCGTCGGCGCGTCGAATTACCTCGAGGACACGATCCAGGAGGAGCGGTTCGGTACTCTTGATGTCGATGTTGAACGCCACATCGGGGAAATGCTCAAGAACGTCCGAAAAGAGCGGGATGCCGCTCCGCTCGTGCACGTCTCCGTGTGCGTCAATGAGAGAAACATCGGAAATATCCTGATACTCAACGCGAGACACCGGGCGATCTATGCCCGCAACGCGGTGCAACTCCGGATCGTGGATCGGTACGACGCGACCGTCCCGCGTGAGTCGCAGGTCCGTTTCCAGTACCGTCGCTCCGGCGGACCGTCCGGCCGTAAACGCGGCGATCGTATTCTCCGGAACGTGCCTTCCGCCACCGCCGCGATGACCGATATACAGCGGAAATCCGTGCCGATACGCGGCTTCATAGTACACCATCGATATGGGCGAAGAGGGATTTGAACCCCCGACATCCTGCTTGTAAGGCAGGCGCTCTCCCAGCTGAGCTATCCGCCCAAACACACATGCTCTGCGTCGGCGGAACGTACCACAAAAGCCGCAGTCAGGTCAACAAATCGAGTGTACACAAAGTCGATGACACACTATACAATGCCACGACCTATGGCTCAAAACACACGAAACATCGGCATCATGGCGCACATCGATGCGGGAAAAACCACGACGACCGAGCGCATACTCTACTACACCGGCAAGTCGCACCGCATCGGCGAGGTCGACGACGGCGCGGCCACTATGGATTGGATGGTACAGGAACAGAACCGCGGTATCACGATAACCTCCGCGGCGACCACCACATTCTGGCGGGACCATAAAATCAATATCATCGACACTCCCGGGCACGTGGATTTTACCGCAGAGGTCGAACGAAGCCTCCGGGTACTCGACGGAGCGATCGCGATTTTCTGTGCTGTGGGCGGAGTGGAACCCCAGTCGGAGACGGTCTGGCGACAGGCGGACGCCTACGGGGTGCCGCGGATCGCGTATATCAACAAGATGGACCGGATCGGCGCTGATTTTTTTGCGGTAATCCAGGAGATCCGGGAGAAACTTGCCGCGACGGCGGTCCCCCTGGCTCTGCCGATCGGGCGTGAGAACAGCTTTGAAGGCACAATCGATCTGCTCTCGATGCAGGAGGTGCACTGGTCCTCCGACGATAGCGGGCAAACCCTCACCACCGCTCCAATCCGAGATGACCTTGTAGAACTGGCCGACACCTGGCGAGACAAGCTGTATGATACCCTCTCGGCCTGGTCGGACGAGATAACGGAACTTGTTCTTGAAGAAGAACCGGTGCCCCCGGAGCTCGTAAAGCGGGTGTTGCGCGAACAGACGCTGGCGGGCGCACTGGTCCCGACCTTCGTCGGCGCAAGCCTGCGCAATATCGGCGTCCAGAGCGTGCTCGACGGCGTCATAGACTTTCTTCCCGCTCCGGAGGAGCTTCCTCCGGTTGTCGGAACGGACCCGCGCAACCACGAATCGGTCGAGGTACACAGGACGACCGACGGGCAATCCAACGCGTTGGTGTTCAAAATCCAGGCGGACCGCGAAGCGGGAAACCTGAGCTTTGTGCGCGTCTACCAGGGAATGGTAAAGTCGGGCAATGCCGTATTCAATCACAACCAGCGCAAGCGCGAACGGGTAAACCGTATTCTCCGTATGCACGCCAATCGCACGGAACAGGTAGATCGGCTGGAGGCCGGCGATATCGGCGTCATCGTGGGATTCAAACTCGCCCAGACCGGCGATACGATCGGCAGCGAGGGATTCCCGGTCGTCCTCGAGCGAATGCACTTTCCAGAGCCGGTCATCTCCGTGGCGATCGAGCCGCAAACCCTCAGCGAACGGGATCGTCTCAAGGATGTCCTGGACATCCTTACCCGGGAGGATCCCACGTTTTTCTGGAAAGAAGACGTGGATACGGGAGAACTCATCATCTCCGGGATGGGCGAGTTGCACCTGGACGTGCTGGTCACACGTATCGTCGACGACTATCGAGTCCACGCCAAGGTCGGGAATCCACAGGTGACGTACCGTGAGAGCATCAGCGCCGACACTACTCACACCGAGCGGTTCCATAAAGTAATCGGAGGCAAGGAGAATGCCGCCGCACTGACACTGCGCGTATTCCCGCGGCAACGCGGCGAGGGAAACGACCTTCAGAACAAGCTGCCCAAAGATCGCCTGCCGAACAACCTCGTCCAGGCGGTGGAACGGGGAATCTCCTCGGCGTTTCAGTCGGGCATCCGATTGGGATACCCCACGATCGATATCGGTGTAGAGCTCATCGATGCGGAGTACGATGAGCTGACGGCAACGGAGTTCGCCTTTGAAGCGGTAGCTTCCCTTGGATTTGACGCGGCCTGCGCAAGCGCGTCTCCCACGTTGTTGGAACCGGTTATGACGGTCAATGTTATCTGTCCAAAAGAGTTTATGGGCGACGTCATCAGTGGAATAACGACCAGGGGCGGCATCGTGCATGGCGTGGAGAGCCGCACCACCGCGGAACATATCGAGGCGGAAGCTCCGCTCAAAAAGATGTTCGGGTACAGCACGGCCCTGAGAAGCACCACGCAGGGGCGCGGCACCTATTCCATGGAATTCTCCCATTTCGCGCCTACCGACGATTAGACGATCATCCAGGCGTATTTTGCTTGACAAGCGTTAGAAGCGACACGAAAATGGGAAACTTATAAAATTCACATGAAGGAGCGTTCATGGCGTATACCACGGAACACATTCGAAACATCGCGGTCGCGGGGCACGGAGCGACCGGAAAGACCTCCTTCGTTGAACAGCTCCTGGTCACGGGCAAGGTGATCCCGACCGCGGCGACGGTCGATTCAGGAAAGACTGTCAGCGACTACACTCCGGAAGAGGTCGAAAACGGAATCTCGATTCACACATCTCTCAGCAACCTGGATTGGCAGGGAACAAAGATCAATATTCTCGACACCCCGGGGTCGTCGGACTTTGTGGGCGAGGTGGTTGCGGCGTTCCGTACGGCGGAAGCATCGATCATGTTGGTCGGTGCGCGATCCGGCGTTCAGATCGAGACGATCAAGCTATGGCGGCGACTGAACAATCGCAACATGCCGCGCATCGTCTTTGTAAACAAAATGGACGAGGAACGAGCGGACTACGCCGCCGTCATCGAGGACCTGAAGACTCGTTTCGATATGCCGATCGTTCCGGTGACGATACCGATCGGCAGTGCCGGCGATTTTACCGGCGTTGTCAATCTCGTGACAAATCAGGCGTACGTCGTCGATGGCGATACCGAGAAACCCGGTGATCTTCCGGCGGATATGGTCGACCAGATCGAGGAATACCGGATGCAGCTTGTGGAAGCCGCCGCCGAGGGTGACGACGATCTCACAATGAAATATCTCGAGGAAGAAACCCTCAGCGATGACGAGATCCGCCAGGGTATTGCAGAAGGACTGCGCGAGAACAAAGTCGTTCCCGTGTTCTGTGGCAGTGCGCTCAAAGGAGCCGGATTTCAGGCGTTTCTGGACTTTCTGATTTGGGCGGCGCCGTCGCCGGCGGGCGTCCACGAGACGATCGTCGACGAAGAAAAAAACGAACAGGACTACGTGGTCAGCGCGGATGAGCCGTTCTGTGCGATGAACTTCAAGACGACCCTCGACCAGTTCTCCGGGAAGCTGTCTTTTGTGAAAGTCATGGGAGGCGTTCTCAAGCCGGATACGGAGTTTGCCATCGACCGAGACGGTAAAAAGCAGAAGGCCGGCAAAATCTACACCGCCGTCGGCAAGAAACTCTCGGAAGTACCGGAACTTGACGCCGGTGATATCGGTATCATGGCAAAAATCGGCGATGCCCATACGAACGATACCTTCCACGCTATCGGGAGCTATCGACATTTCCGTCCGCTTCAGCTGCCGCAGCCGGTGTTCTCACTGGCAATAAGCGCCGGGAGTAAAAAAGACGAGGACAAACTCAACGAGCAACTGGTTCGTGTTACGGAAGAGGACAAGACCTTTACGGTCACCTTTGCGTCGGAAACCCACGAAACGGTAATAGCCGGTATGGGTGAACTCCATATCAACACGATTCTCAACACGATAAAGTCACAGGCCAAGATCGAGATGGAAACCCGGCCTCCCAAGGTTGCCTACCGGGAGACGATAACCAAGTCCACCGAGACCAGCTATCGGCACAAGAAGCAGACCGGTGGTCACGGCCAGTTCGGGGAGGTCCACGTCCGCGTACGCCCGCTCGAACGCGGCCAGGTATACGATTTCGCCAACGAGATCAAGGGTGGCGCCGTTTCCAGGGGATATATTCCCGGCATCGAGAAGGGATTCCACGAGGCGATGGAACACGGCGTTCTGGCGGGTTATCCCGTCCGGGACGTCGGCATCGTCCTCTTCGACGGGAAGGAACACGCCGTAGACTCATCGGAGATGGCGTTCAAGATCGCCGCCCGTGGAGCGCTCCGGCAGGCGATGGAACAATGCGGTCCTGTTCTTCTCGAGCCGGTAATGAAACTCCGGGTCTTTATCGAAGACCAGTACCTGGGAGACGTTCTATCCGATCTGAGTGGCAAGCGCGGACGCGTTCTCGGCCAGGAGCAGCTCGGGGGCGGTATCATGCAGATTGAAGCGCTGGTACCGCAGGCGGAAACGCTCCGGTACGCAATCGATCTCCGATCCATAACGGCCGGTACCGGGAGTTTTGAGCTCGAGTTTGATCACTATGACCCGGTTACCGGAAAAATCGCGCAGGATATCATCGCCACCTCGCAGCACGAATCGCACGACGAATAGTGCGTCCCGTGCGTCGCCGCGCGGCGTTATGCCCGCGGCGGCGTGCGCTCCTCTATAGCAGTGTATGACCGGTGACCCAGGATATTCTTATACGCCGGTCGGATAATTCTTCCACCGCTCACCAGCTCCTCCAGCCGATGAGCACACCATCCGGATACACGGGCTACCGCAAAAATCGGCGTATAGAGCTCTTCCGGAATACCAAGCATCGAGTAGACGAATCCCGAATAGAAATCCACGTTCGGTGCGATCGTATGGCTGCTCTTTCTCGTTTCGCGAAACACCTGCGGAGCCAGTTCAGCAACGTTTTTATAAAGCGTCATCTCCCGATCGTTCCCGCTTTCCGTGGCGAGTTCGCAGGCTTTCTTCTCGAGGAGAACCGCCCGCGGATCCGAGAGCGTGTATACCGCGTGCCCAACACCGTAGATCAAACCGGTTCGATCATACGCTTCCTTGTTGAGTATGCGACGAAGGTACGCGGCGATTTCGTCCTGGTCCGACCAATCCTCGACGTGGGTTTGTATATCGCGCATCATGGATCGGACTTTTGCGGCGGCCCCTCCGTGCTTCGCACCCTTCAGCGATCCAACACCGGCCGAAATCGCGCTGTATGTGTCGGTCGCAGCGGACGAAACAACGTGAATCGTAAAGGCGCTGTTGTTACCGCCGCCGTGCTCCGCATGGAGGACCAGCGCCAGGTCGAGTGTCTCCGCCTCGAGCGACGAATACCCTCGATCCGGCCGAATCATCGAGAGAAAGTTTTCCGCCGTCGACAGTGAGGGATCCGGCGAGTGGATGTACAGACTCTCGTTGTGAAAGTAATGGCGTTTCGCCTGGTATCCGTAGGCCACCATCGTCGGAAACCGGGCGATCAGCTCGATCGATTGGCGCAGCACGTTTCCGATCTCCAGATCCTCCGCTCTCGGATCGTAGGAGTAGGCCGCAAGCACCGATCGCCCAAGCTTATTCATGACATCGTTGCTCGGTGCACTCAGAATCATATCTTCAGTAAAACCGTCGGGAAGATTTCGTTTTCGACCGAGCAGCTCTTTAAAATCCTGCAGACGATCTGCATCCGGCAGTTCGCCGAAAAGAAGGAGATACGACACCTCCTCAAAACCGAACCGCTTATCCGCCTGGAAGCCGTTTACGATATCCCGGAGGTCGATACCGCGATACGAGAGGCGCCCCTGGTCGGGAACCCGCTCCTGGTCGTCGATTACATATCCATGAACCTCACCGATCTCCGTAAGACCGATGAGCACACCCGTTCCGTCGTCGTTCCGAAGGCCCCGCTTTGTGTTGTAGCGTCGATGCAGTTCCGGATCGATCGAGTTCTTGTTCTCCGCCAGCGGCGTGTGTAGCGTTAGAAATTCTTGCTCATTCATAGTGCTGCGCGAGTGTATCATGCCCGCGATCGTCGGACAATCGCTCGTATATGAGTTCGTATATACTATGCCCCTTGGCAATCCCTTTTCGCTCGAACGCCGTGGTTGGACGCCAGTCTACCGGTGGCGCAAACCGATCGTACCGGTTTTGTACAAGATCGGAAGAATCAAGGACTTCACGCATCTGCAGTGCGTAATCCTCCCAGTCGGTTACGAGATAGAGGTATCCCTCCGGGCGAAGAAGCGGCGCCACCATCTCCGGGAAGCCGGGGCGAACCAGTCGTCGTTTATGGTGTCGTTTCTTGGGCCAGGGATCGGGGAAAAAGAGATGAATCCCCGATAGAAACCCGGGAGCGAGTACGGTTTCACACAGGAGTACCGCGTCGGTTTCCACGATCCTGACGTTTTTTAGATCCCGCCGTTCGATCTCGCTCAGCAACTTGCCTACACCCGGTTTGTGAACCTCCACACCGAGGTAGTTTATGTCGGGAAACCGCGTTGCCAGTTCGGCAAGCTCGTATCCCATTCCGAATCCGATATCGAGAACGACGGGGTTTTTCCTCCGGGACTCACCAAAGAGATTACGAGGATCGAGCCGCTCCACCGTCTCGTCCGTGTATAGGCAATACCGGTCGTGCAAACGTTCATAGGCGTTTCGTTGGTGCGGGCTCATTCGGGAGGTGCGAACGACGTAACTGCGGTTTCTCCGCATCGGCGATTGTTCCACGGATATGTACTCCTACAACAGTTGCGACAAGCGCCCGAGGATATATTCCGATTTTTCTCGTAGCGAAACTTGACCTGTATCAAGAAGCAAAACGTTTGGCCGGTTTGGATCGAGGCGCACGCTGCCGCCGGAGTTTCGAATCAGCGCCAGAACACGATCCGCCGAGATCAACGCGACACGCCGAAACTCCACCTCCATCGTGCCTCGTCGTTCCCTCATGGATCCCACGTGAAGCCGACGTCCGAGTATTCGGATCTCCGACAGTGCCAGCAGACTGAGAACCTCCTCGGGCATCGGACCAAAACGGTCTTCTACCTCCGCCACGAGAGAATCGAGCTCCGGCTGGTCAGCCACAGCGGCGATTTTTTTGTATACCTCCATCTTTTCCATCGCCTCTTCGATATAGTCGTCCGGAATAAATCCACTGTATTCGAGCTCCAGGTAGAGTTCGTCCCCCTGGTCGTCCTGGGACTCCTCGCGCTCACGAATCGCCTCGTCGAGCAGACGAATGTAGAGATCGAATCCAACCGACAGGATATCACCGCTCTGCTGGCTGCCGAGGATATTGCCGGCACCACGCACTTCGAGATCCTTGAGCGCGATCTTGAATCCGCTGCCGAGATCGGTAAAATCGCTGATTATGCGAAGTCGTTTCATCGCTAGTTCCGACAACGCCCGGTCTTCGGGATAGAACAGATATGCGTGGGCAACACGATCGCTCCGACCCACGCGTCCACGAAGCTGGTAGAGCTGCGAGATACCGTACATATCCGCGCGATCAATGATTATCGTATTTACGTTGGGAATATCGATGCCGTTTTCGATAATCGTCGTCGCAACAAGCACCTGAAACCCCTCGTGAACAAAGCGGTGCATGATATCTTCCAGCTCCGTAGAGGACATTTTTCCGTGGGCGGTCTCTACCATCGCTTCGGGAACAAGTTGTTCGATGAACCTGCGTACGTTCTCGAGCGTTTCCACACGATTATGAAGAAAAAATACCTGACCGCCCCGGGATATCTCGGTCCGTATCGCCTCCGCCACCGTTTCCTCGTTGAACTCGGCGATCACCGTTTCGATCGGGTGTCTATTGTGCGGTGGCGTGGTGAGCAGGGACATATCTCTGATCTTAAGCAATGACATGTGGAGAGTCCGTGGGATCGGTGTCGCCGTGAGCGTAAGGCAGTCCACGTTGGTCTTCATCTCCTTGAGTCGTTCTTTTGCTTTGACCCCAAATCGCTGCTCCTCATCGATTACGAGAAGACCGAGATCTCGAAATCGCACATCACGCTGAAGCAATCGGTGTGTACCAACCACGATGTCGACCTCACCGGAATGGAGCCGTTCCAGCGTAGCTCGCTGGTCTTTTTTAGAGACAAAGCGGGACATCATCGTTACCGTTACCGGGTACGACTCGAAGCGCTGAAGGATCGTCTCGTAATGTTGTTCCACAAGAATTGTGGTAGGTGCCAGAAGCGCGACCTGTTTCCCGCTCGTTACCGCTTTGAAAGCGGCGCGAAGCGCAACCTCGGTTTTTCCATACCCCACATCGCCGCAAATGAGACGATCCATCGGTTGTGGCTTTTCCATATCGTCCTTGATTTCGGCAATACAGCGGAGCTGATCGATCGTTTCTTCGTAGGGAAACGCCGATTCAAACTCGAGCTGCCACTCCGTATCCGGGGGAAAGGCATACCCCGTGACTTTGGATCGACGGGAATACAGCGATATCAGACGGTCCGCCAGGTCTTCGACGTTTTTTTTGACGGACCCTTTCCGTTTTTCCCAAGACTTACCCCCGATCGTGTCCAGACGGGGTGCGCTGCCGCCGGTACCGATATAGCGCTGGACGAGGTTTACCTGCTCTATCGGAACAAACACCATCTCTTCTCCGGCGTATTCGAGACGAATGTAATCGCGTTCGTTGGCGCCGGTACTCATCCGCTGAATACCCCGGAATACACCAATCCCGTGGTTCAGATGAACGACGAAATCTCCCTCTTCCAGCTCCACGAAGGTATCGATCGCTCGACTTTCCACGCGCTTCACGCTCGCCGGTGCGCGTTTTCGCCGTCCGAAAATCTCGTTCTCCTTGATTACCGCCTCACCCTGCTCCGGAAGCGCGAACCCTCCGGATACGCGTCCCACTTCCATGGATAGCTCATAATCCGCGAGGAGATGGGATATTCGCGTTCGTTGCGTTTCCGTATCGACCAGTATCGTTACTCGGTTACCCCCGTGAATCAGAGAGCTGATTTCTTCTTTGAGAAAGGAGATGTTGCCGAAGAACGATCGCGGAGGATCGCACGCAAATCGGAGAGACTCACCATCACGGCTGTCGGCCAACGACTCGATCCAGATAGACCGGTCCGATACACCGTCCGCTAATTCATCAAAATCGGACGAGACGCGTCGGGGGTGTGGGAGCGGTCGAAACGGATATTCCTGGCGATACACCGTTTCGTACTCTCGACGTACCGTTTCCGAGATTGCTTGGAGACGTTGACGGTCGACCCAGACCACGATTGTGCCGGGGAGAACGTAATCGAGTATCGTCGCTTCGTCGATAGCCGCGGCCCATTCAGCGTCGGGAAAGTCCTCGTTCTCGAGAACCGATTCAAAAGCGTCCTTCCTGGATCTGATCTCTTCCCACTCCCCGGAAATCGCACCGATCTCCTGTCGGAGCGACGGAGTCCAGAGAAGCTCCCGAATGGGATAGATCAATATCGACGCCACACGAGCAATCGATTGTTGCGTGAGCGGATCAAACCGTCGAATCTCGGCAACGTCGTCATAATCGAGGACGATGCGACATGCCGTGTCCTCGCCCGCCACAAACACATCGATAACTTCACCGCGAACGGCAAACTCTCCGTGAACGCTGACTTTTGGAACGCGCCAATATCCCATCTCCGTGAGCGTACGAGAGAGATGGGAGGGATCGATCGACGCTCCCCGCCGTATGGACAGCTTCTTTTGTAAACTGCGTCGTGGTGATACCGTGTTCTGTATGAGTGCCCGCACGGGAGCAATCACCACGGACCGGTCCTCGTCGGAGAGATCTATCAGCGCCCGCATCCGCTCGCCCCAGACCGGAGAGTTTTCCGAGGGCGAAGCGTACGCACGTGTTCCGTATGACGGCAGCACGCGTGGTGTCACGCCGAACAGTTCGAGATCCATTTGCAACCGCGTTACGTCACGCTCATCCGGCGTAACCACCAGAATCGAGCCGATCGACTCGCGGACGACCCTCGAAAGGACGTACCCCAGGAATCCCGATTTCGGCCCACGCACCGTTAGCGGAAAACCCCGGGAACGGATACGAGAGGCGAGTTTTTTCATCGTTTCACTGGTCCGGAAGACGTCGTCCAGACGCTTGGCCAGTAAGGTTTTATCTCTATCGGCCGACATTATTATTGGAGCGGTCTAGTGATACGAAGAAGAATAGTACCCTTGTTATTCGCGCTAATACCTGTATCGATTTTTCCCGCGAACGGACAGGAATTGTCTCTTCGCATTAACCTTTACGATGAGCAGGTTTATTTCCCCGATTCCGAGATTCAGATTCACGTTACGCTCGAAAACGATTCACCTCGGGCGGCAACCTTTCAACTCGCCACCGAACGGCTGTTTAACGTCGAATTCGAGGTGCGAACCGCGGAAAACGAAACGTTGCCTCCGTCGGACCAATTTACCATAGCCCGAAACCGTGATCAAGTTTTCTATCGGACGGTAACACTCGAGCCGGGCGAGAGACTCAGTTTTGTCGAACCACTTGCAACCTACGTTGCTATTCCGGCCAGCGGTATGTACACGGTGCAGGCGCGATTTTATTCCGGTCTGCAGCGCTACGACGTTGGAGCTGCTATCCATTCGAATCCGATTTCTTTACATGTCCGTCCGGGTACGACGCCTGTAATTCGCCGGGAACAACGGGTAGCGACGATTGTAGAGGAACGCCTGCGTCGAGAGGACCTGAGCCCCGATCAGGTTGTGTCCTACACGCTCTCGGCTTTGCAGTCCCAGAACTGGGAACGCTTTTTCTTGTACCTTAATCTTGAACGTCTGTACCGATCGGTTCCAACGCGGAACAATTCCTATATTCGACTCAGTGAGCAGGAACAGCTCGATACTCTTTCCTCGTATCGTCGTGAGTTGGAAGATCGTGCATCCGGCAACGCGGAGCAACTGGTCATTGTTCCCGACGAGTTCGAAATTCTGCAAACCTCATATACTCCGACGAGCGGTACAGTTCGCGTTATGATGTATTTTGATATGCGCACCTTTCGTGAACGACGCGAGTACGTCTACGACCTCGAACGCCGCAACGGCTACTGGGAAATCGTGGACTACACGGTTATGTCTCTGTCAAACGAGGCGCTTCCGCAATGAAGTTCATGCTCGTCAGTGAATCGACCACCCTCAAGCCGTTTCTCCAGAAGCATTTTGCCATGCAGCAGGCCGAGGTGATTCACTACGACAATCCGATAAAGGCGATGGATAATCTCGATGAGGTTGATCCGTCGGTCGTCCTGTTCTCAGCCACAGATTTTCCGCGACACTGGAAGCCGTTTCTTATCTTCCTCAGAAATACCTATGGACGCCACGAGTCGGTGTTTATCCTGCTCATCGGAGAATCCTTCAGTGAAGAGGAGGCCGCCAAAGCGGAACACCTTGAAGTAAACGCCGTGGTTGACGAGGATCTTTCCAATCAACGCGCGGTGGAACGCATACGAGGGATTATCACCCGGTATAGGCATGACAGCGATGTGCGTCGCGCGATTCGATACCTACCGGGGACTGAAGATGGAATACGATTTGCGTTTACGAATCCCTATACCTTCGAGATCATCGGCGGGCGCGTTGTTGATATCTCCACCGGCGGATTACGTATCGATCCGATAGATCCACGCGTTCTGGACACTCTGGACCCCGATACCGTCGTCACTGCGGCATCTCTGCGTCTGGGCGACGCTATTCTCGGAGTAAAGTTGCGGCTGGTTCGCGCCGTCGAAACAGCAGCCTTTGAATACATAGATCTGCCGCTCGAGACGGAGCAGACGATCGCAGATTTCATCACGAAACTCGTCGCAACCGCCTTTGAAAACTCCGAGGAAAACGAAGCGCAGGAAGTCAGCCTCGAGTAGGCTCCTGTTTACTCTTCCGTCAACCGGGGATGTTCCGGGTGTTCGTCGACGATCGGAATCCAGACGCTTCGGTCATCGGTGGTAGGCAGCGAATCAATTTCCGATACGGCGGATTCCAGGTCCGCCTGCAGGCATCGATGGGTTGTTACTACAACAGGCACTTTGTCGTGAGAATCTTCGGCTTGCTCATGTTGTACGAGGCTC
>Ga0180435_10004731_pt1 | contig 13376 bp, 9 predicted proteins | sample SS_ome_3_FD_132467 | JGI IMG/M metagenome (GOLD analysis project Ga0180435, IMG submission 132467) | Hypersaline lake sediment archaeal communities from the Salton Sea, California, USA - SS_3_S_1 metaG | ecosystem: Environmental > Aquatic > Non-marine Saline and Alkaline > Hypersaline > Sediment... | reverse complement strand
TCAATCGCGATGAGTATAACTTATGATAAATAAGTAAGTTGAGGAGTCATCTATCCTGTCTTTCTATAGTCAAAACTTGTTTCAGAGAGGTTAAGTTTAGGACGATATATTGTTATAGCGCTATTGTTGCGCCCGGCTGAATTTTCGGAATGCATGTATTTCTTAAGTAACGTTAGTGGCGAGCTTTGCTCGCAGATAGCACCCGGCTTTTTACGCAAGACAGAGCAATAGGTAGATTTTTCAATTCGCCTCTGGCAGAAGGAGGTCCAGCGTAAGCTGGTAATTTAGTTTGGGATAAAAAATCCCCCATTTCAAGGAGAAAACTATGGATAATGGAAAAATGCCCATTAGAAGAAAGAAAAAACCTTTTGTAAACCGTTTATGGCTGGGGCTTATCGTATCAGCGGGCTTAACTGTGTCCCTGTTTGCCGCTGATGAATACACCAAGGTTCCTGCCAAAGTTAATGTTCTCAAGGGAGTCACCGTCTCCACCGACGACATAAAGGCGGTTGTTAATGAGGCCAATGAAATCTTAAAAAAGGCCAAGATCCAACTGGAGTTTAATTCTGCCAAAGATATCAAAACAGACGCCTCCGATACGGGCAACGACGACGGCAATATCCAAAGTTCGGAAGAAACCGCCCTTGATGAAGCGGGACGCAAGGAACTGGACAATTCCTTTGGCGGCGGTAAGGGAATTAAAATCTACATAACCAACAAGATTCGCGATAAGGATAGTACCCGTGGTCTTGCCCCTCATGCCAAAGAGAAAGACGGAAAACTCTCGGCCAAACCTGTCATTTACCTGAAAAAAACCACGGCGACCAATAAGTCCAAGGGCAATGACCTGGCCCACGAAACCTGCCATGTGTTAACCCTGGGGAAAAACCACGTCATCGACAAAGCGAATAACAAAAATGCCGACAATACCTGGCATCATCCGGACGATCCCAACAATTTGATGTATCCTTACAATCCTTATACCCGTGACGGAAAGCCGGTTGACAGAGGTTCCAATCTCACCGATGATCAAATCAAAGAAATCCAGGAAGGTGCCAAGCGGTTGGGGAAAACCAAGGTAGTTAAAACAACTGATAAACAAATCGGTTTTCTGGTTGATCCGTTACCGACTCTTCATGGCGGTTTTGTGGATGAGATGGGTGAGACCCCTACGCCTTTTCTCGACCTTGGAGCTGTTCAGTTCTTTGCCGAAACGCCCAGTGCTCCTTTGGAAATCAATTTGCTGCTGGAAGGACAATTCCCCGGTTCCCCTCTACCTGCCGAGGTTCGGTATTCCATCTATTTTAACTCGGACAATAATGATTTGACCGGAGAGAACTATGGTATTCCCGGCGTTGACAAAATTGTCGATATCTATGTCTGGGGGCAACAGCCTCGAGGTCCCCTTGACAGCGGGATTTATGATATTCAATCAGGTCGGTTTGATCGTTTGCCTTGTGGCTCGGTGGAGCGGATTAGTAAAATCCTGGATAGTTCCGATGATTTGCTTCCACCCGAAGTCACTGATTATGTGGATGGTGTCCGTCAGACCGTACCCATTGAATTGTTGGAGCTTTCTTTAGAGTCTGTGGTTCCTGTTTTCGTGGACGCGGTGGATTTCAGTTCCAGTGAGTTTGATGAATTTGGCTTTCCCTGGACTCCCTCCGATCCCGGCGAGCCTAATTTCAGACTCTCCAATACTCGTCTGAATCCTTGCGATCCTTTAGTATTCTCCGGTTCCAACTTTACTCCCGGTGCCGATGTGGAAATCTTATTTAATGATGATCTGCAGGCAATTCTTCCCGGTACGCCCGCTGGTGATATCGGAGGCAGTGTTCCCTTGCCTCCCGGTGCCGATTTTGGGACACATTTTGTTACTGCCCGCGACACCGTTTCCGGAAGGTTCGATTTCTCTGTTTGTCAAGTCGTTCCTAACATAGCCGATTTAAACCGTGATCGTGTAGTCAATCTGCCCGATGTACAGATTATTGGAGACAACTGGCTTGCCAATCCGTGTCCGTGATGAACTATGTATCATATGGGTAAGAGCACTCTCGACAGGGGATGAGCATAAATATAAAGGACAATCGGTCTTTGTGAAAACTGAAGGCCGATTGTCCTGTACAACACCCGTAAAGATTAACCATGAAACCAGTACTGCGTACGGCTAAAATTTCGGGATGCGTGTATTTCCTAAGTAACAGTAATGGCGAGCTTTGCTCGCGGATACTATCCGGCTTTTTACGCAGGGCAGAGCACTAGTTTACCTTTTTTAAAGCTTTATCAAGGGTGATAGTAAAGTTTTCCGGAGGTTGGAAACCCACAAAAGAGTCGGCCACGGTCCCGTCGGGCCGCACGACTCGATATGCAGGTACAGGGCCTATATTAAATTGAGTTGCTAATTGGTTCTGTTTCTGTGTGTCAATCAGGACCGGGATGAACTGTTGCAATTTACTCATCACCGCGGCGTCGGGATACGTTACTTTTTTCATTTTAGTGCAGTACATACAACCCTTAGCGTGAAAAGCTATCAATAAAGGCTTATTTTCTTTTTTGGCTTGTTCCAGGGCCGCATTATAGTCCTGCCCCCAATCGGTCGCGTTTGTGTCTTTCTGTTCTGAAGACCCGCTTAACCATAATATGGCCAGTAACGCTATCCCGAGAATAATCAGCCACTTCCAGCCCCCTTTACAACAGGCGCAGGCGGTCTCCGCCGGTTTCGAATTTTCCCCAGGCTCATTTTTGTTTGGTTCGGTATTTTGATTTTCCATGACAATCTCCCTAACCCGGCAGGGCCGGGAACCAAATAGGGTTACATGAAGCCTTGCTCCATTATCAGGTTTTTTAACCTTTTTGCGCAAGGTTTCATTGGTAAAATACTAAAAAAGCAAAGTTTTATGTCGGTTAACATACCCAAGCAAAAGGGCGAAACCGCACGGTCGTAAGTTACACATAATTCTAGACCGAATGTGGAATTAGTCAAATGAGACATTGTAAGCGGTGTTGTATATTTCACTCGAAAGGCTCTGTCAATACGCAATCGCGATTGCCGGCAATTGAAATATCAGGAGGATTTGTTGGTTTTTTGACGCGTTTTAGCAGAGGATGTCATTTCTCGAATTTTCGGCCCGGGTGCGGCGGCGGAAATAGTCTTTGGCTTGCGCGCCGACGGGGTGCTTTCCGTGTTGAATTCGCCAATGGCACGAAGTTTACGATAGCGATTTTCCAAAAGATTTTCCAGTTTATATCGTCGCAGGTCCCGAATGGTTTTAATCAGATAATTTTCCAGATTATGCGCCGCTTCGTGAGGATTCCGATGAGCACCTCCTAAAGGCTCGGGAATAATATGATCCGCGATTTTCAATTTCAACAGATCTTTGCTGGTGAGTTTCAGGGCTTCGGCTGCCTTAGGAGCCTGCTCTCCACTTTTCCACAGAATCGCCGCACAACCTTCTGGTGAAATAACCGAATAATAGGCATTCTGCATGATTGCCAATTTGTCACCCACTCCGATACCCAATGCTCCTCCGGAACCACCTTCTCCGATTACCACACAGACAATAGGTACCCGCAGCCGGGACATTTCCATCAGATTTGTTGCGATAGCCTGAGCCTGTCCTCTTTCTTCGGCTCCGATGCCCGGATAGGCCCCCGGGGTGTCGATAAGACAAACAATCGGAAGTTGAAATTTTTCCGCCAGTTTCATTTTGTGCATGGCTTTGCGATAACCTTCCGGCAAGGCACAGCCAAAATGGCATTTCACTTTTTCCTGCGTTGTTCTGCCTTTGTTATGGCCTACGATGAGTACTTTCTCCCGACCAATTCTTCCCATACCCGTAACGACAGCCCGGTCATCTCCGAAATATCGATCTCCGTGCAGTTCGCGAAAGTCCTTGACCATTAATTCCAGGTAGTCCGGCAGCAGAGGTCGCCGTGGATGACGGGCCACCTGAACGGTCTCCCATGCCGTCAGATGGCCATAGATTTTAGCGGTCAGTTTAACCAGATTGGATTGCAATTGACGAATTTCGGGGGAATAATCGATCCCTTTGGCTGCCTGAAGGTTCTGCAGCTCCTGAATCTGACTTTCCATATCGGCCAGAGGTTTCTCAAAATCCAGGCAACCGTTGCCGTTTGCCTTATCGGAAACCGCAAGCGCAAAATCATCCGCTTGAGTCATTATTCTATGATTCCCTATATAGTAACAATCCCCAGGCGATACAAATTTAAATAACGACTGGGGTGTCTCTCCAATTTAATATTATAAATCCAATTACAATAATAATGAAATCAGTCGCTCAAAGCAAGAAAAAAATTGACAACCACATCTTCTGCGGTTAGGCTAATCACAGAAAATAATTTTCCCTATATTTCGCTTAAGATTATGAATAAAAAGGATTTAGACAGTATATCGATCTTGGGGCTGGGCCTTCTCGGAGGTTCTCTGGGAATGGCCGTCAACAGTGTTTTTCCCCATGTTACTCGCTATGGTTACAGTCATCGTGCCGTCACTCGGGATAAAGCATCGGCTTCAGGCGTAATTGACATCAATTGTTCTACTATCGCTCAGGCGGTGAGTCAATCCCAGTTGGTTGTCTTGGCCAGTCCTATAGGTACCTTCCCCGATATTATGCGGGAAATGGCACCTTATTTAAATGACGGCACTATTGTCACCGATGTGGGCAGTACTAAAGTATTGCCCGTTCGCTGGGCACGAAAATTACTGCCGGGCCGGGTGCAGTTTCTCGGTTCTCATCCTATGGCCGGGTCCGAACAGAGGGGAGTCGAATTTGCCCGCGCCGATCTTTTTACCGATTCCCATTGTATTGTAACTCCCACATCCGGCACCCGACCCCAAACATATGAATTTCTTTGTCGCTTCTGGGAGGCGCTCGGCATGCGTCTGAGCCGTATGTCCCCCGCCATCCACGATAAGGTCTTGGCCCGGATTAGTCATCTGCCCCATGTGTTAGCTATGTGTTTAATGAATATTTCCAATCCTCAGGAAATGTTGTTGTGTGGCAAGGGCTTCCTGGACACCACCCGCATCGCCTCGGGTCCTCCCAGCGTTTGGCGTGATATTCTAATGGGCAACGCCGTTAATACCGAAGCTGCTATTGAGCGGTTGGTAAAAGAGTTGATCCGAGTACAGAAAGCTTTGCGGGAAGAAAAAGAAAAAGTCATCACCAAAAAACTTCATGATGCCCAGACTAAACGAAACAAACTTGTCGAGAAAAAACTAAGACGTAAGGAACTGCCAGCGTAATGATTCATCGAGTTGAGATTTATACCAAACCAGAATATTCCGATGTTCACGGCCAGGAAATCCTGGCCGATATACGACAACTTGGTATCCGAACCATAGAAGCGGTTCAGACTATTCGTTTGTTCCTGGTGGAGGGAGATTTGGATCAGGATTTATTCCGCCGGGTTGCCCGGGAGCTCCTGGTGGACCCGGTCAGAGAAGATTTCTATCTGGGTAATTCCTCCGCCCCGCACGGCTTGGCCCAGGCTACCTTAATTGAAGTCCATTTAAAAGCGGGAGTTACCGATCCCGTAGCCGCTTCGGCCATGATGGCGATTTCCGATATGGGACTTCAGGTCAAAAGCGTTCGCACCGCCCAAAAGTATGTCCTTTTGGGCAACCTCAATGAAAAACAAAAACAACTCATCGCTCAAAAGGTCCTGGCCAACGATTGCATTGAACAGGTGGTATTCAATAACGAAAGTGAACCCCCCAGCCCGCATGTTGAGCCCTATCAACTCGAAATAATCACTATTTCTTTACGCGATTTGGATGATTCTGCCCTGACGGAGTTAAGCAAAAAACGGGATCTCTTTCTCAATCTGAAGGAGATGAAAGCCATTCAGCAGCATTATCGTGATCTGGGCCGAGACCCCACCGACGTGGAACTGGAGATGTTGGCACAAACCTGGAGTGAACATTGTGTCCACAAGACATTTCGCGGTATTATTGAGATGACCGAAGAGGCGGGTAACGGAGAACCTTCCCGCACTATTGTTGTCGACAACCTGCTCAAATCCACGATTGCCCGGGCCACTCATGAATTAAACAAGCCCTGGTGTATCTCCGTCTTCGAGGACAATGCCGGCATAGTGGCTTTTGATAACCAATACGCTGTTTGCTTCAAGGTCGAGACGCACAATCATCCCTCCGCCATCGAACCTTATGGCGGAGCGGCAACCGGCATCGGCGGTTGTATTCGCGATCCCATGGGTACCGGTCTTGGTGCCAAACCGATTGCCAATACCGATATCTTTTGTTTTGCCCGACCGGATAAAAGTATCGACGAACTCCCCGCCGGGGTTCTGCATCCTCGTCGGATTATGAAAGGTGTTGTCGGGGGGGTGCGTGATTATGGGAATCGCATGGGTATTCCCACCATAAATGGCGCAGTCCTCTTTGACGATCGCTATTTGGGTAATCCCCTTGTTTTTTGTGGCAACATCGGTTTGATGCCCCGAGATATGTGTTTCGGCCAGGCTCAGCCGGGCAATCTTATCATGGTTGTCGGCGGACGCACCGGCCGGGATGGGATTCACGGCGCTACCTTCAGCAGCGGCGAAATGACCCACGAGCACGAATCGCTGTTTTCCCATGCTGTCCAGATCGGTAACGCCATTACCGAGAAAAAAATGCTCGACACTCTCTTGCGGGCCCGTGACGAAGGATTATACGTCGCGATTACCGATTGCGGCGCCGGTGGCCTCAGCAGTGCGGTCGGTGAGATGGGGGAAAAACTCGGAGCCGTAGTCGATTTGGAAAAGGTTCCCCTCAAATACGATGGCCTCACTTATACCGAAATCTGGATCAGCGAAGCTCAGGAGCGCATGGTAATCTCCGTCCCACCCGATAAACTCACTCGCATTCAGGAGTTATTCGCCGGCGAAAATGTCGAAGCTACCGTCATCGGCCATTATGGCAATCAGGGCAGGCTCGAATTACGATATGAAAACCAAATCGTAGGCCAACTGGACATGCAATTTATCCATGAAGGATTGCCTAAATACACTCGCAAAGCCATTTGGAAAAAACCCCGGCGCTCGGAACCGAATCCAATTAGCCGGGAAAATTATACCGAAGACCTCCGATCGATTCTGGCTGACTTCAATGTTGCCAGCAAAGAATGGATTATCCGTCAATACGATCACGAAGTACAGGGTGGTTCATCGGTGAAACCTCTGGTTGGTATTGATAATGACGGGCCGGGTGATGCTTCGGTAATTCGGCCGATTCTCGATAAAGATCAGGGAATTGCGGTCGGTTGTGGCATCTGTCCCCAATATAGTGATATCGATCCGTACTGGATGGCCCTGGCGGCTATCGATGAAGCTATCCGCAATGTTGTCGCTGTAGGTGGACGCTGTGACCGGGTAGCCATTCTCGATAATTTCTGCTGGGGAAATTGTAATAAGCCGGATCGGCTGGCCGGCCTGGTCCGTGCCGCCCAGGGTTGTTATGATGGAGCCATGGCTTTTCAGTCACCCTTTATCTCCGGTAAAGATTCACTCAATAACGAATTCGTCACCGATCAGGGCGAAACTATCAATATTCCCGGCACCCTGTTAATCAGCGCGATGACAATTGTCGATGATGTCAATCGCTGTGTAACTATGGATGTCAAAAAGGCCGGCAATTTGATTTTTCTTGTCGGAGAAACCCGTAACGAACTGGGTGCCGGTCTTTATTATAAACACCACGGTGAAATTGGTGCCAATGTTCCCCGCGTTGATCTCAAGACCGCCCCTGCGATAATGGCCTCCATGGCCCAGGCTATCGAAAAAGGGATCGTCTCTTCCTGTCACGACTGCAGCGAAGGCGGCTTGGCCGTGGCCCTGGCGGAAATGGCTTTTGCCGGCGGGCTGGGTATGGATATTCATTTGGATACCGTCCCGGTTACTCCTGATCTCACCGGTACCGAACAAATTCTCTTTAGTGAAAGTCCTTCTCGCTTTCTGGTGGAGATAGCTCCGGAAAACTTTGGCGCTTTTGCCGAGATATGTAAAAATATACGATTTGGTGAAATAGGTAATGTAACCGACAACACTAAATTGATTGTCAGAGATTCGAAAAAACAGACCGTAATCGAAGCAGAAATCGCCGAGCTCAAAGAAGTTTGGCAAAAATCTTTACGTTGGTAAATTTATGGCACAGATAAAAGTATTGGTATTACGAACCGCCGGCACAAATTGCGACCAGGAAACCTGTTATGCCTTTACCCTGGCCGGGGCCGTTGCCGAGACCGTACACATTAATCAAATGATTGCCCAGCCCGAGCTTCTGCAGAGATATCAGATACTGGCTCTACCGGGTGGCTTCAGCTATGGCGACGATGTGGCCGCCGGTAAGATATTGGCCAATCAGATTCTCCATCATTTCCGCCACGAAGTTCGCCGCTTTATCGATAACGATAAAATCGTCCTGGGTATCTGTAACGGGTTTCAGGTATTGGTCAAGGCCGGCATCCTCCCAGGGCTGGCCGAAAATAACCATAAAGACATTGCCCAGCATGCCACCATTACCTACAACGATTCCGGAAAATTCGAGGATCGCTGGATTTATCTCCAGCCCGGTACGGATAAATGTATTTTTATCAATCCCGGTCAGCGTATTTATCTTCCCATTGCCCACGGCGAGGGCAAGGTGTGTTTCGCTCGACCTGAAGAACTCCAACAGATAACAGAAAAAGGTCAGATAGCGTTTCGCTATGTGGATAAAAACGGCTCTTATGGCGCGTATCCCATTAATCCCAACGGCTCGACCGACCATATTGCAGGCTTGTGCGATCCTACCGGTCGAGTTTTGGGCTTGATGCCTCATCCCGAACGCTTTGTGCATCCAACTCATCATCCTCGCTGGACCCGACAGGAAATTACCGAACCCGATGGCCGGAGCATCTTTATCAATGCGGTTAAATATTTTGCTTGAATTATGCCTGTGCGAACCCTCTGCATAATGTGAAAACGGGAAAATTCAATCAAAATGGGTTTATCGGAGCAATAAGGGATTTCTTGCTAAAGCAAAAACAACAGGAATGGATTCCTCAATGGATAAAATCTTGATGAGAAGAAAAACCGAATCAGCGGAATGGTTTTTGAAGCCGGTCTGGAACCAGCGTCGCTTGTTAGCCGAACATCTCGGTATTTCGGATTTAATGGCTCAGCTTCTCTATAATCGCGGCATTTCTGAACCTGAGCAGGCGCGCAAGTTTTTGCAGCCTGCTTTGAATGACCTGATCGACCCCAGCCAAATGTCGGGCATTGCCGTTGCCGTTAAAAGAATCCGCCAGGCTGTCAGTCGAGGGGAAAAAATCGTTTTGTATGGCGATTACGATGTCGATGGTATTACCGGAGTTGCCATCTTGTGGCGTTGTTTTCATCTCGCTGGTGTCGATGTGGAATACTATGTTCCCCACCGTATCGATGAAGGTTACGGCCTGAATGTCGAAGCGATTCGGCACCTCGCCGAAAAGGGAGCTAAACTTATTATCACCGTGGATTGCGGCATAACCGATCATCAATCGGCCACGGTTGCCGCCGAATTAGGTATGGACCTGATTGTTACCGATCATCACAAAATCGATGTCGAGCCGGTCCGGGCTCAGGCGGTAGTCCATCCCGACCTGCCGGGCCAGAATTATCCCAACAAGTATCTCTGCGGCGCCGGGGTGGCCTTTAAACTCGCCTGGGGTTTGGCACAGGAATTTTCCGGAGCTCAAAAGGTGTCCGATGAATTTCGTGACTATCTTCTCTCGGCCACGGCATTGGCGGCTTTGGGAACTATTGCTGATGTAGTCCCCTTGCAGGGAGAAAACCGTGTAATAGCTCGTTTTGGTTTGGAAGCGCTCGCGTCAGGTACCGATAACGGTATCAGGGCTCTTCTCCATGCCTCGGGCCTGGCCGGCTCAAAACTGCAAAGCACTGATATTGGCTTTCGTCTGGCCCCGCGTTTAAATGCCGCCGGCCGTATGGGCCATGCCCGTCTCGCCGTGGAACTTTTTGCTAAAAGCAGCCCCGTCCGCGCCGAAGAAATCGCCGGTTATCTCGAAAGCCAAAACCGTCTCCGGCAAAAAGTCCAGAAAGAAATCACCGAACAGGCGGTTCGACAGGTGACTACCCTGGGTATGGATCACCCGGATTGGCGGGGTATTGTCCTGGCCGATGAAAACTGGCATGGTGGTGTTATAGGGATTGTCGCCAGTCGCCTCGTGGAGATATATAATCGTCCCACAATCATTATTTCTTTACAGGCCGATAAAGCCCAGGGTTCCGGGAGAAGTGTACCTGGTTTTGACATTTGTCGGGCTTTGGAACATTGTCGAAAACTCCTGCTCAAATATGGCGGTCATGCCATGGCCGCCGGCCTTAATATCGACGCCTCTAAAATCGATATATTTCGCCGGGAATTCAATCAGTACGCTTGTGATCATTTAACTGAAGAAACCCGCAAAAAAAAGCTGGAAATTGACGCTGAAGTGCGGCTGTCCGAACTTACCCTGCCGGCCCTGGAAATGTTTGCGAAATTAGCTCCCTTTGGCCAGGGAAATCCTCCCGTCAAACTCGCCGCCCGTAATCTCCGACTGGTTGGTTCTCCCCGGCGTATGGGCCGTAAGGGAGACCATTTACAACTTACCGTGGCGCCCGCTGATGATTCCCTGGCCCACTTGCAGCCCGGCAAAGTCATGCGGGCGGTTGCTTTTGGCAAAGGAAAATGGGAAAAAAAACTAAAAGACGCCGAAAGCTTCAACCTTGCCTTCGAACCAGTCATCAACCGCTTCAATGGAAATACTTCCGTCGAAATGATAGTAGAAGATATTCAGCTTAATAGTTGTACATAAACTTTTGCAGGTTAGAGTTGGGTTTACGTACAATTTGTTTTCGTAAGCGGAGCAATCTTACCATTCGGGATATGCAATGGCAACCAACGGCTGTTATGCGGGGGAAAACGGTTAATAGACGCATTGTTGTTTTAAAGGTTTTCGGTAAAATATCATCAAATTTATTTAAAGTATATCGAATTTCTTCTCTTTTTGCTTCAAAGAGCATACTGCGCAGCCATTTTCGCAGCATATATTCTCCGCATAATCGGAATTCTTTGCCCATATTATATTTGCTCGATAATTTTAGGTGACGCTCGATGGTAATAAAAAATTCCTCCATGTTTTTTCGTTGATGAATAAGACTCCCTTCCGCTCTCAAGTGATAAACCGCGATAGGTTCACTTACATATCCGATTTTTGGATAATGATAAGCGATCCGCCACCATAAATCTAAATCTTCTCCTAATGCCTGGCCTTTTGGGAACATCCCAGCTTCAATTATGATATTTTTTTTAATGAGCATAGTATCCGTACATCCCCAGGCATCTTTGATAAAGGCCGCAAAGAAACTTTCAAAATATTCGTATCCTTTCAAAAGAGAAATTACCTTTTGCGTATCTATATGAGCTTCTTTTCTGTTGGTGCCGCAAATGCAGCGCAGATAATTCCCTGAAATCCAAACAAGATGTTCATGGCGTTGTGCAAGTTCTATTTGACGTTGTAATCTATTGGTCAGCCATTCATCGTCGGCATCGAGAAATGCGATCCATTCACTGGTAGCAGCACTAATTCCCGTATTACGAGCCTTGCCGGCTCCGGCGTTTTTCTGGTAAAGATATGTTACTTTGTTTTCATATTGACGGACCACCTCCGCGGTATTGTCCGTGGAGCCGTCATCCACCACAATTATTTCAGCGGCCGGGTGCGTTTGTGCTAAAACGCTCTCGATAGCCCGGCCGATATATTCACTGTTATTATAGGCCGGAATCACGACGCTTACGCTGTATATTTTATCTGTCATAGTTGTTGTCAATTAAGTTTATGTTCATTATATTTTAAGGTGATTGGGATTCAAATTTTCCTTGCAGTCGCGTCACAACGACAAAAGAATCTCATGTAGTTTATTACCCCATCTTTCTGCATCGAAGCTTTCGCCGGCTGTCGCCTTGCCTGCCGCACCGATCCGTCGAGCCTGCTCCGGTTGATCGAGTAAATATTTGATCGCCTCGACAATAGCCCCCACCGAACCCGGCTCAATCACCAGGGCGTTTTTTTTGTCTTCCAGATAAAGGTTTACATCGCTCACCCGGGACGCGATCACCGGTTTGCCCGTAGCCAGATATTCTCCCAGCTTGAAGGGAAAACCCGTATGGGCGAACATCGATCGATTCCGCGTCATACAAAGAATATCACAATCGTTCAAAAACGGATAAAACTCTTCTTCCGCCAGGTATCCTTTATACTCTATCCTTTCCCTGTAAGCCGATTCGGATATCATCTTGTCGATGATTTTCATTCGGTCTTTTGAGCCCCTGCCGCTCAGGATTAATTGAACATTATCATAATTTTTACCGATAACCGCGAAAGCTTCAATTAGATTTTCCACTCCGTCTTTGGTGGCAAATGTCCCCCCGTAAAAAATACGGATCGGCGTATGAAAATCTCGCGCCGGCCAATCGAAATATTCCATGTTAACCGTAATCGGAAACATCACCACCGGGAATCGGCCGCGGGCGTTTTTGCGTGTCTTTTCATATAGATGTTTCGTTATTACCAGGCAGGCATCGGCGAACATCCACAGGAATTTATAAGAAAACAAAGCCGAATAATGTTTCAGCCGAGCGAAAATATCGGAATCCTTATCCAGAAAGCGAATATCTTCCACAATGTCGAAAATATATTTATATCCCAGTAACTTACCGAACAGCAGCATCGGCAGATTGTCCGTGCTGGGATAACCATATACATAAACAATATTTTTCCGCCCTTTTTGATAATGTTTTTTCAGATAGGCCATCCCTGCGTAAAAATATTTCATTCCCTTAAACGCCGCCGCCGCGTTGGGCTTAATATCCTGGCCGATCGTAACATATTCCACCCCTTTATACTTTCCCGACAGATCACTCTCGGACAAAGACACCCGTCCCTGCCGCAGAATCAAGACCCGCACCGAGACATCTTCCTGCTGATATAAATAATCAATGGAATTTTGAATCCTCTTGGTACTGGCCATGCCGTGCGGATAGGGCAGATGGGCCATAAAGATAATATTTATACTCATCACGATTGAATTTTCCCGTTTTCGCGTTATGTATATATTTATCCAGAAAACAATTAGTTAACTGAACTTTTGCAAAATTGAAATATTGTACTCCTAATGGCACATTTGACGATAAATACTGATAGCAGGAAGCGTTACAGAATCATGGAGGATTCGATCATGCCCGCTATCGTAGAATTGCCAACTGTCGTCAAGGAAGCTCTGGAAGAATTTGGGCCTGCCTTTGCCAACGAGCCCGAGCGGAAGCACTTCGC